>Ga0209274_10000065_pt1 | contig 99792 bp, 78 predicted proteins | sample HubBroMetageREF1_FD_188343 | JGI IMG/M metagenome (GOLD analysis project Ga0209274, IMG submission 188343) | Reference soil microbial communities from the Hubbard Brook experimental Forest, New Hampshire, USA - Hubbard Brook CCASE Soil... | ecosystem: Environmental > Terrestrial > Soil >...
CCGTCGCGCGGGCACACCGTCCAGCCAACACAAAAGTAGTGCCATATGGGCCTGCTCATGGCCCCTATCTATCTGATTCGATTTGATCCTGTAGAGCCAATTGGCGAAGATGGGCTAGGCTCCCGCTCGAGGCGATCGCCCTGCCGGATACGGAGAGTTGTCGGAAAACGGTCGATCTTCTCATTTCCGATCTGGAGCCCGCCAACTGCACGTCCTGGTTCCGACGGGCCCAGGGGATGTGAAGCGACTCGGGCGCGGTCCGGCGATCTCGCCGTCGCTCGACGAAGGCCCGATCATCGAGCAGGATGTCGAGCGCATCTCGCAACGCGCGACACCCGAGGATCTGATCCGCAAGGGCCGCGACATCGAGCGGCGGGTGCTGGCGCGGGCGATCACCTGGCATCCGGAAGATCGGGTGCTGTCGAACGGCCACCGCACCGTCGTTTTCACGGATTGAGATGCGCCGGCGAGACTCGGGCAAGCACGCCCGCGCCGGCGATTTCCCGCTCGTTGCCGGCCGGGATGTAGCGCGTCGGGACCGAACCCTTCGACCCGGGCACCCCGTTTCACCTCGCCGGAAGCCCGGGCGGCACCGCACCCCGCGACATATCACGCGCTCTATCCGGCGTACCGGCAGATTCTACAAAATCCTCCCTGGAATGTAATTCCACCGTCACAAATGGCGGATATGGTGCCCGCCCTTTCGTGGAGGAAAAATCACCATGACAATCGATCGGAATCGCGCGCGTACTGCGCCGATACGCTCTTTCCATCTCGGCACTATGCTTCTTTCCGGGACGGCATTACTCGGCACCGGGGGCACTAGTTTTGCCGAGATCGCAACTACCGGCGCGCTCGACCAGGCGAACATTGGCCTGCCTGCGAACCAGTTTTTTCTCATCCCCAATTCCGTGGTCATCAGCAGCAGCACTTATGATCGGACGCGGGGCCCAGTCGCCGATCTCGCAATCGGCACGCCGCTTCCCGATACGGACAAGAAGACGACGCCGGCCGTCGCCGGCAATCTCTACCCTGTCGTGTGGAACAATGCCGCCGTCGACGGGAGCTTCGGCGTCACCTCGGCGATCGAGCTGACCGACGTCGATCCGCTCCTCGGCCTGCCTCTCTTCAGCCTCGCCGTCCCGACCGCCGAGGTCGCGACCAGCTTCTCCTCGAAATCGGAGCTCGGCCTGCACTTCACCCCGGACTTGTTCGGCGGCCATCTCACTTTCATGGCCTATGCCTCGCCCGGCGTAGGCGCGCTCGATGTCTCGAATGCCGATGCCGTTCCCGATCAGGATCCGACCAACCCGGTGACCTTCGCCTTCGGCAAGACCTATGCGTTCCACCGTACGGTCGTGTCCGTGGACGAAACCGGGCAGATCGCCTATACGCCGACGATCGCTTACGGCGGAAACAACGGCCGCTCGGCCCTGCTCGGCACGAACGGGCTCTTTTACACGGTCGGCAATGCCAATAACGGCAACGCCGCCACGTTCGGCCCGAGCAACGGCACCAGTCCCGATGTCACGGAGACGACGGGGCTCGAGGTCGTCGAGCCGATCGACGCGGCCTCGCCGGCGGTGACGATCCCGGCGGGAAATTCGGCCGAAGTCGATCCGCTGCTGGAATTCACCTTCAGCGGCAAGCTGGACAAGCCGGGCAAGGACAATAATTACCGCGGCGTGACGGAGCATAACGGGGCACTCTTCTTCACCAAGGGCAGCGGCAGCAACGGCATCGACACGGTCTATACCGTCCCCACCTTGCCGACGGCCGCCGGCGCCGCCGGGGCCAGCATCAGCATCGTACCGGGGTTCCCGACCGATTCGGCCAAGGCCACGGGCGGTGATTTCACGCCGTTCGCGGTTTTCTTCGCCAACGACACGACGATGTATGTGACCGACGAGGGATCGGGCAACGCCACGGACACGGCCGAACATGCCGGCCTCGAGAAGTGGAGCCTGGTCGACGGGACGTGGCAGCTCGACTACGTCTTGACCAGGGGCTTGATCGGCGTCGTCGACACCGGCCTCACCGGGCCCGACGGCCCCTATCCCGACGTGACCACCGTGGGCTTGCGCAATCTCACCGGACTCGTCTTCGGCGACACGGTGACGCTCTGGGCCACCACCTCGACCTCGAGCGCGTCGGGCGACAACGGTGCCGACCCGAACAGAGTGGTGACCATCACCGACGACCTCCCGGCCACCACCATGACGCCGCTGGTCGAGCTGGAACGCTTCTTCACCATCGCCGGCCCGACCTACGGGAAGGTCAATCGCGGAGTCGCCTTCATCCCCTGAGCCGACAACCGGAGGACCCGCCCGACCCCGGGGAGGGGTGGGGCGGGTCTTCCGTGGGGGAGCCGAGGAGCAGTTCGGCGCCCGATCGCGGTCGATCAGGCGAAATCGGCCGTTTCCCGAGAGCGGAGGCGAGGTCTCCGGGGGCCATTCGAGCTGTGAGGGACGAAGGGCGGGATTGCCGGCTGCTCCGATTCGGCCTGCCGAACTCGAGAGGGAATTCCGGTTTTCGGGCTGTCTGGACCAGTTCTGTCGCGATCGGCCGCCACTCTCATCCAATCCTCTCCTGCCCTCGCTCATCGCGGATAGGCTTGGATGCCGGCTGCGACGGCATCGGCGACGTGCTCCTTGGTAATGACTCCGATCACGTCGGCCGCACGGGGCACGTGGCGCCGTTCATTGTCGCCGCGCACGACCAGCGCCATCACGGCGTTCCGGCGCCACAGCCGGACGATCACGTCGAACGCCACGTCTTTCTCGCGGACGATGGTGAAGTGCGGGTTGGCAACGTCTCCGAAGGTGGTGCCGGAGCCCAACTCGGCGGCGGCGCTGCGCACGCCGGCGTTGATCCGCAGGGCGCCGATGATGTGGTCGCCGCGGGTTACGATCACGTGGCGCATGCCGTCTCGATGCTCGGGTCGGTGGAGGAAGGCGTCGATCCGCATCTCGGCCGAAACGAGCCAGAACTGCACCTCCATGACGTCCTTTGCGGCGCGGACGAGGAACATGTTGGCGTGCAGAGCCTTTGGAATCACGTGGCCGCGCCGGACGAGCTTGGCTGCGTAGATGTTCTCGCGCGACAGCGTCCGCCGGACGCCGAGCCCGGCCGCGACGGCGAGGATCATCGGCAGCACGATGTGGTAGTCGAGCGTCATCTCGAAGATCATCGTGACGGCGGTCATCGCGGCACCGGTGCCGCCGCCGACCGTTGCCCCCATTCCAACCATCGCGAAGGCCGGGACATCGAGCGCGAGATTCGGCAGAAGCAGGCCGGCGATCGTCGCGAAGGCGGCACCCAAGCTCGAGCCCATGAACAGGGACGGCGAGAAAATGCCGCCGGACGAGCCGGCGCCGAGGCTGATCGAAGTCGCGAAGAGCTTGCAGAGAAAGAGGAGCGCCAGCAGCCAGGCGGTAGCCGTCCAGCCGTTGAGGATCGCCTGGATCGTCGAATAGCCGACGCCCTCGACGAAGTAGTGCCCGAAATTCTCGTGCAGGGCGTAGAACATGCCGCCGACGAGCAGCATGCCGAGGACATGCCTGGCATAGCGGCCCGGCACCTTGTCGAAAACATCTTCCGCCAGGTGCAAGGCTTTGATGAACACGGCGCTCGCGACACCGCAGATCGCGCCGAGGAGCACGTAGAGACAGAGTGTGGCGAGCGCCAGGGCCGGGTGGGCCAGCGGCAATGCGTCGATCGCAGGCACGCTGAACGCCGGCTGCGGGCCGAAAATCAGTCGGCCGATGAAGGTTGCGGTGCCGGTCGCGGCTGCGACCGGCAGGAAGGTGTTGACGCTGACCTCGGGCAGCAAGAGCTCGATTGCGAACATCACGCCGCCGATCGGGGTGTTGAAGGTCGCGGCGATGCCGGCGCCGGCACCCGCGGCGACGAGCGTAATGCGCTGGCCCGCCGACATCTTGATGAGCTGACCGAGCGTCGAGCCCAGCGCCGACCCGATCTGAATGATCGGTCCCTCCCGCCCGACCGCGGCACCGCTGCCGATCGCCAGCGCCGAGGCCAGCGATTTCGCGACCGCCACGATCGGCCGGATCCGGCCGCCATTGTAGTAGATCGCGTCCATGACCTCGGGGACGCCGTGCCCCTTCGCCTCGGGCGCGAGGCTCGCGATAATGAAGGAGACGCCGATCGCCCCCACCGCAGGAGCCAGGATCACCCACGCCCCCCAGGGGCTGGAAGGGGTGAAGACGCTGGAATCATAGGAGACGCTGAAACTCTGCAAAAAGAAGAGATTGTGGACGAGACCGACCAGCCCGCGGAACAACCAGGCCCCGATGCCGGTGATGATTCCGATCCCGACGGCGAACAGGGTCATCGCGATGAGCCCGAACGGCGCGCCCGCGACCTCCCATCCCGGCAACGGGGATCCAGGCACCAAGGGCGAGGGGCCGACCGCGACCGCCGCGGGCCCCATGGAATCGTCAAGAGCAGTAGTGGGCACCCGTCTCTCGCTCTCTCGTCTGCTACGCCCGCACGCTATAGCGCAAACGACGTGCCAGCGTCCGTGTCATGGACTCCAGCGGCGATCACCGAGGCGCCGGTATCCGTCGGGATATGGTGCATGCGCGCCTTCGCATTCTTGCCGACTGCGAGCCCGCGCGGGCCGCCGGCGTGGCTCGTCTTTGCCGATCAGCCGTCGATGCCCCGCGGGTGGGGCTCGCCTCTCGGCCGGCCGCTGCAGATGCGTCCATCACGAGCGCATGTCGATCGGTGCCCGCCGCCCGTCGTCCGGCCGCCGATCGGAATGTGGCAGGACCGTCGAATGAGACGGGAGGACTTGGGCAGCTTCGCGCTTGATTGACGCCGTTCGACAGCATGACGGCCGCCGCCGGAACCGGTCATTCGCTCATGTTACCGGCGAAGTTCCAAGTTCCGGAGAAATGCTGTCCGGGCAATGCCGAGATCGCGGCCCTCAGCTTGAATAACCGAACCCGAACGGTTAGGATCGGACATGAGCCGGGTGTTCATGTCCGAAGGCACCGGAGCCGTGATCTACGTCTTTGCCGACGATCACTGCCCGCCGCATGTCCACGCCCGACATCGCGCGGCCGACTGGATCGCGCGTGTGGGCTTTTCCTACGTGACGGATGCGGTGGAGCTGATCAGCATCGCCCCGCTGAAGAACATACCGCTCCAGCGTGTGGTAAACCGGCTGCTGAGAGACATTCGAGCGCAGCTCGCTCTGTGTCGGCAGAGCTGGTGGACGACGAGGCGGACGACATGCCTCGCAAACCAATGGATCGTGCTGTCGGCGGCCGGCAAGACCGAGCTCCGCTCGCGGCCCACACCAACTGCAAGGCAGATCGCGGATGCGGGTTACATTCCTTCGACCGAGCGGCTTCAGATTGCCTTTCGGGATGGCACGACAGCAGAAGTGAGTACAAGGTCATGATCCAGCGAGAAATTACCGATTCCGCCTACGCGCTGGCGCTCGCCGTGGGCCGAGCGGAAGCCCAGAGCGAGTTTCGGGCGCAAGCGGTCCGCTATGTGCCCGAGCGGGATGCCATCGAGATCGTGACGACCGGGAACGCCGGTTTCCTTGTTCCCAGGGAGTGGATCGGGGCATTGCAGGACGTGCCGGTCGAGGCGTTGACGAAGCTCGAACTCTGGCCGGATGGATCGGCGATCGAAATCGAGGACCGCGACATCCACATCAGTGTCGACGGCTTGATGACGGCGATTCTGCCTGCGATGGTGCCGGCACACGCCGTCGCGGCGGTCTTCGCGCGCCGCGGCGGCAAAGCGACATCGGACGCGAAGCGAAGCAGCGCACAGACGAACGGTCGCAAAGGCGGTCGACCGAGAAAGAAGGCAGGGACCGAGGCAGCCTGACTCGGGCCGATCCGGAGAGTTCTGTACTATGTCGCCAGATTTCCCGGCCCCTGCCCTATGCGGCGCAGCATATTCGGCCGGAATTTTTCGACTAGGCGCTGTGGCGACGTGGTTGCGGCGGCAATGTGCGCAACCATGCATTGAATTCGTGACCCTGCGTGAGGGCACGGCGGCGTGGATTGAGTGCACTGGCACCGTAATTCCGGCTGTTTGTCAAACGGCGCGGGGCAGCATCGCGCGTCATTGCCGCTGCTGCGGAGCAACGTTGCTTCTGCGTAGCGGGCGTGATCCTGAAGGAACCGTAGTTAGGTGGGCTGTCGCCAGGATGCCTTCTTAAGTGTTTGGGTACGAATGACTGATTTCAGTTTCTTAGCTAGTCGATCGAAGTACAACTGAACCGCGACACTTGAACCATACATTGCACCGTTGGCGTCCGCAGGATAGACAAACTCCGTATAGGGTCCGGCTCCGTATAGGGTCCGGCAAAATCTTTCCCGAAAATTGAGAATGTTTCATCAGAACGTCCCTGTAAAGGAGAAATTATTCCGGATTGGCGCATCCAGATGATCTCGTCACCTCTTTTGAACTCTGCCATCATGCGAATTTCCATCTCGATATGCCGAGACGGCGAAGAAATATCTATGCAGACCATGTCGCAGTTCTGAACAAGACATCTAACTACGTCCTCCCGATCTTCATCTGAAGTTCTAACGACAGTGATACCGACATGGAATACGCCGCCCAACCGGCGACGCTTCAGTCGTTGGGCGAGATCTTCCATGTGATTCGGCTTCCAATGGCCCATTTCAAGCAATGCACCCGGAACTGCCTTCGCAAAGGCGTAAAACGCGTGATCAAGTGCAGTTCTATGAATACGGCTGAGCGCTTTGTATGCTCGGTGGAATCGCCAAGCTGGCTTTAATTGTCTGCGAAGCCATATCACGAGGGCCAATTCAGCGACTATTAGCAATAATGAAAATATAAGAATGAAATAGAAATCATCGCTCTCAAAAGATATGATTGCGTATTGCTGCAATTTATTCCTTAAAGCAGTAAATATAGAAAATAAAATTAAGCCTGGAAATAACAATATCAGACACTCCGCCGTCATAAAACCGATCCCCAACATCACATAGCTAACCATGAACAACATTCCAATGCACCAGCCAATGGGGAGACTTAGGACCAGCAGGAAAACCCTACCCTCGACGCCCCGCGGAACCGCCGTATCGGCCAGTGTCATCGTCTCGTATCCGAGATTCGCGAGTCGGTTTATGACACGGGAAATAGGGAAATTCGGTAGGCGCTCTCGGTGGAAGCGCCTGAGAAACAATATGCGTCCGCGCGGTGGATTCAAGCCTTGGTAGACGTGGGCAGCCAGGGCAAATGTGGGGAACCACGCGAAGCTGTCCCAGACAATCAACGGGTCCAACCCTCTAACTCCAACCATAAGTCCAAGAAATGTCGAAAATGTAAACGGAAATATTATCGCCACGAATATGGAACTAAAAAATCCCGACACTGTATTCTCCCATATGAAATTCCAATTATCGATATGCTGCTCGTTTGGGTTTACACGCTTGACGCTCAGGAAGTATTCGGGGCCGGAGCCGCGACCTAGCGCGGCGATGCGATTCGGACCGGAATGAGATATTTTTCTCGCTCGATTTGTAGTTCTCCGAGAGAGTATAATATAGATTGCGCGCCGGCAAGCGCCTGGATGTCGCGAGTTTCGGAAACGCTCTCCTGATTTCTCGTTCGTCGAGGCGCCTGGTAGGGAACGTCCGGTTCCCTGCACTCTCGTCCGCCATACCCGCCCGTCCGCAATCGGCCCTTTTCGCCCATGGCGCCGATGCCGGAGCGTTGGAATTTTCCTATTGACAATCCGGAAAATTTCCTACATACCTCCTGCAGAACATCACAGCCGAGGAAGAGCAGCCCAACCCGAACGCCGTCCCATCCCCCGATTCGAGGTCCGTTTTCGTTCATGAGCACCGTCCACGCCAGCCCTGCATCGGCCGATCCGGCCGCACCTGATCCTTCACCGGATCGGGCGGAGGAGCGTGCCCGCTGCACAGACGAGGCGGACGCCGCGTGCCATGAGCGGCATGCGCAGGTCCTGCGGGACTTGACCGCGATCGGCATGAACATCGCGCGGGCGATCGAGCGCCAGGCCATGGAAGCGGCCAAGCCGGCGGTGGATGGGTGGGTGGCTCCGCCCGAGGGGCCCCGCGATTTCGCAGCCCTCTTCGCCTGCATCTCGCGCGCGGTGCGCCTGACGGTCGCCCTCGAAGCCAAGCTCGCCCAAGAGCATCGGCAGCGGATGGAACGCACCGAAGCCCAGCGCGCGGCAGATCTGGCGGCAGCGGCCCGGCGCGAAGCGGCGAGCCGGACCGAGCGCCGGGCGCTGAAGAAGTCCAAGGTCGAGCGGATCGCCAAGCAAGGGATCGAATCCCTGACCAAGGATCTCCAGGAGCGCTACGATCTGGGCAACGGGCTTTCCGAGCGCCTGCGCGAATATGAGCGCTACGACGAGCTCGGCAACCGCCCGATCGGCGAGATCCTTGCTCGGATCTTCATGGATCTCGGCATCAGGCCCGATTGGCAGCGCTGGGAACGGGAAGAATGGGCGCTCGAAGAAGCGCGAACCCGGGTGCAAACTTCCCCTTACGGAAGATGCTGGCCGGCCGAGACCGAGGCGGACGAGGCCGAACCGCCGGACATCGAGACTTCGGGCAGAGGCCCGCCGTAATCCCGGTTTCGGCGGAGCATTCTCGATTCGGACATGCCGGTTCTCGGCCGGGCCCCGCCTCGTCCAGGCCGGCGCCGGACGCCGCACTGCCCGCGCGGGACGATCCTGAACGGGGCGACCGCTCGTTACCAGGCATCCGGTCTCGGGGATCGGGGACCCCCGGCGTTACCCCTTCACCCGAACCCCCTTCGGATCCCGGAACGGCGCCAGCGAGACGCGGGCCGGCACACGCTCGCCGGCGATTTCCAGCTCGTAGCGGCCCGACAGCACATAGTCGCGGTCGACGCCGGCTTGGTTGCGGACATAGCCCCAGCCGATCGAGTGGCCCAGCGTATAGCCGAAGCCGCCGCTGCCGAGCCAGCCGCAAGCCCGGCCGTCGCGGTAGATCGTCTCGCGCCCGAGCAGCACGGCCGCCGGGTCGTCGACGGCAAATCCGGCGAAGAGGCGCGGCAAGGGCAGCACTGCTTCCTGTTCCAGTGCGGCGCGGCCTTGAAACGGCGTCCGGCTCGCGAGCTTCACCGCCCAGCCGAGCCCGGCCATGCGCGGCGTATGGTCGGGGCCGATATCCGTACCCCAGGCGCGGTAGCCCTTCTCCAGCCGCAGGCTCTCGATCGCGCGATAGCCGGCGTCGACCAGCCCGTGCTCGGCACCGGCGGCAGAGAGCGCATCATAGACAGTGGCGGCGAATTCGACGGGAATATGCAGCTCCCAGCCGAGCTCGCCGACATAGGTGAGGCGGATCGCCAGCACCGGCGCCCCGGCCACTCGAATCTCGCGCGCCGTGGCGAAGGCGAATCCGGCAGGCTCGAGATCGTCGGGCGAGAGAGTCTGCAAGAGCGCCCGCGCATTCGGTCCCATCAGGGCGAGGACGGCGTTGGCCGAGGTGATGTCGACCAGATCGGCCGCACATCCTGCGGGGATCGAGCGGCGGATCCAGTCGAAATCATGCGTGGCGAAGCCGGTGCCGGTGACGATGTAGTAGCGGTCATCGGCCAGCCGCGCTGCGGTCAGATCGCATTCGATCCCGCCCCGCCGGTTCAGCATCTGAGTATAGACGACCGATCCCGGCGGCCGCGCCACGTCGTTGGCGGCTATCCAGGAGAGGGCGCGCTCGGCGTCGCGCCCGACCAGCAGGAATTTGGCGAAACTGGTCTGGTCAAAGAGGGCGGCGGCCTCCCGGCAGGCCCGGTGCTCGCGCCCGACGGCCTCGAACCAGCCGGGCCGGCCGAAGGAACAGCGCTCTGCCTCGCCGGCGGCGGCGAACCAGTTCGGCCGCTCGAAGCCCAGCTTTTCGCCGAAGACCGCACCCTTGGCGGCGAGCCGGTCGTAGAGCGGCGAGCGGCGCAACGGCCGGGCGGAGGAGAACTCTTCGCCGGGCCACGCGATGCGGTAATGCTTGGCATAGGCTTCGAGCGTGCGGGTGCGGACCCAGGCGGGATCCCGGTGATTGCGGCCGAAGCGGCGGATATCGACCGGCCAGAGATCGAAGGGCGCTTCGCCGTCGGCGACCCATTCGGCCAGCGCCATGCCGGCGCCGCCGGCCGAGGCGATGCCGAAGGCGTTGAATCCGGCACCGACGAACAGGTTTCGGACTTCCGGCGCCTCGCCGAGGATCCAATTGCCGTCCGGCGTGAAGCTTTCCAGCCCGTTGATCATCTGCTTGACGCCGGTGCCGCCCAACGCCGGCACCCGGCCGAGGCTCTGGCGCATGATCGGCTCGAAATGATCCCAATCGTCGCCGAGCAGGCGGAAGGCGAAATCCTCCGGCACCGAAGAACCGCACCAGGCGATCGGGTTCGGCTCGTAGCCGCCCATGACCAGCCCGCCGACTTCCTCCTTGTAATAGGTGAGGCGATCGGGATCGCGCAGCGTCGGCAGGTCGGGCGTAATTCCCGGAATTGGTTCGGTCACGATATATTGGTGGTGGATGGCGGCGAGCGGCACCGAGACGCCGGCCCGGGCCGCGAGCGCAGCCGTCCACAGCCCGCCGCACAAGACCAGTTTCTCGCAAGCGACCCGGCCGGCCGAGGTGACCACGCCTTTGACCGCCCCGTTCTCGATCGCGAAATCGTCGACCGAAACACCCTCGACCAGCTCGGCTCCTTCCATCCGGGCACCCTTGACCAGCGCCTGGGTGATGTCGCCCGGTCCGGCTTGGCCGTCGCCGGGCAGGAAGGCGGCGCCGACGACATCGCTCACATCCATGAGCGGCCACAGCGCCTGCGCTTCCGAAGGCGACATGAGATGCATCTCGAGCCCGAAACTGCGCGCCGTCGTCGCCTGACGCTTGACCTCGATCCAGCGATCCCGGTTGCACGCCAGGCGCAGCCCGCCATTGCGCTTCCAGCCGGTGGCGCAGCCGGTTTCGGCTTCGAGCCTGCCGTAGAGCTCGACCGAATAACCGAGCAGCCGGGTGATGTTGGCGTTGGTCCGAAGCTGGCCGACCAGGCCCGCGGCATGCCAGGTCGAGCCCGAAGTGAATTGGTGCCGCTCCAACAGCAGGACCTCCACTCCACGCTTGGCCAGATGATAAGCCACGGAGCAGCCGACGATGCCGCCGCCGACGACGATGATCCGGGCGGCGCCGGGCAGATCGGTCATGGGCCGCCCGGATCCTGGAACGCGGCCCAGGCTCGTTCGAACTGGGCCAAATTCTGGTCGGAATAGCGCCGATAGTCGAAATCCAGAGTCGAGTGGAGCTCCTGGACCAGGCTCCACAGGCTTTCGCGCAGGAGCGAGGCGGCCTGGACGGCGCGGAACCTTCGCAAGAGCGCGGCGGTCGCCGGTGCCTCGAAATAGGCTTCGAGCATCGCCCGGTCCTGATCTTGCGAAAAGCCGCTGTTGGACGAGAGGCCGCCGAGGTCGAAGAGCGGGGTCGCGAAGCCGGCATAATCCCAATCGACCAGCCACAGCCGGTCACCGTCATCGAGGAAATTGGCCGGCAGCAGATCATTGTGGCCATAGACGGGCGGCAGGAGTCCGGCTTCCTGCTCCAAAGTCTCGGCAATCCCCGAGAGCCGATCCAGGGAAGGGACGGCCCGGCTCTGCCCCTCGCGCAAAGTCCGGCCATAATCGCGCAGGATATGAAAGACCTCGAAGGCGAGCAGCGGCCCGCGCAGATGCCGGATCAGCTCGCGATGGACCCGGCGGACCAATGAGGTGCAGCGGAGCAGGTCCCGGCGAACATCCTCGGCAGCGAGTGTGCGCCCTTCGATGAATCCGATGACGAGGAGCCCGGTCTCGGCATGGAGCACCGGCGGCGAGATGCCCGCGGCGGCGGCGGCCCGGCTCGCGGCATGCTCGTTGAAGCGCATGATCCCGTGCAGCGGCACGTCGCCGCCGATCCGGACCACGGCCCGGCGGCCGCTATCGGTCACGACATGGTTGCGGTTGGTCATCCCACCCGACAGCGGCACGATGTCGATCGGCCCGGTCCAGAGCGGCAGGGCGGCGATCCGGTCCTCGGGCTCGGTCACGGCGGCCAGCGGCGGCCGCTATCGCGCCGGCCGCTTCTCCTCGCTCGATCCGACACCACTCGCCGCCCTCACGCCGCGTCCTTCATCATGTTGCGCAGCACATACTGCAGAATCCCGCCATGACGGTAATATTCGACTTCGTCGAGCGTATCGATCCGGCAGGTGACGGTGATTTCCTCTTTCGTGCCATCGCCCCGGGTGATGGTCACGGCGACATCCATGCGCGGCTTGATCCCGCCGGCGACGCCGGTGATGTCCCAGAATTCGGTGCCGTCGAGCTTCAGGCTCTGGCGCGTGGCGCCGTTCTTGAACTGCAGCGGCAGGAGCCCCATGCCGACCAGGTTGGAGCGGTGGATGCGCTCGAAGCTCTCGGCGATGACGGCCTTGACGCCGAGGAGCCGCGTCCCCTTGGCCGCCCAGTCGCGCGACGAACCGGTGCCGTATTCCTTGCCGGCGACGATCACCAGCGGCACGCCTTCGGCCTGGTACTTGGTCGCGGCGTCGTAGATCGCCATGACCGCTCCGTCGGGCAGATGCTTGGTGACGCCGCCTTCGACCCCCGGCACCATCTCGTTCTTGATCCGGATATTGGCGAAGGTGCCGCGCATCATGACTTCGTGATTGCCGCGCCGGGCGCCATAGGAGTTGAACTCGGCCGGGCGAACCTGATAGCTCAAGAGATAAGCCCCGGCCGGGCCGTCCTTCTTGATCGAGCCGGCCGGCGAGATGTGATCGGTGGTGATGCTGTCGCCCAGGATGGCGAGCGGCCGCGCCCCCTTGATGTCGCTCAACGCGGCCGGCTCCTTCGGCATGTTCTCGAAGAAGGGCGGCTCGGCAATGTAGGTCGAGCCCGGCTGCCATTGATAGGTGAGGCCGGTCGCCGTCTCGATCTTCTGCCACTGGATCGGGCCCTTGAAGACATCGGCATAGCGGCTGCGGAACATCTCCGGCGTCAGGAACTGGCGCAGGACCTCCGAAATGTCATGGGTCGAGGGCCAGATATCCTTGAGATAAACCGGTGCGCCCTCGCCGTCTTCGCCCAGCGATGCAGTGGCGAGATCGACGGTGAGCGAGCCGGCGAGCGCGTAGGCCACGACCAGCGGCGGCGAGGCCAGGTAATTGGCCCGTACTTGCGGGCTGATCCTTCCTTCGAAATTGCGGTTGCCCGAGAGCACGGCACCGACCACCAGATCGCCTTCGTCGACCGCCTTGCCGATGGCGTCGGGCAGGGGCCCGGAATTGCCGATGCAGGTGGTGCAACCGTAACCGACCAGATTGAAACCCAGCTTGTCGAGATCCTTGTCGAGTCCGGCGGCGGCCAGATACTCGGTCACCACTTGGCTGCCGGGGGCCAGCGACGTCTTGACCCAAGGCTTGACCTTGAGCCCGCGTTCGACCGCCTTGCGGGCGAGCAGCCCCGCGCCCATCATGACCGAGGGGTTGGAGGTATTGGTGCAGCTGGTGATCGCGGCGATCACGACATCGCCGTCCTTGACCTGGAAATTGGCGCCGTCGACCGCGACCGACCGGCCGAGGTCGCGGGCGCCGGCGAGCTTCGGCAGCTCCTTGGCGAAGCCGGATGCCACATTGCTCAGCAGCACCCGGTCCTGCGGTCGGCGCGGACCGGCGAGCGAGGGCTCGACCGAGCCCAGATCCAGCTCCAGCGTCGAAGTGAACACGGGATCGGGCGTCGTCTCGTCCCGCCACAGGCCCTGGATCTTGGCATAGGCTTCGGCCAGCGCCACCCGATGGGGATCACGGCCGGAGAATGTGAGATAGCGCAACGTCTCCTGATCGACTGGAAAGAAGCCGCAGGTGGCACCATATTCCGGCGCCATATTGGCGATGGTGGCGCGGTCGGCGAGCGCCAGATTGCTCAAGCCCGGGCCGAAGAACTCGACGAAGCTGCCGACGACGCCCTTGGCGCGCAGCATCTGGGTCACGGTCAGCACCAGATCGGTCGCCGTCGCCCCTTCCTCGAGCTTGCCCAGGAGCTTGAAGCCCACCACTTCCGGCAGGACCATCGAAATCGGCTGGCCCAGCATGACCGCCTCGGCCTCGATCCCGCCCACGCCCCAGCCGAGCACGGCCAGACCGTTGACCATGGTCGTGTGGCTGTCGGTGCCGACCAGCGTATCGGGATAGACCACCTTGGTGCCGTCGTCTTCGACGCCGATCCAGGCGACCTGGGCCAGATATTCGAGATTGACCTGATGGCAGATACCGGTCCCGGGCGGCACCACCCGGAAATTGTCGAAGGCGTCCTGGCCCCAGCGCAAGAAGGCGTAGCGCTCGCCATTGCGCTCGAATTCATGGCGGACATTGTCGTCGAACGAGGATTTCGCCCCGAATTCATCGACCATGACCGAATGGTCGATGACCAGATCGACCGGCGAAAGGGGGTTGATCCGCTTGGGATCGCCGCCCAGATTCACCATCGCGTGGCGCATCGCGGCCAGATCGCAGACGGCGGGGACACCGGTGAAATCCTGCATCAGCACGCGCGCCGGCCGAAACGCGATCTCGACCTCGGATGTCCGAGTCTGAAGCCAGGCGCCGATCGCCTTGATATCGTCGACCGTGACCGTGCGGCCGTTTTCCAGCCGGACCAGATTTTCCAGGAGCACGCGGAGCGAAAACGGCAGCTGCGAAATATCGCCCAGCCCCGCGGCTTGAACCGCAGCCGGCAGGCTGTAATAGACATAGGGCTTGCCATCGACCTCGAGGGTGCGGCGCGTCTTCAGCGTGTCATGGCCAGCGTATTTCACGGGCGGGCTCCTTCAGGCTCGAGGCGGGTCTCCGGCGGCGGCAGTCGGCCGGTGCCGCCGATCCCGATCCAGATCTAGGCCCTGGATCGGCATTCGGCAAACGAGTAATGCTCGATTCGTTTGTGAACAAAACTCATATGGCGAGAAGGCCGCGCCTGCCGCGGAATTAATCACACTTTCGCCACAATGTTGGCCAGGAACCGCCGCAATTGATTCGTTAGCTGTCCGGGTCGCGTTTGGCCGGGTCGGCTGCCGTGGCATTCAGCGTAGCCTCGCGCCGTTCAGTTGCCGGCGCAGGGGCGGCTCGTCTCCCCCGCAGGCCGCCCCAACTTTTTCCCGATCACGGTGCAATCGTATAGACCCGGCCGTTCCGGTTCGGATCGCTGTTGTCCGACGCCGAGAACAGCAGCAGCTGGCGCGGACCCCAATGGGAGAAGCGGCCCCGCCCCTGGTCGCGGATGAGCGCGTGCAAGCTGTGGGCGGGTCCCAGCGGCACGCCGTCTTCGCTGAGCCTGAGCGGCGAGCGATAAGGCTGTTCGAGCGTATCCGACTGGGCCTCGAACATCGCCAGTTCCGGCGCCATATGGAGCCGCGCCGTCCAGGCGGCGCCGCTGTCGGCGAGGAAGGGCGGGTTGAGTCGCCACCCCGCCGCTTCGATCCGGCTGACCGTGCCGAGATCGAATCCGGCCGAGGCGTCGGGTGCCGGCTCGGGCGGCAGCGCGTAGCCCAGCTCCGCCATCGCCTGGGCCAGGCCCGGCACGGCGTCGCAGCCCGCGGCGATGCCGGGCGGCAGCGGCGATTGCCGGTCGGACGGAACCCAGCGCCGGCCGAAGGCGCCGGCACAGGCCGGATCCCAGCCGAGCCCGAGCCGATCGAAGACCGGGGCCAGCACCGCTTGCGGATCGGCCAGGAGATCTTCGTAAGTAAGCGGGCAATATCGGCCGGTCTCGGCCCGCGCGCGGTTCATCGCGAGATGGCGCAGCCACTCGGCCAGATCCGCCTGCAGCTGTGCCGCGGTGAAGGGCAGGCGGCGCCAATCGGCCGCCGACCGGGCGAAATCGAAAGGATGCCGGACGATGTGCAGATAGAGCGCTTCGGGAAAGACCAGATCGGCCGCCGCCCAGTCCAGTCCTTCGGCCCAGATCTCCTTGAAGCCCCAATAACTCTTCGGTAACTCGCTCACGCTATAGAATTGGTCGAGCGCGGTGCGGATGATCACCGCGACCCGCTGCCGCTCCGCCCGCTCCAGATCGCGGACCCGGGCGAAGATCTCGGCATCGCCCGTCCCTTCCGGCTCGGGCCGGCTCCGGCGGATCGCCTCGATCCGCCTCGCGCGCTGGGTTTCCGCGGCGGAGACCTGCCAGAATTGCCGCCAGAGCTGCCCGACCGTGCCGGCGAACTCGCCGAACATGGCGATCTCGGGATGGGCACCGAGCACGGCATCGAGCAGCGAAGTCCCGGACCGCCCGGCCCCGATGATGACGATCGGGCGCTCGATCAGGGCCATGGGGTAGCTCCGCGAACACGGGAGTTCCCGGCACGAATGTCGCTACCCGGTTCCACACCGGCCTTTGGTCGACCCGCCTCCGATGAAACTGCTCCCTCGAGTGTGGCGGGCGTCTCGCCCGCCCGCCGGCGGCCGGCATCTCTCGCCCGGCGAAATATTTCGCCGGATAGGCGATTGCCGCCTGAGGCGGCAGGCGGGCGGGACGCCCGCCCCACTTGGTCTCTGGCTTGCCCGGCCCAACTCGGCATCGATAATCGAGCAGGACAGTGGGGCGGGCCGCAGCACCCGCCGCCCCGCCCCGGAGGGCGGCGGTCGACGGTAGGGGCCGTGCACAACTCATCTCCGCGCGACCTTTCTTCGCCGCCGTTGGCGGCGAGGCGGGCGCGGAGGCCCGCCTCACTGGCGTTCTCACGCCTGATCATGGTCGGCGAATTCCGGCTGCAGCCATGGCTTCGGCGATGATGTCGAGCGGAAGCATCAGTTTCAGCGGACGTCGAGCGGCAGAGAGGCCCCGAACTCCTCATACCATGCTGCCGCCTCCACGTCCTCGGCGTCGATCGCGACGGCGCCTCTCTGTGCCGCGACAAGCGAGCCGGGCCTAGCCTCCCTCACGCCGCCAACCCGCGCTCCAGCCATGCCGCCAGCCTGCGGGCAAACCCCGACGGATCCGGCAGCGTCTCGCCCTCCACGATCCGCGCCTGATCCAGCAGCAGCCACGCCGCGTCTTCGATCTGCGCCGCACCGCCCGAGACTCCGACCGCCTCGGCCAGGCGCCGGATGAGGGCGTGGCCGGGGTTGATCTCGAGGACCCGCTTGGCGGTATCGCCCAGCTGCTTGTGCTGGCGCAGCAGCCGGGCCAAGTGCATGTCCATGTCGCCGTCGTCCGCGACCAGGCAGACGGCGCTGTCCGTCAGCCGGTCCGAGACGCGGACGTCCTTGACGGCATCCGCGAGCGTCAGCTTGAGCATGGCGACGAGGCTCGCGGTGTTGGCCGGCGGCTCGGGCTTTTCCGCTTCGGGCTTGGCCGGATCGGCTTCGATGGCCGTCAGATCGGCGCCGCCGCGGGTGACCGATTTGAACTCGAACTCCTTGAACTTGCCGACGCTGGGCAGCCAGAACTCGTCGACCGGATCGGTCAGGACCAGCACCTCGACCCCCTTGGCACGGAAGCCTTCGAGCTGCGGGCTCTTGAGGGCGACATCGAGCAGGTCGCCGGTGATGGTGTAGATCGCCTTCTGCCCGGGCTTCATCCGGCCGACATACTCTTCGAGCGAGACCAGCGCCTCGCCGGCCGTCGAGCGGAAGCGGGCGAGACCCAGGATCGCGTCCCGCTGCTCGAAATCCTCGTAGAGCCCCTCTTTCAGCACCGCGCCGAAATTCTCCCAGAATTTGGCGAATTCCTCGGGCGCGTCGGCGGCTTTCTTGGAGAGATCGCCGAGGATCCGTTTGGTCACGCCCTGGCGGATCTTGGCCAGCATCGGATTGGCCTGGAGCGTCTCGCGGCTGATATTGAGCGGCAGATCCTCGCTGTCGACCACGCCCTTGACGAAGCGCAGATAGGCCGGTAGCAGCTCGGCGCATTCCTCGGTGACGAAGACCCGGCGGACATAGAGCCGGACATTGTGCTTGCGCGCCGGATCGAACAGATCGAACGGCTTGGTCGAGGGCACGAACAGCAGGTTGGTATATTCGAGCGTGCCTTCGGCCTTCCAATGGAGCGTCAGCCAAGGATCGTCGAAGCCGTGGCCGACCGAATGGTAGAATTCCTTGTATTGCTCCGCCGAGATCTCGGACTTGGGCCGGGTCCACAGCGCCGAAGCCGTGTTGAGCACCTCTTCCTTGCCTTCGTCGATCAGTACGATCGGTAGCGAAATATGGTCGGCATAGGTCTTGACGACATTGCGCAGCCGGAACGGCGTCAGGTAATCGCCTTCGTCTTCCTTGATGTGGAGGGTGATGCGCGTGCCGGTCTCGGCCTTCTCGGCCGGTGCCACGGTGAACTCGCCCTTGCCGTCGGAGCTCCAGCTGTAGGCCTCCGATTCGCCGGCCTTGCGCGAGACGACTTCGACCCGGTCGGCGACCATGAACGACGAATAGAACCCGACCCCGAACTGGCCGATCATGGCGACATCGCCCTTGTTCGCCTGGGTCAGTTGCTTGACGAAGGCAGCGGTGCCGGAGCGGGCGATGGTGCCCAGATTCTCGATCAGCTCGGCGGCATTCATGCCGATGCCGTTGTCTTCCACGGTCAGGACCCGCTTCTCCTTGTCGGGCGTCAGCACGACTCGATACTTGCCTTCCGGTGCGCCCAGCGCGGGCTGGGTCAGCGCCAGATAGCGCAGCCGGTCGCACGCATCCGACGCGTTGGAGATCAGCTCCCGCAGGAACACCTTCTTGTCGCTGTAGAGCGAATGCGCGACGATATCGAGCAGCCGACTGACTTCGGCCTGGAAGCTTCTGGTTTCTGCCATCTCGCTGGACCCGTGGGTTGCCTGAAAACGTCCCTCATATGTAGCGACGCCAGGGACCGTGCAACCCTCTTCGGTGCCGGAGCCGCGACGAAATTGGCCGTGTGTCGCGCGGGCTTGCATTTCTCCAGCACTCGAATGATGTTCGCGGCCATGGCGCAGAACGGGAACGCCGGGCGGATCACCGCGGTGCTCGGGCCGACCAATACCGGCAAGACGCATTTGGCAATCGAACGCATGCTGGGTCATGCCAGCGGCATGATCGGCTTTCCGCTGCGCTTGCTCGCGCGCGAGAATTACGATCGTATCGCTCGGGTCAAGGGCAAGGGCGCCGTCGCCCTGGTCACCGGCGAAGAGCGCATCCTGCCGCCCAATCCCAGCTATTTCGTCTGCACGGTCGAGGCCATGCCGCTGGACCGGCAAGTGAATTTCCTCGCCGTCGACGAGATCCAGCTGGCCGGCGACCCCGAGCGCGGCCATGTCTTCACCGAGCGGCTGCTGCTGGCGCGCGGCCGGTGGGAGACCATGTTCATCGGCTCCGACACGGTCCGGCCGCTCCTGCGCAAGCTCGTCCCCGAGGCCGAGATCGTCGAGCGGCCGCGCTTTTCCACCCTGACCTATGCCGGCCCGCGCAAGATCACCCGCCTCCCGCCGCGCTCGGCCGTGGTCGCCTTCGCCGTCGCCGATGTCTTCGCGCTGGCCGAGCTGGTCCGGCGCCAGCGCGGCGGCACCGCAGTGGTGCTGGGCGCCTTGAGCCCGCGTGCGCGCAATGCCCAGGTCGCGATGTATCAGGCCGGCGAAGTCGACTACATGGTCGCCACCGACGCCATCGGCATGGGGCTCAACATGGATCTGGACCATGTCGCCTTCGCCCGGCTGACCAAGTTCGACGGTACCGCGCCCCGCCGCTTGCGCGTGCCGGAAATCGCCCAGATCGCCGGCCGCGCCGGCCGGCACATGAACGACGGCAGCTTCGGGACCACTGCCGAGATCGGGCCTCTCGATCCCGAAATAGTCGAGGCGGTCGAGACGCACCGATTCGATCCGCTCACCGCCGTATGGTGGCGCAATTCATCCCTCGATTTCCGCTCGGCCGCCCTGTTGCTGCGCAGCCTCGAGGCGCCGCCCCCGCTGCCGGTCATGCTCCGCGTGCGCGAGGCCGATGATCAGCGGGCGCTCGAAACGTTGCTGCGCCACCCGGACATCGCCCGGCGGGCCACGCATCCCGGAGCCGTGCGGCTGCTCTGGGATGTCTGCCAGATCCCAGATTTCCGCAAGGTCATGAGCGAACACCATGCCAGGTTGCTCGGCCAGATCTGGCACCATCTGACCAGCCCGGCCGAGCGGCTGCCGGGGGATTGGGTGGCCACCCAGATCGGCCGGCTCGATCGAACCGAAGGCGAGATCGACGCGCTGGTCCAGCGGATCGCCCATATCCGCACCTGGACCTACATCACGCATCGGCCCGGCTGGCTCGACGATGCGGCCGGCTGGCAGGATCGGGCGCTCGCCATCGAGGACAAGCTCTCCGACGCGCTCCACGACCGGCTGACCCAGCGCTTCGTCGATCGCCGGGCAGCGTCGCTGGTCCGCCATTTGGCGGAAGCGCGCGAACTCCTCGCCTCGGTCTCGAAGGCGGGCGAGGTCCGGGTCGAAGGCCATTTTCTGGGCGTGATGCGCGGCTTCCGCTTCATCCCCGATGTCACCGCGGCAGGCGAATCCGCGCGCGCGCTGCTGGCTGCGGCCAATCGCGTGCTTCGGGCCGAAATTGCCGCCCGGGCGAGACGCCTGGCCGCCGAGCCCGATTCCGGTTTCGCCCTCGACGGCGAAGGCACCATCGCCTGGCACGGCGAAATCGTCGCCCGGCTGGTCGCCGGAGATGTCGCACTGGCGCCGCGAGTCGAGGTCCTGCCCGCCGATTTCCTCGACGGCGCGCTGCGCGATCTGGTCCGGGACCGGCTCGACGACTGGCTCCGCGCGGCCATCGAGCGCGCGCTGAAGCCCCTGCTCACCGCCCTCGCCGCGCCCGTGGGGGCGGCCGGGCGCGGACTGCTGTTCCAATTGGGCGAGACGCTGGGCACCCTCGATTCCCGGGTGGCTGCTGCTACGGTTGCGGCGATCGGACCCGAGGATCGCCGGCGGCTGGGCCGCGCCGGAGTCCGATTCGGGACCGAGACGATCTATGTCGCGGGCGCGCTGAAGCCCGCCGCCGTGGCGATGCGAGCACTGCTCTGGTCGGTTCGGGTCGGGGCGAGCCTGCCCCCGCCCGTGCCGCCGCCGGGCCGGTTGTCGGTACCGGCGGCGCTGCTCGGCGCTCCCCTCTATGCTGAAGCGATCGGATATCGAGTGACCGGGCCTTGGGCGATCAGGGTCGACCGGCTGGAGATACTGGCCGCCGGCCTGCGCGCGCGTGGCCAGAGCCCCGATGGTTTCGCTCTCGACCCGGACCTCGCGACTTCGATCGGCGTGCCCGCCGCGGAACTGCCTGCCATTCTGTCGGCGCTGGGCTATCGCGCCACGGTGACCGAGGGGGTGACCCGGTTCGCGGCGATGTCGCGGCGCGCCCGGCGCAACGGTGCCGGTCGCAAGCCGCAGCTGCCGGCTCCGGATCACCCGTTCGCCAAGCTCAAGGAGCTGGAGTTCAACCGGTGACCGGCGAGCCTACGCTCCGGCTCGACAAGTGGCTGTGGCATGCCCGGCTGTGCAAGACGCGGTCGCTCGCCGGCCGGCTCTGCGCCGCAGGGGCCGTCGACCTGGCCGGCAGCACTGCCTTGCGCCCGGCCCAGGCGGTGCGGGTCGGCGACAAGCTGGCGATCAGCCATGGCGGCTGGCGGCGGCAGCTGGAAATCCTGGGATTGGGCCTCCGCCGCGGCCCGGCCGCGGAGGCGCGCCTGCTGTATCGCGAAGTCGCCGAACCGGTCCGGCTCACCACGGCCGATCCCGGCTGGAACGCGCTGCTGGGCGACGAGGTCGAGGACGAGGTGTGAGTTGCGATTTGGTGGATACTGCGACGAGGACAGCGGCTGTCGACCTGCACTTTTGCCGCTACCAGTGCAATAATGAGTGGCCACGCTGTCCGAAGTGACCTCGAATACGTGATCGGGCCCCGCACGGCTGGCTACCTCGGGGTTTCAGGCAGCCAGCCGGTGCACGGTGGGAGGTCAGTTGTTGAACCACCACTCGGTCAGACAGTCGGCCGGTCCGATCGAGGCGATGTCGTTCGCCGTATCGTCACCATGGCCGCAGACCGCGATCGCCGAGGCGCGGCCCATCGGCTCGGTGATCTGGCGGTCCTGGTCGAAATAGGTGGCGTCATTCGCACCATAGTTGCTGTTCGATGCGATGGACGTGAACCAAGCCGAGATCACCGGCATGCCGAGGCCGACAGCGAGACCGAAGGGCGAGGTGACCCCGTCGTTGATCCACATCTCGGTCCGATAGCCGACCACGGCACGCAACCCATTGAAAATATTCCACCAGACATCGAAGGAGCCGGATTCGTCGGTCGCGGTCGGGATAACCTCGCAGGAATGCAGGATCCAATAGGCCAGATCGCCCCCGCTGCCGCCGCCATAGCCGCCCGGAGGAACGTTGTCGAGGAACACGAAATCCGCGTCGTTGCTGAGGGTGCTGAATTCACCCCAGTTTCCGTGGACCTCGTTGAGCGCGATGTTCACGCTGTTGACGAAGCTGTTCTTGTCGGCCAGGAACTCATTCGGCTGCGCCCAGTAGTACTGAGCATCCGTGAAGGGAATCGGACTACCCATCGCATTCGCCTGCAGGAGGCTGGCATAGAATCCGTTCGCACTGGCGACCCAACCCGGCTCGGAGTTGCGCACGACGTAACGGCCGACGGTGGGATCGCCCGGCGGCGGCGACTGCCGGTGGTCGTGCGGAGTCCGGCGGGGCTCACTGGGCATCCTGGTCGTGTCGCCGCCGAGTGAGGGTAGCGGCTCCAACGCCTCGCCGAGCGGCACGAAGCCCGTCACGTGACGATCGGCCTCACGACGACCGCGACGGCGTGAAGAGATCGTCGCGGCGAAGTGATAGACCGGTTGGAGAAACATGCCGCCCGAGTCGTAATGGCCGAGTTTGACCCGGTCAACTCTCACGTTTGACGTAGCGGCAATCGGTTCGAGCTGGGCCTGGATTGCGCGGGCGATATCGATTCGCGGCCGCGCGGACTGTTTCAGCGCGATCGGGTGGGCGGTGCGCCAGCGGTGCGACAACCCGCGGATCCTGCCATCCTCACCGACCGCGGCCATTGCTCGGGTGCCCGGACCGAAGACTGGACGTCCCTTTATCTCGCGCTCGAAACGAACGAAGGCAAGAAATTCCGCAGCAGGTCCGGTGTGTCCGCCATCACGCCGATGGTGGGCGCCCGCCAGGGTGATGGGTGCCTGCGGGACAACCTCCGTTCCATCCTTCGGGAACAGCGACGCATCGGTCGCCAGACGACGTCCCGCCCGCCCGGCCAGGTCCTCGAGATTTCGGCCGGGCCTGAGCGATTCCAGCAGCGGAAAAACGCTCGACTCGCCGGTGATCGGATGGACGAAAGCTCTCAACCGTTTACCATCATGCGCCGCCAGAGCGCCCGCATTCCCATATGGCATCATCGAGGCATCTGCCGCGCTCGCGTGCAGAACATCCTGCAACAGGCGCTCCGGCGCCAGGACTCTGGTCCCGAGCTCCATCACGGGCATCGGTTCCGTCACCTCGGGGATCTGCGCCAGCGCGAGACCAATCTCCGAGAAGCCAGCTTGTTCGGTCATCTTGCACTCCGTGGTTCAGATAACGTCTTGCGGCCCCAAAGTGGCGGCTGCCCCGTCGCGGGTCCTGAACGAAAGCTGCAAGATTCGTGAAAAAGTTGTGAAATATGGCGATACCGCGGCGGCGGCCCGGCCTCGAGACCAAAGGATGCCATCCTCGGCGACGCGAGAACCTCACCGGTTGGGTACCTTCACCCTCGATCTGGCCGAAGAACTCCGAGACGCTGCGCTACCTGCTGGAGAATGCCAGGCGGCTCCTGTCCGAAGACGAGCAGTTCCAAGCCGTCTGGCCGAACGTCATTCGGGCGAGGCGTTTTGCGGATCGTCGAGGGGCTGCGGAGGGCGGCGTCCCGGAGGGATGAACTCGAACTCGGCGGCGAATCAGTAGCGATGCGGCGCGTCTTCCTGAAGGCGGCGGAAGACGAGGCTGAGATTATTGGCCGGCATGTCGATGATTTCGGCTGGGCCGAACCCGGCTGCGGCGGCCAGTTCGGCGACATCCTCCAGCCGGCGCACGCCCCATTCGGGGTTACGCTGCCGCAAATCCCGATCGAAGGCGAGATTCGAATCGGCGAGTCGATGAGTATCGCACCGGAACGGCCCATAGAGATAGATCGGCGCCTCCGGGAGCAGTAGCCGTGCCGCACCGGCGAAGAGACCGCGGGCGGCTGCCCAGGGCGCGATATGGACCATGTTGATCGCCAGCACCGCCGCCGCCCGCTCGAGCGGCCAAGCGGCGGAGGCGGCGTCGAGGTCGAGCGGGGGCTCGATATTCGCCAGCCCCGAATGCTCGGTCCAGGCGGCGATGCTGGCGCGCGCCGGCGAATCGGGATCGGAGGGCTGCCAGCGCAGATGAGGCAAAGACGCGGCGAAATGAACCACATGCTCGCCCGTGCCGCTGGCGATCTCCAGCACCGTGCCGGCGGCCGGCAGAACCCGCCCGAGCACGGCCAGAATGGGCACGCGGTTGCGTTCGGTCGCCGGAGCGTGGCGGCGCCGGCCGGCGGCGTCGGAGGGAGACATGATCGGCCGGCACTCCTCCTCTTCGGCTGGCGACGACAGCACGCCGGCGTATTCCAGGCTTTCGCGGCACGGCCGGCGGCACGCAAGCGCCCCATGCGGAATTTTCTGTTGCAGGACGGGCCGAAGCGCTCTTTCAATGCACCGGCCTGCCGCGCAGCCGGAACACGGGAGCCATAGCCTATGACCTACGTCGTCACCGAAGCCTGCATCAAGTGCAAATATATGGATTGCGTGGAAGTGTGCCCGGTCGATTGCTTCTACGAGGGGGAGACGATGCTGGTCATCCACCCCGATGAATGCATAGATTGCGGCGTCTGCGAGCCCGAATGCCCGGTCGACGCTATCGTCCCGGACAGTGACCGGCAAGCAGAGCGTTGGGTCGGCCTCAATCGAGACTTTGCCATCACCTGGCCCAACATCACGCGGAAGGGCGAAGCGCCGGCCGATGCCGATTCGTTCAAAGACGTCGAGGACAAATACGAAAAGTTTTTTTCGGCCGAACCAGGCAAGCGCTAGTCGCTACTGCCGCCCCGGCGGGCGGGCATGGCGATATCTCTTCCACCAGTTCTTGCCGGGCGGCAATATGCCCGTGCCGAATTGTCGCGCTGGTTTGGGCTAAACGTCATGGAAGCCATGACCTCCCCGAATGCCGCCACGCTGGCAATAGCCGCGTGTTTTGTGCTATGTTCTTGATGGAACGGAGCGCTGTCGGCGGTTGCGCACCGCTCATCTCAATCCGTGCGGTTGATTATATTGGGTGTGCCGCGTCGGCTCCTGCGCGCGACCCGGGAAGAGATTCGGGTCCTCCGACTCGCTCCCAGCATATTTGAGAGAATCGGATGTCGGACAAGATTGGTTTCACCGAAGGTGATTATGTCGTTTATCCGAGCCACGGCGTCGGGAAGATACTGGGCATCGAAACCCAGGAGATTTCCGGCTACCAGCTCAGCGTCTTCGTGGTGCATTTCGACAAGGATCGGATGACGCTGCGGGTGCCGGTCACCAAGGCCAAGGCCTCGGGCCTGCGCCGGCTCTCCACACAAAAGGAAATGCAGCTGGCGCTCGCCAAGCTGAAGGGCCGATCCAAAGCGAAGCGGACCATGTGGAGCCGCCGTGCCCAGGAATACGAGGCCAAGATCAATTCCGGTGATCCGGCCTCGATCGCCGAAGTAGTACGCGACCTGTATCGCAATTCGAGCCAGCCCGATCAATCCTATAGCGAGCGGCAGATCTACCAGGCCGCACTCGACCGGCTGGTGCGGGAATTCGCCGCCGTCGAGGCGATCGACGAGGTGACCGCGACCCAACGCCTCGAGCAGATGCTCAGCGCCGCCTGACGCGAGCGATGCGGGCGGGGCGTAAAACCGATGCCGGCCGGCGCTCAGCGCCGACGGGCAGCCTGGGCCGGCCGCCTCCGTGAGCTTGGTGCGCAGCTCGCCGGTTCAACGGTTCGCCACGCTGGTCGGAAGGCGGCGGGTCTGGGTGGTCTCGGCGATTCATGCCGAGGTTCGGCGGCTCGAAGCCATTCACGACGCCATGGAAAAGCGCCTGCAGCCGCGCGACGGGCTGGTGTATCTCGGCAATATGATCGGTTCCGGTGCAGCGGTGTTCGACACCGTGGCCGAACTCTTGGCCTTTCGGCGCGCCTTCATCGCACGCCACGCCGCTTTCGCGGCCGATCTCGTGTATTTGCGCGGCAGCCAGGAAGAAATGTGGCAGAAGCTGCTGGAGCTGCAATTCGCCCCCAACCCGGTCGAAGTGCTGGCCTGGATGCTCGATCGCGGCGTGGGCGCCACTCTCGCCGCCTACGGCGCCGACCCGAACCAAGGCTTGGCGGCGGCGCGCGACGGTCCGATGGCGCTCACCCGCTGGACCAATGCGCTCCGCCGAGCCGTCAACGCGGCGCCCGGCCATGCCAATCTGCTGACCGGCCTGCGCCGCGCCGCCTTCACCGACGGCAACGAGCTGCTGTTCGTCCATGCCGGGATCGACCCGTCGCGGCCTCTGACCGCCCAGCACGACAGTTTCTGGTGGGGCGGCACCGGCTTCCTCGATCTGGCGACTCCTTATGCCGGGTACCGCAAGGTCATTCGTGGTTTCGACCGTCATCATGGTGGGCTGCAGGTGAGTCCGTACGCCGTCTCCGTCGATCGCGGCTGCGGGGCCGGCGGCACGCTGATCTGCGCCTGCTTCGATCTCGAGGGCGCCGTGGTCGAGAGCTTCGAGGCTTAGCGCCACACCGGTCCGTTTGCACGGAGGAGCGAGGCTAGAGCGTGCCGCCGGCCGGCGCCGGCAGCAGGATGGCGAAGCGGGTGCCCTCGCCGGGCGTGCTCGCCACCTCGATCGAGCCGCCATGGTCCTTGACGATGCCGTGCACGACCGAGAGGCCGAGCCCGGTCCCTTCTCCGACCTCCTTGGTCGTGAAGAACGGCTCGAAGATACGCGCCAGCGTCGCCTCGTCCATACCGGCACCGGTATCGGCAACCGACAGGCGCAGCCGGGTGCCGTCCGCGTCGGGCCGGAGCGTCACCGTGATTACGCCCTGAAGCACGCCGATCGCCTGTGCGGCGTTGGTCATCAGGTTGACGATCACTTGCTGCAGTTGGCTCGGATCGCCGCTCACCCGCGGCACCGGTCCGCTCTCGTGCTCGACGCGGATGCTGGCCGGCAGAGTGGCCCGCATCAGCAACAGCGTTTCAGCCAGTACCGCTGCGACATCGACGCTCTCCCTTCGGTGCTCCTCCGCCTCCTTGCGGCTGAAGGCGAGGATCTTCTTGACCAGGTCGCGCGTGCGCTCGGCCCCGGCCAGCACCCTGGAGAGGTTCCGCTGTTCGCGGCCTCCGGTCGCAGCCTTGCCGGCCATCATCTTGGTGAGGGCGATCACCGGTACGAGCGCGTTGTTGATCTCATGGGCGACCCCGCCGGCCAAGGTGCCCAGCGATTCGAGCCGCTGCGAGTGATGGACCTGACGCTCCAGCGCGCGCCGCTCCGCCTCGGTCCGCTTCAGCGCGGTCACATCCGTCCACAGCCCGACTCGGCTTCCGCCCGGCAGCCGGCGATAGACGACCAGCATCCAGCGCCCGTCGCCCAGGCGATAGGTCTGCTCCGCCTCGCTCAGATGGCGGGCGAGCAGCGTCTCGAGATCGACCGCGGCATCGTCTGTGGCGGCGCCATAGAAGCCGCAACGCAGCTGCCATTCGGCCAAGTCGCGGAAGGAAGCGCCGAGGCACACCGGCGTGTTCGTGTTCGGCGCCAGATGGAGATCGGTGAAGGCCTGGTTGAACCCGACGATGCGATCCTCGGTATCGAAGACGGCGATCGGCTGGCTCACATGGCCGACCGCCTCCTTCAGACGCTGCTGCGCCAGCCGCGCCGTCGCCTCGGCTTCGACCTGCTGCGTGATCTCCGCGCCGACCCCGCGATAGCCGTCGAACTCGCCGTTCCGGTTGAAAATCGGTGCTGCACTCGACTTGAACCAGCGCTTCCCGCCGTCCGGGATGGTACGGCAGTAGATGAAATCGCGGTAGGGCTGCTTCGTCTTCTGCGCCCGCAGCGCCATCCTGCCCATCTCGGGGTCGACCGAAACACCGGACAAGTCCGTGAGACGCTTGCCGAAGGACTCCTCGGGGGGGATTCCGAACAGCTTCTCGTATCCGGGCGAGAGATAGCTGTAGCGGTAGCGCGCATCCTGCTCCCAGTAGTAGTCGGCCGCGGCTTCCAGCACCTGCCTGAATTGCGCCTCGCTCTCGCGCAGCACCCGTTCCGCCTCCAGCTCCGCGGTCACGTCCTTGGACACGCCCAGATAACCGCGAAACACCCCCTCGGCGTCGAAGACCGGAACGGCGTTGGTCTTGACCCGGATCACCCGCCCGCCGGCGAATTCGTGGGTGTAGAGGATGCCGCGGAGCGGCGCGCGCGCCATGATCGCGGCCATCGCCTTCTGCCCCATCGCGGGGTCGATCCTGGCGCTGGAATGGTCGATGAGGCGCCGCCCCAGCAACTCGGCGATCGGGAGCCCGTAGAGTTCCTGGAAATTGGGCGAGATGTAGGTGAGGATGCCGCCGACGCTGGTTTCCCAGAGCCAGTCCGACGCGGTCTCGTACAACTGCCGGAAACTGCGATCGCGCTGGTGCAGCGCCTTCTCGGCTTCGATCTGGCCGGTCACGTCGCGGGCAATGCCGCAATAGCCGCGATATTTGCCGTCATCGTCGAACATCGGCGCGCCGCTCGTGTTGATCCAGACGGTGGTTCCATCGGGCCGCTTGCGCGAATAGATGAACTCCTCGTAGGGCCGACGCGCCGTCTGGGCCGCGAGGATCCGCTTGCCGACTTCGGCGTCGATGGTCACGCCCGGCATGTCGGACAGCCGCCGGCCGCGATAATCGTCGAGCGACATGCCGAGCGCGGCCTCGCTGTTGGGCGAGACGTAGGTCAGCCGATAGCTCTCGTCGTTTTCCCAGAACCAGACGGATGCGACCGCGAAGAAGCGAGCGTAGCGCTGCTCGCGCCGGCGCAAGGCGAGGTTCTTTTCGAACTCGGCCGTGACGTTGCTGCCGCCGCCCCGATATCCGAGGAAGTCGCCGTGCGCATCGAACACCGGAGTCCCGCCGATCCTGAGCCAGACGTAGTTTCCGTCTGCGCCCGCGGTCCGCAGGATGAAATCGCGAAAGCCCGCCCGCGCCTCGATCGCCGGGCGGTGCAACTCCCATTGATCGGTGGTGCCCGCCGTCACGGCGCCCTCTTCCAGCCGCCGCCCGATCAGGGATTGCGGCAGGAGGCCAGTGGCGGCGGCGAATTCGGGCGAGAGATAGCTCACGCGAAATTCGTCGTCGCATTCCCACAGCCACTCCGCCATCGCGTCGAGATATCCCCGACACCTCCCATAGTCGGCGAGTGCCCGGGTTTCTCGGGTGGCGTCGGTGGCGACGACCAGCCGAGCCCGGCTGCCCTCGACCTCGAGGCTGTTGGTCTGCAGCCGCATCGCGAGGAGGGTGCCGTCCGGCCTCCGGTGATACTGGAGCGGGCCGCCCGCGGGACCCGGCCCGGCGTCCGGTGCCGGCAACGGTGCGAGCATCGCCGACAGGGCGGCCGGAAACTGCTCGAGACAAATCCCGAAATAGTCGAGCGCACAGGCGTTCACGGCGAGAACGCGCCACGAAACCGCGTCATATATCCACATCGGCAGTGGGCTTGCGTCGAACACGGCCCGCATCAGCCCATCCACCGAGCCTCGTATCGCCGGTGACGGCACATGGATGGAGCCGTCCCGCATGCTGCGAACCTCTCAGCTATCTTCGGTTGAGGCATCCGACCAAGCCTCGAGATGATCGCCCGAAGCGCGGCGGCATCGGTCGGCGCTGGAGGCCTGAGGTCAGGCGGCCAGGCAATAGGCGACGCGAGACAGGAAATCGTCGGGATCGAACGGTTTGGAGATGACGTCGACGGCACCGAGCAGGCGGGCGATCTGCAGGAAGTCGGCATTGCCGATGCGGCCGCCGCCGGAGATCGCGATCACCTTGGCGGCCGGGACGAGGCCCCGGATTTCCGTGATCGTCTGAATTCCCTCCCGCTCCGGCATGATGATGTCGGTAATGACCAAGTCGGGATGCTCGCTGCGGAACAGTGCCACGCCGCGCATGCCGTCCTCGGCGCTGACGACGCTGTAACCCTCGCCTTCGAGGATCTGGACGATCGTGTCGCGCACGACCGCGTCGTCGTCGATAACCAGGATCTTCTTCATGGGACCGCTGCCTTCTGCTGCCGACCTGCGAGCGCGCGTCCGGACAACCGCCCTGCCCCGAGCAATCCGGAAGCGCTCGACCCCCAAGCCGGGACCTGGGACTCAACTTGAGCCAGAGCAATTGATAAACCATTAGAGTTTGCCCGGCGCGCGGACCGGGACACGGAAACTGTCGCGGCCGGCCCGGCCGCCGCTCGCCCAGGCGATGGGGGTGACCCCCGACGGGCGTCCCGCCGCGGAGGTTCCAGGCCAGCGCACTCTCCACACTACGGACGGTCAGCAGCGATATCTCGTGCCGGGCGCGCGCTTTCCTATGCGGCTCTGATCGCGCCAGCTGCGGTCAGGGGCAGAAAGATATCAAAGCGGGCGCCGCGGCCGAGCGTGCTCGTCACCTCGATGCGGCCGCCATGGGCCTTCACGATGCCATGCACCACGGAGAGGCCGAGCCCGGTACCCTCGCCCACTGGCTTGGTGGTGAAGAACGGGTCAAAGACGCGCGCCATCGTCGCCTCATCCATTCCGCAGCCAGTATCGGCGACCGAGAGGCGCAGCTGGGTGCCGTCAGCCTCCGGCCCCAGGCTCACTCTGATGCTGCCCAGCGCCGGGCCTATCGCCTGAGCCGCATTGGCGACGACATTGATGATAACCTGGTGAAGCTGGGTCGAATCGCCTCTGATCGCGGGGGTCGGCGCGATCTCCGCTTCGAGGCGGATGCTCGCCGGCACGGTCGCGCGCATCAGCGACAACGCTTCCTGCAGCACCGCACCGATATCGACGCTCGCTTGCGCCTGCCCGGCCTCGTCTTCCTTGCGCGAGAAGGCGAGGATCTGCTTCACCAAGTCACGTGCGCGCTCGGCGCCGTTCAGAACAGCGTCGAGGTTGTGGCGGTCACGGCTACCCTCCGGTTGATTGCGCGCCATCAACTTGCTCAACGCGATCACTGGGACGAGGGCGTTGTTGATCTCATGCGCCGCGCCGCCCGCCAACGTGCCCAGCGCTTCGAGCCGCTGCGATTGATGGAGCTGTGCCTCGAGTGCGCGACGCTCGACCTCCGCACGCTTGATCTCGGTGACATCGCTCCAAAGTCCGAGTTTCCCGTCGCCTGGAAGGCGACGATAAACCACCATTATCCAGCGACCGTCACGCAAGTGGTACGTCTGCTCGCGCTCGAGCCGATAATCATCGAGCAGCCCGGCGAGATCAATACTCTCCTCCCCTGGTCCTTCCGCGAAGATCCCGGCTTCGATCTGCCATTCGGCAAGTGCTCGAAACGAAATCTCGTTGTGCACCGGCGAATTTCGAACCGGCGTGCGATAGAGATCGACGAAAGCTTGGTTGAAGGCAACGGCGCGCTCGTCCGTGTCGAAGACCGCGAAGGGCTGACTGAGGTGAGCGACGGCGTCGTGAAGTTGGCGCCGGCCGAGCCGGGCTGCCGCTTCGGCCTCGATCCGCTCGGTGATCTCGACGCCGACGCCGCGATATCCGAGGAACGTACCGTCGGGTCCCTTCCGTGGTGATCCAGAGACGGAGATCCAGCGTTTTCGGCCGCTGGGATGAACGATCGAGACGAAGACATCGCGAAACGGTTTGCGCTCCTTGAGCGCCAGCAATATCTTCAGCCCGGCTTCGGGAGAGAAAGATACGCCTTCGTGGTCGCTGAGGCGCTTGCCGTAGATCTGCGCTGCGGGCGCGCCGTAGAGTTCGTCGTGAAATGATTCTGGTGACACATACGTCATCTGGTGGTGTTCATCCATTTCCCAGTAGTAATCGGCGCCGATTTCGTACAATTCCCGGAAGCGCTGTTCGTTCTCGCGCAGCTGGCGCTCGGTCTCGACCTGGACGGTGATGTCCTTGGCGACGCCGCAATAGCCGCTGAAGCCGCCGTTCTCGTCGAACATCGGAACGCCGCTGCTGCCGACATGGGCGACGTGGCCGTCGGCACGGGTGATCTTGTAGTGGAAGTCTCGGTAGGGCTGCCGTGCCCTGACGGCAGCGAGCGTCCTGAGGCCCGATTCGACATCGAACTCGACCGAGGGAAGGTCGTTGAGCCGCCGTCCCAGGACTTCCGGCACCCGGATCCCGGTCGATTTCTCGAAAGTCGAGGAAACATGGGTCACGCGCCCTTGCGTATCCTGTTCCCAATACGAATCCGATCCCGTCTCGAAGATCCGGCGATATCGCAGCGCGATCTCGCGCTGATGGCGCTCGGCCACGATCTCGGCAGTCGCCGATTTTCCGACGCCGCGATAGCCGCCGGCCGGGGCATCGCCTATCGGCGCCCCACTCATTTCGAGCCAGAGCTCGCCGGCCGGGCCCTCCATCCGGAATTTCATCCCGCAGAAGGGCTTGCCGGCCGAAATAGCCGCACATTGCGCCGCCGATGCGGCATCCAATGGGATCACCTTCGACAGATCCTGACCGAGGAGAAATTGAGGCGAGAGACCGGTTGCTGCCTGGAACTCGGGGGAAAGCGCAGAAACCCGCCTGTCGCTGTCGCAGCTCCACACCCAAACCGCGGCCGCGCCGACTCGAATATCCGCCGCGACTTCGGGATCGGGCGTAGGGTCGAGCAGTCCTTCAACCGCATCGCTGGCCCGCGACAGAGATGTCGGCGAACTCTGTGCCATGGCGTCCCCTGGGCAACCCCGAACTGTAGCCTGGTAGAATATGGGACTTTGGTATCGTTTGTGTTTAGAATTACCCAGCAGGTCGAGGCTGCCACCGGCGTCGCAGCCCGCAATCGCATGCTGGACGCACGACGCCCCGCCCGAAGGAGCGGTGGCCGGTCGGCCCCGAACACCGGCGCCCCACTTCGTTCACGGGAACAGGACGGCGCTGAAATCTCTGCGCGTCGCCCAAGCCGGTCGCGGCAGCGCCATCCCGAGGAGAGTCTTCAGGGGGCGCCGGCCACAGTATCGCGGGCGGGCGCGTCCTGGAGCGGCGCCGGCGCTTCGGCGGGTTCGTTCGGCAGGAAAACGTCGAAGCGGGTGCCGCGGCCAGGGGCACTCGCCACTTCGATGCTCCCGCCGTGGTCGATCACGATGCCATGGGCGACCGACAGGCCGAGCCCGGTCCCTTCGCCGACATCTTTGGTCGTGAAAAAGGGTTCGAAGATCCGTGCCTTCGTCGTCTCGTCCATGCCGCAGCCGGTGTCGGATACCGATAGGCGCAACTGCGCGCAGTCCGGATCGGACTGCAGCGCCACCGTGATCGTTCCCATCGCCGGGCCGATCGCCTGGGCGGCGTTGCTGACGAGATTGACGATCACCTGGTAGATCTGATTGGGATCGCCCATGACGCGGGGGGCTGACTCGATCGCCGTTTCCAGGCGGATATTGGCCGGCACGGTCGCCCGCATCATCTGCAGGGCCTCGCTCAGCACGATTGCGACATCGACGCTCTCGCGATGCCGGTCCTCACCCTTGCGGCTGAACGCCAGGATCCGCTTGACCAAGTCGCGGATCCGCCCGCTGCTCTGCAGGGCCGTATCGAGATTGCGGCGCTCGCGGCTGTCCAGCGGCAGGTCGCGGGCGGCCATCTTGGTCAGGGCCAGGACCGGCACGAGCGCGTTGTTGATCTCGTGTGCCACTCCGCCCGCCAGCGTGCCCAGCGCCTCCAGCCGCTGCGAGTGGAGGATCTGACGCTCGAGCGCGCGGCGCTCCGCCTCGGCCCGTTTCAGGGCGGTCACATCCGTCCACAGCCCGACCCTGCCGTCGCCCGGCAAGCGGCGATAGACGACCAGCATCCAGCGCCCGTCGCCCAGGCGATAGGTGTGTTCCGCCTCGCTCAAATGGTGGGTGAGCAGCGTCTCGAGATCGACGTCGGCGTCCTCGGCGTCCTCGGCGTCCTCGGCGTAGAAGCCGAAACGCAGTTGCCATTCGACCAGCTCCCGGAACGACACGCCCTGGCAGACCGGTGTGTTGGTGTTGCGCGCCTGATGCAGGTCGGTGAAGGCCTGGTTGAAGCCCACGACCCGGTCCTCGGCGTCGAAGACGACGATCGGCTGGCTCACATGGGCGACCGCCTCCTTGAGCCGCTGCTGCGCCAGCCGCGCCGTCGCTTCCGCCTCGACCTGTTGGGTGACCTCCGCGCCGACCCCGCGATAGCCGCCGAACACGCCGTTGCGATCGAAGATCGGTACCGCACTCGACTTGAACCAATGCCTTCGACCAGCCGTGGATTTGCGCGAGAAGACGAAATCCCGGTAGGGCTTCTTCACCTTCATCGCCCGAAGCGCCATCCGTCCCATCTCCGGGTCGATCGACACTTCGGGAAGTTCGCTGAGGCGTTTGCCGAGCGAGTGGGCGACCGGGACGCCGAGCAGCGTCTCGTACGCCGGCGAGAGGTAGGTATAGCAATATCGCGTATCCTGCTCCCAATAGTAATCGGCCGCCGCCTCCAGCAGCTCCTTGAACTGCTGCTCGCTCTCGCGGAGCACGCGCCCGGCTTCGATTTCCGTCGTGACGTCCTTGGAGACGCCGAAATAGCCCTGGTATGCGCCGTCCGAGTCGAATACCGCGATGCCGTTGGTCTTGATCCAGACTTGGCGCCCGTCGGGGAACTTGTGCGAATAGACGAAGTCGCGGATCGGCTGCCGCGTCTTCATCGCGGCCAGGACCCGCCGCCCGCTCTCGGGATCGATCGTGACGCCCTCGGCGTCGGACAGGCGCCGCCCGATGAGGTCGGCGACAGCCAAGCCGTAGAGCACCTCGAAATTGGGTGAGGTGTAGGTGAACTGGCCGCCGGGGCCGGTTTGCCAGAGCCAATCCGAGGCCGACTCGAACAACCGCTGGAAGCGCCGGTCGCGCTCGTTGAGCGCCTGCTCGGCCTCGATCTGCGCAGTCACGTCGCGGGCGATGCCGCAATAGCCGCGGAAGCTGCCATCCTCGTCGAATACCGGCGCGCCGCAGGTGTTGATCCACACCGTGGTACCGTCGCGCCTTTTCCGGGTATAAAGGAAATCCGCGTAGGGCTGGCGCGCGCTCTGAGCTGCGCGAACCCGCCGGCCCCGCTCCGGCTCGATGGTCACGCCCGGAGTCTCGGAGAGTCGCCGCCCGCGATAATCGTCGATCGCCAGCCCCAGCGCCCGGCGGCTGCTGGGCGAGACATAGGTCAGCCGATACCCGTCGTCCATCTCCCAGAACCAGACGGGTGCCACGTCGAAGAAGCGGGCGTAGCGCTGCTCGCGCCGGCGCAACGCCAGGTTCGCCTCGACCTCGGCAGTGACGACCCTGCCGACGCCGCTATAGCCGCGGAACCGGCCGTCCGGATCGATTACCGGCATCCCGCCGAGTGCGAGCCACACCGCGTTTCCATCGGCGCCCGGGACCATGAAGACGAGATCGCGAAAGCGTCCATGCGCCTCGATCGTCAGGCGCGGCGCAGCACCTTCATCGGCGCCGCCTGCGCCGCCTTCTTCCAGTCGCCGGCCGAGAAGGGATTGCGGCGGGAGGCCGGTCGCCGCGGAATATTCAGGGGACAGGACGCTGATCAGAAGGCCGGCGTCGGCTTCCCAGAACCACTCCGTGGTCACGTCGAGCAACCCTCGGTAGCGGGCGCTCTCGGCCAGTGCGCGGGTCTCCGCGGTCGCGTCGATGGCGATGGCCAACTGCACCCGGCGGCCGTCGATCTCGACCGGACTCGTCTCCAGCCGCATCGTGATGATCGCGCCGTCGGGCTTGCGGTGGTACCGAAGAGAGCCGGCGCCTCCGGCCGTCGGCGCCGTCTCCGGAAGTGCCGGAAATTGCTCTGGGCGACAGCCGAAATAATCGAGCGCGCGATCGTTTGCCGCGAGGACGCCCAGCGTCTGCGCATCGTAGAGCCACATCGGCAGGGTGCTGGCCTCGAACGCGGCACGGAACAGGTTGTCCGGGAGGCCCTCCACCGGTGATCGCCTGGCGCCCCCCCGCATCGTCGGAATCCCTGAATCAGCCCCTACGCCGATGCGGGATTCTGCTCAGCAATCATTACGCAAAGCTTAGCGGTCGTCCGCCTCGACCTCCCGCCGGGGCGGCCGGCTTTCCGTCAGCCTGCCAGGCAATTTCCGACCCGGGCCAGGAAATCGTCGGTATCGAACGGTTTGGCGATGACATCGGCGGCGCCGAGCAGGCGGGCAATTTCCAGGAAATCGGTGCTGATGATTCGACTGCCGCCGGAAATTGCGATCACCTTCGCCTCCGGGCTCGCCTTGCGGATTTCGGTGATCATCTCGATCCCTTCCATCTGCGGCATGATGATATCGGTGATGGTCAGATCCGGCCGCCCGCTGTGGAAGAGGGCGAGGCCGCGCCTGCCGTCCCCTGCGCTGTCGACCCTGTAGCCTTCGCTTTCGAGGATCTGGACGATCGTGTCGCGGACGGCGGCGTCGTCGTCGATGACCAGGATCTTCTTCATGGCACCATTGCCTCCCCGCGCTCGGTCCGGCGCCTCCGGATGGCGATGATCGACACCCGGGGAATTCGGTACGGAGCGGCTCGCTCCATCGTCATTCGATCTTCACGTGTCGCCGCCGGCAGCAAGTCGCCCTGGAGCCTCGCGAGGATCCGATTGCGCCGCCGCCGGTTCGACCGGCAGAAATACCTCGAAGCGTGTGCCCTCGCCCGGCGCACTCGCGACGCAAATGGCCCCGCCATGCTCTCCCACGATCCCATGCGCGACCGACAACCCGAGCCCGGTGCCCTCTCCGACTTCCTTGGTCGTGAAAAAGGGTTCGAAGATCCGCGCCTTCGTCGTCTCGTCCATCCCGCAGCCAGTATCGGACACCGAGAGGTGAACGCGCGCGCCCTGCGGATCGTCGCGGAGCGTCACCGTGATCGTTCCCATCGCTTGGCCGATCGCCTGGGCGGCATTGGTCACGAGATTGATGATCACCTGGTGAATCTGGTTTGGATCTCCCCGCACCGGCGGGACCCGGTCGATCGCCGGATCCAGGCGGATATTGGCCGGCAAGGTCGCGCGCATCATCAGCAGGGCCTCGTCGAGCACGGCAGCGACATCGACGCTTTCGCGATGATGCTCTTCCTTGCGGCTGAAGGCGAGAATGCGCTTGACCAAGTCGCGGATCCGAGCGGTGCCCTGCAGCACGGTCTCGAGATTCCGGCGCTCGCGGCTCTCTTGCGGCAATTTGCGGAAGGTCATCTGGGTGAGCGCCAAGACGGGCACGAGGGCGTTGTTGATCTCATGCGCCACCCCGCCCGCCAGCGTCCCGAGCGCTTCCAGCCGCTGCGAGTGGTGGAGTTGCTCCTCGAGCCTGAGCCGGCTCTGTTCGGCGCCCTTTATCACCGTGATGTCCGACCAGAGGCCGACCCTGGCGTCCCCGGGGAGGCGACGATAGGTGACGAGCATCCAGCGGCCGTCATTGAGATGGTAGGTGTGTTCGCCTTCGTTGCGGTGGAGGGCGAGCAGCGTATCGAAATCGAGCGTTTCCTCCCCCGGACCTTCGGCATAAAACCCGACCTGCAGCTGCCAGGTCACCAGTTCCCGTAAAGGATCGCCCAGAACGAACGGCGCATAGCTGGTGGGCGTGCGATGGAGACTGCCGAATGCCGGGTTGAACGCAATGGCCCGATCCTCGTGGTCGAAGACGACGAAGGGCTGGGTCACATAGGCGATGGCGCCGTCGAGCCGACGCAGCGCCAAGCGCGCCGTCGCCTCGACCTCGACGCTCTTGGTGATTTCGGCACCCACGCCCCGGTAACCTCGATAGGTCCCGTCCGGCCCCAGAATGGGGGCGGCGCTGATCTTGAACCAATGCTTGCGGCCGTCGGGAAATGTGCGGGAATAGACGAAATCGCGAAACGGCTGTTTCGCTACCCTCGCTTCCAGGACCATCCGGCCCATTTCCTGCTCGAACGACACGCCCGGTGTCTCGTAGACTCGCTTGCCCAGCATCTGTTCCGGCGAGACGCCGCAGATGGCCTCGTAATTGGGCGAGAGGAAAGTCACGTGCCCCTCGATGCCCGATTCCCAATACCAGTCCGCGGCGGTTTCGAAGAGCTCACGATATTGACGTTCGCTATCGCGCAAGGTGCGCTCCGCCTCGATCTGCGCGGTCACGTCGCGGGCGATTCCGCAATAGCCCGAGAAGCAGCCGTCTTCGTCGAAGACCGGCGAGGCGCTCGTGCTGATCCAGGCTGTCGTTCCGTTCGGACGCAGGAGCGTGTAGACGAAATCCTGGTAGGGCTGGCGCGCCTTCTGAGCGGCGAGGATCGGCTTGGCGATCTCGGGATCGATGGTGACCCCTGGAATCTCGGAGAGTCGCCGGCCGCGATAATCGTCGAGCGCCAAGCCCAGCGCGCGCTCGCTGTTGGGCGAGACGAAGGTCAGGCGGTAGCTCTGGTCCATCTCCCAGAACCAGACGGGGGCCGTGTCGAAGAACCGGGCATATCGCTCCTCGCGCCGGCGCAAGGTGAGGTTCGCTTCGAACGCGGCAGTCACGTTGCTGCCGACGCCGCGATATCCCAGGAAAGCCCCGTCCGGATCGAAGGCCGGCGTCCCGCCGATCTCGAGCCAGATGGCGGCTCCGCCCGGCCCTGCGACCTTGAAGACGAGATCGCGGAACGGCGCCCGCGCGTCGATCTTCGCACGATGTGCCACCGATTGATCGCCGTCTCCCGTCGTCGCGGCAGGCTCTTCCAGGCGACGACCGAGGAAGGATTCCGGCACCAAGCCAGTCGCCGGCTCGAATTCGGGCGAGAGCCGGCTGATCCGAAGGGCCGCGTCCGATTCCCAGACCCACTCGGCCGCGGCGGCGAGGAGGCCGCGGTACCGGTCAATCTCGGCGAGCCCCCGACTCTCTCTGCCGGCATCGAGGGCAATGACCAGCCGGGCCCGGCAACCATCGATCTCGAGACCGCTGGTCTGGAGTCGCATCGCGAGGAGCGTGCCGTCGGGTTTGCGATGGTGCCGGAGCGTGCCATCAGCGCCCTCCCGCTCCAGCCCGGACTCGGGCATCGTCTCCAGCACCGTCATCGGCATGGCCGGAAACTGCTCTCGGCGATGGCCGAAACAGTCGAGCGCGCAGTCGTTCACGGCCAGAACGCGCAGCGTTTCCTCGTCGTAAATCCACATCGGCAGAGGGTTCGAATCGAACGCGGCGCGGACCAAACTGTCCTCCAGGCCCTGAACCGTGAGAGCCGGCGATCGCTTGGAGCCGTCTCGCATCTCGAAGATCCTTGGTTTGGCGTGTGCGGCAGCTCGGAGGCCGCCTCGTCGTCATTGTCCGAAACGCGGCGGCCTCCGCTTCACCGCTGCCGCCGAAGCGAACGAGTGCCCTCAGCCGGCCAGGCAATGGGCGACGCGAGACACGAAATCGTCGGGGTCGAACGGCTTGGAGATGACGTCGACAGCGCCGAGCAGGCGGGCGATCTTCAGGAAATCGGCATTGCCGATGCGGCCGCCGCCGGAGATCGCGATCACCTTTGCGGTCGGGACCAAAGCGCGAATCTCGGTGATCGTCTGGATGCCTTCCCGTTCCGGCATGATTATGTCGGTTATGACCAGATCCGGATGCTCGCTGCGGAAGAGGGAGACCCCGCGCTTGCCGTCCTCGGCGCTGATGACGGCGTAGCCCTCGCTTTCGAGGATCTCGACGATGGTGTCCCGAACGATGGCATCGTCGTCGATGACCAGAATCTTCTTCATGAAGCCGTTGCCCTCTGCTGCCAGCCTGGGAGCGCCCCTGCGCCCGACCACTCCGCGACGAGCGATTCGGAAAGATTCGGCCCCAAGCCCGGGAACGATAACAGCACATTGCCCCCGAGCCATTGATAAAGCGTTAGGGATTGTCCGGGAGACCTCTCGCCAGGCGGCGGCGAATCTCGCCGCGATCGCCCCCGACCGGCTGGTTTTTCCGGCGAAGAGGACTGTTCCGCCCGCCGGCACCGGGCGGACGGAAGCCGCCGGCGGTCCGATCGAAAATTTATTGTGCCGACAGTGATCCGACTCCGCACGGCCGGCGTAACAGGAGGACATGACCGATGGGGGGCAGTGCCATGGCGCACATTGACGATCTGGAGACGCAGCGGGCCAATCTCGGCTTCATCAGGACCTCGATGACGGCGCCTCTGCTGTCGCGCGACCGGGAATTCGCACTGGCGACGGCTTGGCGCGACCAGCGTGACATTGCCGCGCTGCACGAACTGGTGCGTGCCCATACCCGGCTGGTCATCGCCACCGCGGCGCGGTTTCGCAATTACGGGCTCCCGATCGCCGATCTGGTCCAGGAAGGCACGATCGGCCTGATGCAGGCGACCCAGCGCTTCGACCCCGATCGCGATGTGCGGTTTTCGACATATGCCGCCTGGTGGATCCGCTCGGCTATGCAGGATTACGTGCTGCGCAACTGGTCGATCGTGCGGACCGGGACGACAGCCGCCCAGAAATCGCTGTTTTTCAATCTGCGCCGCCTGCGGGCGCGCATCGAAGAAGCGTCGGGCGAGGCCTTCGGCGACAGCGGCCGTCGGCAGATCGCCGCCACCCTCCAGGTCGATCTGGCCGAGGTCGAGGGGATGGAACAGCGCCTCGCGGCCAACGATCAGTCCCTGAACGCGCCGCTGGGCGAGAGCGCAGAGCTCGATTGGCAGGATTTTCTCGCCGATTCGCGGCCGACGCCCGAGGAAACGGTGATGAGCTTGCGCGATGATCGCCGCCGCTCGGAATGGCTGGCCGAGGCGCTGGGCGAATTGTCGCCGCGCGAACGCCGGATCATCCATGAGCGCCGGCTACGCGAGGACAGCGCCACGCTGGAAGACCTCGGGCGCGAGCTCGGAGTCTCCAAGGAGCGCGTCCGCCAGCTCGAAGCCCGCGCACTCCTGAAGCTGCGCGCCTCGATGAGCCGCCGTGTCGCCTCGCCTCGAGACTTGATCGCCGATCTGTGAGTGGCACTCGCCCGGAGCGGCACTTGCCGCTAGCCTGGTGCGATGCTGCGATCGGTACGACTGTTCCTCGGATTAGCCTTCTTCTGCGGGGCGGCCGCCCCGGTTGCGGCGGCCGAGCGCGGTGCCGAGACCGTGGTCCTCTATGGGCTGCCGGAACTCTGCCGCGGAACCGTGGCGAGCGTCGATGACGGCGCCACTCTGATTTTGAGCGACGGCACGGGCGTGCGGCTGGCCGGGATCGAGCCGATTCTGGCGCAGCCGAACGGCTCGACCCGGTGGGAAGAGTCGGCACGCAGCCTGCTGGAAACTCTGGTTCTCGGGCGGACCGTCAGCCTGCGCGGGCCGCCCGCCCCCGCCGATCGCTATGGCAGGGTGACCGGCCAGCTGATCCGCGACGACGGTTTGTGGATCGAAGGAGCGCTCCTGGCCGCCGGTGCATCGCGCGTCCAGCCACCGGCACCGGGCTTGGCCGCCGCCCTGCTCTGGTACGAGACCGGCGCTCGCCGCCGGCGTCTCGGCCTCTGGCGCTCGCCGCTCTATGCCGTCCGAACGCCGGATCAGCTCGCCCGCGACAGCGGCAGCTTCGTCGTGATCGACACCCGGGTCGCCCACGCCGAGCTGCGAAACGGCGTGGTCTGGCTCGATCTCGGCAGTAACGCCGCCGCCCGGCTCGATCGCCCGGCCCGACATCTTTTCGCCGCGGCGGGTCTGGATCCTCTGACCCTCGCCGGCGCGCATCTGCGCTTGCGCGGCTGGATCCGCTGGCAGGGTCGGCCGGTGCTGGATCTGGCCTATCCGGAAGCCGTGGAACTCCTGGCGCGGCACCGGCGGCCACCGCCCTGAAGGCAGCGGACAATCGCTCGGATCGGGCTTACCAGGGGCGCGGGATCTGCGTTATGATAGCGCCGGGGTCCCCGTAGCTCAGCAGGATAGAGCATCAGTTTCCTAAACTGAGGGTCGTGAGTTCGAATCTCGCCGGGGACGCCATATACGCCAGAGCACGCTGCAGCTCCCCTGCGTGTCCCTCGGCACTCCGCGGCCCCCGCAACTCTGCTATCTGAGCGGTCTCATCCGGACGCGGCCGGGCTCGATGACGGAGAAGTGGCCGGCCCGATCTTCGCGTGCGGTTATCAAGTCGGCGAGCCGCATTCCGACTTCGCCGGGCCTCGGCATCGGCATGCGCAGCAAGATGACACCGCAGCCAGCAACGCCAAGGCCGGTGCATCCGGTCGGGTTCGCCCCTGCTCCCAATCCCGCACAGTGCCGAGCGGCAGGCGGCACTACGGGCTTTCCGTAGTGCGGTCAGCCTCTCCACACCCATCCTCATAGGGCCACGGCGTAGACGAGGCGCTCGTCATCATCGGCCCGGGATGCCAAACAAATCAAAAGTTTACGGAACCTACAGAACTCATTTCAAAGGCGATCTCCAGTGTTCGTGGGCCTTTCCAGGGGCCGGAGCAGCGGTAGTCGGGAGGTTCCGACTGCCAATATTGGTCGACCGGGCCGCCGGGCACACTCGAAGTCTCTCACCTCTCGGCGAACGCCGCCCGTCTGGGGCCGGCGTAGCCGAATAGGAACGCCGCCACCTTGCGCATCTGGATCTCCTCGGAGCCCTCGGTGATGCGGTAGCGGCGGTGGTGGCGATAGATGTGCTCGAACGGCTTGTGCCGTGAATATCCCAGGCCCCCATGCACCTGCATGGCGCGGTCGGCGGCTTCGCAGCACAGGCGGTTGGCCCAGTAGTTACACATCGAGACCTTGTCGGAGATCTGCCGCTCGATCTCCTTGTGGTCCATGCGGTCCATGTCCCAGGCGGTTTTGCGGATCAGGAGCCGGAGCATTTCGGCCTGGGTCGCCAATTCCACCAAAGGCCACTGGATCGCTTGGTTCTCCGCGAGCGCCTTGCCGAAGGGCTTGCGCTCGCGGGCGTATCTGACGCTCTCGTCGATGCAGTAGACTGCCGCTCCCAGAGACGAGGCCGCTTGGCGGATGCGGTTCTGGTGGACGAAGCTCTGTCCGAGCCCGAGCCCGCGCCCCTCGACGCCCCAGATCGCCTCCTCGGGAACCCAGATATCGCTCAGACTGACGCGCGGGTGATCGGTCGGCATGTTGAATGTCCACAGCCACTCTTCGATCTTCACCCCTGGATCGTCGGCCGGCACCAGGAAGACGGTGATCCCGGAGGCGTCGCCATCCTTGCCGCTGGTGCGGGCGAAAACCATGACGTGGCTGGCCACGTGCATGCCGGTGGTCCACATCTTCTCGCCATTGATGCGCCAGCCGGGGACTCCTTCCCTGACCTCGCGCACCGCACGGGTCTCCATGAAGGTCGCATCGGACCCGTGATTGGGCTCGGTCAGGCCGAAGCCGGCGCGGATCTCGCCCTTCATCAGCCGGTCGCCATACATCTCGTACTGGGCCTCGGTGGCGAACGCCTTGAACATCAGCACGAAGGGATTGTTGCCGACGATCGAATGCTCGTTCTGCAGATCGTTGTGCAGGCCCAGGCCCTTGGCCGCCAAGTGCTCGCGGATCACCGCCATCGCGAGGTTGGAGCCTCCCTTCCCGCCCATCTCCACCGGCCAGCCATAGCGCAGGTGCCCGGCCTCGTCCGCCTTGCGCCGGGCCAGAGCCAGCAGCTCTTCCCATTCCTTGCGCGGCAGCCCGTGATTGTCCCAGTCCGTGCGGGCGTGTTCGCGGCGATGGTCGAAGAAGCGGATATTGTCGTTTTGTTGTTCGATCGGCTTGATCTCTGCCTCGATGAACCGGTCGAGTTCGGCCAGGTAGTCGACCAGCTGCGGGTCCAAGGCGAAATCCATGGGCGAGCCTCCTGTCAGGTCTTGTTCTCAGGGGCGGGTGCCCCTTCGCTCCGCTCGGCGAGGGCGGCTCGGTACGCGGCGTAGCCCGGCTGGTCGACCGCGAGTTTGGCCAGAGTCGTGGCCCACAGGTGATCGGCCACGCCGGGCGTCGACAGGTCGAGCTCTCCCGACGCGATCTTGCCCGCGAACTCGGCATCGAGGTCGGCCAGATCGCCCGCCCGGCCCAGAATCGCGGCCAGACGCCGGCATTCCCCGGCCGCGGCCGCCGGCGCCAGTTCGAGCTGGCGACGCACCATTTCCAAGGCGTTGATCGCTACCCTCGCCTGAAATGCCAACAACGGATCGGCCTCGGATGCCACGACTCTGCGCAGGAATTCGGCCACCGCGCCGATCACCTCGCCAGGTTGGGGATCGTCCTGCATCGGCTCTAGCCCGCCAATAGCCGCATCAGATCGATCTCGGTCTCGGAGGCGCGGCGCGCGATCACCGCCCGCTCGACCGTGGGATCGACAGTGCGGAACATGGCCGCCATGCCGGCACACATCACGCCCCATTTCAGGGAGCCCAACACCTGCCACCATTTCGCCGCCGCCCGGTCGATTGCGGCACCGCCAGCGGCGGCATATCCCTCCAGCAGATCGTCCAGATCGCCGAAGCCGCCGACGACCTTGTCGACCCGGCCGAAGCGCCAGGAATTGACGCAGATCCAGCCCAGATCTTCCATCGGATCGCCGACATGAGCCAGCTCCCAATCCAGTACGGCGCGCACGCCGTCCGGACCGACTATCAGATTGCCGTTGCGGAAATCGCCATGGACCAGGTGCAGCACCCGCGGCGGCGGCGGGCAGTGCCGGGCCAGCCAGCGAAAGGCCAGTTCGAACACCGGACGGGGCCTGGCCGTGGCGCGATAGGCGTCGAGCCACCGACTGATCAGCGTCTGCGGCTCGGTGCGCTCCAGGCTCGGAAATTCATTCGGGTCGATGCTGTGGATCCGGGCCAGGATCCGGCCGCACTGGCGCGCGAGGAGCGGCCGGATCGCGGCGAAGGCCTCGCTCTTGACGATGCGGCCGCCCAGGGTCTCGCCTTCGACGAAGCCCATGACGAAGCCCTGGCCGAGGCCGTCTTCCGGGCGAAGGACATAGTGGACCGGCGGGACCGGCACGCCAGCCGCCTCGGCCGCCCGGATCAGCGCCGCCTCGGTTTCCGGCCCGACTGCAAACCCGGAGATCTCCCGTCCGCCCGGCGCGCGGCGAAGGATCGCCGGGGCCGGGGCGGCACCCGTCACGAGATCGAAACGCCAGATCTCCTGGGTGGCGCCACCGGAAAGCCGCCTCAGGCCCGTCGCTCCAGCCGCGTCGGCGGAGATGCGAGCGGCGATACGGCGGAGGCCGGACTCGAGGCCGCTCTCCGGCGCTCTTCCCGCCGAGATCTCATCCGCCTCCGCCATCGCTAAGGCTCGATCTCGTCGAGGTCGAAGACGGGCGGAACGGTATCGGCCCGGCGCGTCCCCTGGAAGGTGAGGATTGCCTTGATCAATTCAGGAGACTTCCCTCGAGAAGTGTACGCTGCCGATCTTCGTCCTGAAGGATCATCGAGAGTTCGAGTACCGGATGGTGACGCTCGGCTGGTAGCATCCCAGAGGGTGCGACGCCATAGGACCAAAGTTTAGACATACTCCTCGTCATCCTCGGCCCCGGCGAGCCGGTTCCGACCCCGAACCCCGAGCGCCGCCCACTTCCCGCCCGCGGGGCCGCGCTCCTAGAGAAATTCGCCGACCAGCTTCAGGAAATCGTCCAGCCGGTCATGGTGGACCCAATGGCCGGCGTGCTCGAAGGTCACGATTCGCGCGGTCGAGAAATGCACGGCGCGGCCGTCGGTTTCCGGGTTGGAGGCCCAGCTCTCCTTGCCGTAGACGAGCAGGGTCGGGCAGGCGATCCGCTGCCAGAGCTGTTCGGTCTCGTTCTGAGGGATGTCGTAGGCCGGCCAGACCCGGACGTAATTGTCGAATTTCCAGCTGTAGGTGCCGTCCTCGTTCTGGTTGACGCCGTGCTGGGTCAGGTGACGGGCCTGTTCGGGTGACAGGCGCTTGTTCTCCTCCTGCATGCGCTTGCAGGCGTCCTCGATCGAGGCGTAACGGCGCGGCAGGCGTCCGGCGAGGCCCCTTGTCTGCTCGACCCATTTGGCCAGACGTTCGGCCACCGGCTGCGCCGCCCGCTCGGCCATGATCTTGGGCGAGGGGCCGAGCCCTTCGATTGCAACCAGCTTGCGCACCTTGTCGGGAAAGATGCCGGTGTAGCGCAGCGCGATATTGCCGCCCATGGAATGAGCGACGATCGTCACCGGCGCCAGCTCCTGCTGATGGACCAGCTGCGCCAAGTCATAGACATAACTCGCCATCGGGTAATTGCCGTCATGGGCCCATTCGCTGTCGCCATGGCCACGCAGATCGGGCGCGATGACGTGCCAATCATGGCGCAGCTGGGCCGCCACCCAATCCCAGTTCCGGCAATGATCCTGCCCGCCATGGACCAGCACCAGCGGCGGTGCCGAGGGATTGCCCCAATCGACGTAATGGAGCCGCAGCCGCTGGGAAAAATAGATCCGCGAGGTCGGACCCGGCATGTCCTCGATCATGTGCAAGCCCTCTGGTGGCGGGTTTCCGCGCGCATCATGGCATCCGATTCCAGCGCCCGACCATGCTGATTCGACGAAGCTGAATGCTGGCGGAGTCCGCCCGGCCGGGTTCCTCAGGCGCCGCCGACCCAGCTGTCCAGCACCTCCAGCCCCGCCCCGAGCAGCGTCAGATCGGCAACATAGCCGGGCGCGATCCGGCCGCGCCGATCGGCGAGGCCCAGGAATTCCGCCGGGTAGAGCGAAGCCATGCGCAAAGCTTCTTCGAGCTCGAGGTCCAGCCAGGCGACGCAATTGCGGATCGCCGCCGGCAGATCGAGATCGGCCCCGGCGAGCGTGCCGTCTTCGGTCGCGAGCCGCCCGTTTCGGCGGGCGATCCGGGCGCCGTAGAGAGTGAAGCCGTCGGCATCGGTGCCGAACACCGCCATGGCATCGGTCACCAGGAACAGCTTGCCGCGCGGCTTGACGGCGAGTGCCAGGCGGAGCAGTGCGGGATGGACATGAATGCCGTCGGCGATGATCCCGCACCAGCTGCCGGGATCGGCCAGCGCCGCCGCGGCGATCCCGGGATCGCGGTTGACCATCGGCGGCATGGCGTTGAAGAGATGGGTGAAGCCGGAGATCCCGGCGGCGATCGCCGCCGCCGTCCGTTCCAGGCTGGCCGCCGAATGCGCGCCGGATACGGCGATCCCGGCTCCGGACAGCCGCCGGATCATGGCATCCTCGACCATCTCCGGAGCGAGCGAAACCAGCAGCCGGCCCCCGGCAAACTGCCCGGCGAGCGCGCACAGCCCATCGATATCGGGTTGTTCCGGCCGACGGATGAAGTCGAGGCAATGGACGCCGCGCCGCACCGGATTGAGGAACGGGCCTTCGAGATGGAGTCCCAGCACACCGTTGCCGGGCCGGCGGGCGAGGGCGGCGGCGGCCCGGGCCGCCTCGAACATTTTCTCCTGGCTGTCGGTGACGAAGGTCGGCAACAGCCCGGTCGTGCCGAAGCGGCGATGAGCGGCGACGATGGTCCGGATCGCTGCTTCGCCGGGCGCGTCGTTGAACAGCACCCCGCCGCCGCCATTGACCTGGGCGTCGATGAAACCCGGCACCAGCAAACCCGCTTCCTGCAGCCTCGTCGTCACGGCGTCGCCGGCCCCCGAACTCGAGCAGAGATCGAGGATGACACCGTCCTCGATGAGCACGCCCATCCCCGTCAGCGTCTCGCTGCCGGTGAAGATCCTGGCGCCGGTCAGGAAGCGGCGCATCGGCTGGTCTCCGCGGCGGCGGCGCGAGCGAGGCGAATGGCGCCGTCGAGGGCATCGCCCCGCGGCCGGGCCAGCGCGGACCGGCTCGAAACCGGCAGCCGAGCCTCGAGAACGGGGCCGAGACCGCCCATGAGGCAGACCCGCGCGGCACCCAGCGTCTGCAGTCGGCAGACGAGCGCCCCGATCCGGGCCGCAGCGGTGTTGAGGATCGCCGCCGCGACGGGGTCGCCTTCCTCGGCGAAGCGCACCGTATCACGGGCGAATTCGGCGTAGTCGCGAGGGTGCGCGGTATCGGCCCAGGCGACAGCGCGCGCCGGGCTGCCGCCCAGCCGCGCCATCACCGCGGCGGTGAAAGCGCCGGCTGGGCCCAGGCCATCATGGCCCAGCACGGCGGCCCGAACCGCCTCGCGGCCGATATCGGCGCCGCTGCCCAGATCCGAGATCTCGAAACCCCAGCCACCGACCGTCCTGGCCTCGCCGCCGATCACGGCATGGCCGACGCTGCCGGTGCCGACGATGACGATGGCGCCATCCTCGCCGGCAAAGGCGCCGAGGCAGGCGATATGGGCATCGCTCGCGAGGCGCAGGCTGGCGAAGCGCGGGCCGGCGGCGCGGATCCGCGGGAGATCGGCCGGGGTCATGATCCCGGCGAGACCGACGCCGGCATGGATACTCGCCAGTACCGCTCGGTCGAGCCCGGCTTCCGCGAGAGCCGCATCGACGGCGTCCAGAATGGCACGCCACGTCGCCTCGAGCCCGAGCCGGATATTCCCGGGCCCGCCCGTGCCGGCGCCGAGGTAGGTTCCAGCCCCATCGACGAGCCGAACCCGGCAGCCCGAGCCGCCGCCATCCACTCCCAGAAACAATGGACCCATGCGGCACCTCGTCGATCGGATCCGGTCGGGTGAGAGGAATAACACAGCCGGAGCGAAATGGTCCCTTCTGGCTGACATCACCCGACCCGGCCCGCGGCTCGGGTCCAAGAGCCGAAGCCGCTGCGGGCTGGTTGGGACGCCGTCGCCTCACGCGAAAATCCATTCGGCCGAGTTGGACCGAGGGCTCGATCCGGACAGTCGCGCCCGCGACACGGATCGGCGGGAATCGGCGCGGGTCTTGGCCGAGCGTGTGGAAGCCGCGAAGCTGCCTTTCGCGCTCGAGTATTCTGGAGCAAATCGTGGTCGAGGCGGGTCCGCACCAACTCGAAGCACGACCTGCCCGCGGCGACCACGGCTATTTCCTGAGTTGCCCCTGTGATACGCTGTCGTGCAATACGTCGGATATACGCGGCAGTTCGGTAATACTTGCCCGCAGGAAGTCCAGAGTATCCGGGGCTCTGCACGGACGCGCGACCCGAGTCGGGCCTCTACTACAACCGTGAGGAGGGGGCTGGAGTGCAACGGCTTCAAAACGATACCAGTGTGCCGCCCTAAATTATTGAATTGGCGTGGGATTTAGATTTTGGACGATTCCACTCGGGATGATCTTGCTCTAGAGCACCGTTTTGAAGCACGGTCCAGGGCAATCCGCTACTATGATCGATTGTTTTACAGGAATGATCGGTAATTTTAGCCGGTTTTACCGAACACATCTGGATTAACTGAGCCAACGAACAATGATGTCGCGTGAAATAGCAATATAATACAAAAGGCCGCTCTTCTCATGCGTCATTATGTCCACCCAGTACACGCAGAGTCGACTCCTAAACGATCTAGATGATCTGATAAGGTGAGATTGATTTTGATATATACTGTGACCGACCGTTCAGAGGATATCTGATCATGATCGCGAAGAGTGTTCAATTAGTGACGATGGGACCGTTGAGGCGCTGTGGCAGTCACTTTCTCAGAGTCCGGTTGGAAGCAAATCCACAATGCTGCGCGCCTTACCCGCTGCACATCATCGATATTATGCATTTGCTCCCGCTTTATGGCAATCTTCAGCAGCCTGAGCGGTTTCGTGCCCTCATTCGACATGTCGTTGGGTTGCGGACCTTCGTCCTGCAAAAATGGCACGGGCCAAATCCTGATCCCGATGAACTCTTTTACCGACTTCGCGAAGCGCCGAGGAATATTCACACCATAGCCCTCGCCTTGTTACGCGACGAAGCGGTATTCAAGGGCGCTTCTGTCGCCGTAGATAAGTCCCTTGATAATATTCTTGACTGGAAAAACATTGTCTTGGCCGACCCAAAAATGCTCTTTATCATCGTCGCTCGTGACATGAGAGATCAGGTCGCAAGTATGACTCGGGAGATCATCTATAAATTCCACCCACTCCTAAACGCCAAGATTGTGGTTGATGCATATGGTGCCTCGAATGATCTAACCCGACACCATCCAAATCAGATTAAGACTGTAAAATTTGAAAATATGATCAGATCTACACAGCAGTCAATAGAGGAAATCTGCCGCTTCATTGGTATCGACTTCCTTCCGGAGATGCTAGAAGCCTATAAATCGCCGGAAGTCAAAGCCTTTTCAGATCTGTCTACTCTTTGGCAGGAAAACAGCAAACCGCCGGACGAGCGTAATATCGGAAAGTACCGGAGACAACTGACCGGAGATCAAATTGCCCAAGTCGAAACTCTGACTCGTCAGATTATGGCGCAATATGGTTACCAACCGGACACTCCGGCAGATATAGAAATCACGGAAGAGATGATGACAGCCGCGGAGCGGTTCAGCGACGAAGCCAAAGATGAGAATTGGCAAAGCTTGAAAGAAGGGCATCCAGAAGAGTACGCCTTGCGCGGTGCGAGATTACGCTATATCGAGCAATGTCGAGAAGAACTCCTGGAGAGCTGGGTTCCGCCCGCTACTGATGATGATCGGTTTGGGGCGGCCGCCTACGGTGAAAGTGTTGTGCAAGCATGAACTAGGGTGGTAATTTCCCCTATTCATAGGCCAAGCTCCACCCCGGCGCCTGGACCCAGCATTGCTCGGACGGCAGTTCCTGATGCCGATAGAGTCGCGTCACCTTCTGCCACCCGCCCGCCTCGAAACCGGCGGCGAGGGCTCTTTCCGAGACTTCGTCGCGGCTGCCTTCGCACGGGAATATCGCGACCGGGGAGATTTCGCGCGCGAGATACTCGTCGCCCCGGCGCTCGATCCGGAACACCGCACCGCGGCGCGTCATCTGGAGCAGATCGTGTGGGGAGGTGTGGGGCGTGAAATTCAGGTCGGCGGTGAGCGGCAGGATCAGCCTGCCGCCGTCGGCGAGCCGGTCGAGCCAGGCATCGGCCGGTCTCGTCGCCCCGGCATTGACATAGATGACGTCGGCTGGCTCGAACGCCACGGTTGAACCGTCGCCCTGGACCACGCGGACCGTCGGCCGATCGGCGAGATTGGCCGCCGCCCGGGCGGCGAGGTCGGGTAGGAATTCGACCGCCGTCACTCGGCCGGAGGCACCCGCGAGATGGGCCAGGATCGCCGTATAATAGCCGAGCCCGGCGCCGACATGCAGGACATGGTCGCCCTCTTTCGGCGCCGCTGCGGCGACAAGGGCCGCGTGCAGTCGCGGCTGGCCGTTGTTCAGCCGCTTCTCCGGCAAGATTCCAATCAACTCGTCGGTGTATAGATATGTGGGATCGGCGCTGGGGGTCATCCGATAGCGACCGTCCCACTGGGCGATCGGCCAGGGTCCCGGTCCGAGGAACGCTTCGCGTCGAGTTTCGGCAAAGGCGTCCTCGACCCGCGGATCGCCGACTGCGGCGCCGGCCGTGATCTGCTTGGCATAGGCGCGCCGGATGATGCGGAGTTCGGTTTCCTGATCCATGAGTCGGCTCGATTTCGCTGCGGAAGCGGCACGTGGCCGCGGTACCGAGCAGTGCGCCGGCACGGGCCGGGTGCGGACAGAAAAAATTTTCGTGGCCTTTGTCCGCATCGGCGCTGCTGTGGCGCATACTCTGCGAGGATGAGAGGAGCGAACCCGTGCAAAATCGGCAGAAGGTCGAAATCGCCTCGGTGACGACGCCGGTCGAGCAGGCGCTGGCCCGGGGCCTCCTGTCGGTCACGGATCTGCTCCGCCTGAAGGCGATCGCCCGGCTGCATGCCTGGGCGCTGCCGCCCGATATGAGTGCGGCCGATTTGCTTCAGGAGGCGATCCTGCGCGTGCTTCAAGGGTCGCGCCGAGCGCCGCCGGGCCTGTCGATGCCGGCATTTCTCGCAGGCGTCATGCGCAGCATCAGGACCGAGCAGAGACGCCGGGCGCAGCGCGAGCCTGGAACCGGCTTCGCCGCCGCCGAGGCAGGCGATCCGGCGCCCGATCCAGAGCGATGTCTCGCGGCCCGCCAGGAATTGGCGGCGATCTATCGGCTCTTCAAAGGCGATCCGGTGGCGAGCCTGATTCTGGACGGGCTCGCCGCCGGGCTCGGCCCTGACGAGATCCGGGCCGCAAACGACCTGTCGAAGACAGAATACGACTCGACCCGCAAGCGGATACGCCGCGCCCTGCTGCGCGCAGGACTGGTCTGGAGGCAGCGATGACGAAACGGCGGACCGAGGCGGGCCTCTCCCGCATCCTGGATGCCTTGGAAGCGGACATCCTCGGAGCATCGGACGAGGAGATCTTCGCCGCGGTCGTCGAGGCTGGGCCGACTTGCGATATCGAAGGCTCGCTTCTCCCTCTCGCAATAGCCGCGCTCCGTCACCGGATCGCCGCCCCAGACGACGAATCGGAAGCCGGCGAGGAGCCGGGTCTGACGATCCCGCCGCTGTTCCCGATCGGCGGCGCGCCGCGGTCTCGGTAACGGCCATGGCAGAGCCGCCAACGAAATCGCACCCCACGCCGGAGCGGCGTGGCCACTGGCGGACATCGGCGGGCAGGCAGATGGAGGGCCGGGATCTTCTCGACCGACTCGATACCCTGGCCCGGGTGAGCGAGCGCCCGGACATGCTCGTGCGGCGTTTCTTGACCGAAGAGCATCGCCGGGCCAGCGATCTGGTCGGCGGCTGGATGCGCCAGGCCGGCATGGATGTGCGAATCGACGCGATCGGCAATGTCGTCGGCCGGTACGAGGCGGACAGGCCGGGTGTGCCTTGTCTGATGCTGGGCTCGCATCTCGACACGGTCGTCGATGCCGGGCGCTATGACGGGATGCTCGGAGTCGTGACCGCGATCGCCTGCGTCGGCGAACTCGCCGCCGGCGGGCGCCGAATGCCGTTCGCGATCGAGGTCGTGGGCTTCGCCGACGAAGAAGGCACGCGCTTCGGGGCGACGCTGCTGGGCAGCAGGGCCGTTGCCGGGACCTTCGATCCGGCGGCTCTCGCCCGCACCGATGCCGACGGCATTTCCATGGCCGAGGCGCTCGGCCGGTTCGGTCTCGACCCCGCGGCAATCGGCGCCGCTGCCCGCCGGCCCGACGAGCTGCTGGCCTATGTCGAACTCCATATCGAACAGGGACCGGTGCTCGAACGCCTCGGCCTCCCCGCCGGCTGCGTCACCGCGATCAGCGGCGCCACTCGTTTCCGGGTCGAGGTCGAAGGCGAGGCCGGTCATGCCGGCACCGTGCCGATGGCCGGACGGCGCGATGCCGTGGCCGCGGCCGCCGAATGCATCCTCGCGGTCGAATCCCATTGCCGGGAGCGGGCCGGTCTGGTCGGCACCGTCGGGATCGTCGAGACCATCGCCGGTGCCGCCAATGTCGTTCCCGGTGCGGCGCACTTTTCGATCGATCTGCGTGCCGCGGCAGACGACGACCGTACGGCCGCCTGCGAGCGGCTTCTCGCCCAATTCGCCCGGATCGCGGCCCGCCGCCGGGTCGCGATCCGGCCCGAGAAGACCCATGAAGGATCCTCGGCACCGATGGCGCCCTGGCTGATGGCGCAGATCGAGGCGGCGCTGATGGCGGCCGGCGTTTCGCCGCATCGCCTGCCGAGCGGTGCCGGCCATGACGGCATGGCCATGATCGCGATCGCCGATATCGGCATGATCTTCACCCGCTGTGCCGGCGGCGTCAGCCACAATCCGGCCGAGTCGATCACCGCTGCCGATGCCGCACTGGGCGCGCGGATTCTGCTGGGATTCATCGAGAATTTCCAACCGCGGCAGTCTTCGTGACCGGGGATTCGCGCCAGCGCCTGCTGGAAGCGATCGAGCGCGGACACGCGGAAGCCGTGGCCTTCCTGGCCGAACTCGTCCGCCTGCCCTCGGACAATCCACCCGGCGATTGCGGGCCGCATGCCGCGCTTGCCGCCCGGCTGCTCGAAGGGCTGGGGTTCAGTGTCGAACGGCATCCGGTGCCGCCCGAGTTCGTCCGGGCCAACGGCATGATCACTGCCACCAACCTGATCGTCCGACACAAATTCGGCCCCGGGCCGGTGGTGGCGCTCAACGCCCATGGCGATGTCGTCCCGCCCGGCGAAGGCTGGAGCCAGCCGCCTTACGGCGCCCGGATCTCGGACGGAAGGATGTATGGCCGCGGCGTCGCCGTGTCGAAATCCGACTTCGCGACCTATGCTTTCGCGCTCCGGGCCTTGGTGGGGAGCGGATCCGAGTTGCGCGGGACTGTCGAACTACATCTGACCTATGACGAGGAGGCGGGCGGGCTGATCGGCCCCGGCCGGCTGCTCGGCGAAGGCCTGACCAGACCCGACTGGGTGATCAGCGCCGGCTTCAGCCATAATGTCGTCATCGCGCATAATGGCTGCCTGCATCTCGAAATCCGGGTCGAAGGACGTTCGGCCCATGCCGCCCGGCCGGAGACCGGGATCGACGCGCTCGAAGCCGCGACCCATCTGCTGAATTCACTCTACCGGCTGCGCGAGACCTATTCGGCAATCCGCTCGTCCGTGCCGGGGATCGAGCATCCGACCCTGGTGGTCGGGCTGATTTCCGGGGGCATCAATACCAATGTCGTGCCCGATCTGGTGACGTTGCGGGTCGACCGGCGGATCATTCCAGAGGAGGTGCCCGAAGCAGTCGAACGCGATCTGCTCCAGCATATCGCCCGGGTCGCCTTCGAACTCCCCGGAGTCGTCATCACCACGCGCCGGATCCTCCTGGCCCGACCATTGGTGCCGCTACCCGGCACCGAACGACTGACTACAGTGCTGCAGCGCCATGCCGAGGCGATCACCGGCGAAACCATCCCGGTCGAGGGCGTGCCGATCTATACCGATGCTCGGCTCTACAGCGCCGCCGGCATCCCGACCGTGCTCTACGGCGCCGGCCCGCATTCTCTGCTCGAAGCCAACGGCCATCGGGCCGACGAGAATCTCGTACTGGGCGACTTGCTGAAGGCGACCAAAGTCGTGGCGCTGACGCTCGCCGATCTGCTCGGCTGAGCCAGGCGTCAGTCAGCAGCGAGTTCGACGAGCGTCTCGCCATCGAGCACGGCCACCGCCTTGGCATGATCGAGGTCGCCTTCCCAGGCGGCGACGACGGCGGTGGCGACGCAATTGCCGATCAGATTGCCCAGCGCGCGCGCCATGCCGATGAACCAGTCGACCGAGAGGACCAGGACGAGGCCGATCGCCGGAATCGCGGGAACGGCATTGAGCGTGGCCGCCAGGATCACGATCGCCGAGCCCGGCACGCCGTGCGCCCCCTTCGAGGTCAGGAGCGAGACGCCGAGCACGAGCAGCAGATCGCCCAGCGAGAGCGGCGTGTTGGTCGCCTGGGCGATGAACACGACGGCGAGGGTCAAGTAGATCGAGAAGGCATCGAGGTTGAACGAGTAGCCAGTCGGAATCACCAGCCCCACGACCGACTTTTTCACCCCCATCGCCTCGAGCTTGCGCATGATCTGCGGCAAGACGGCGTCCGACGAGGCGGTAGCCAGCACGATGGTCAGTTCCTCGCGCAAATAGGCCAGGAATTTGAAGATGTTCAGCCCAGCGATGCGCATGACCCCGCCGAGCAGGACGACGACGAAGAGCGCCAGCGTCAGATAATAGAGGGCAACGAGCGAGACCAGTTGCGTGAGCGATCCGACGCCATACTGGCCGACCGTATAGGCGACGGCGCCGAGCACGCCCAGCGGAGCCACCCGCACGATCAGTCCCATGGTCTTGAACAGGACGGTCGCGACGATGTCGATGAGCGAAGTCAGCTTCTCGCCCTTCTCGCCGATGAGCGTCAGGCTGATGCCGAACAGGATGGCGAAGAACAGGACCTGCAAGACATCGTTTCGCGCCAGCGCGTCGAACGAGGTGGTCGGGATGATGTTGAGGATGAAGCTGCCGATGCCCGCGCTCTTCAGCTTGGAGGCATTGGTCGAATAGCCGGACATGGCGGAAGCGTCGAGCTTGGCCGGGTCGATGTTCATGCCGAGGCCCGGACCGACGGCGAACGCCATCAAGAGTCCGAGCATCAGGGCGATGGTGGTCATCGCCTCGAAATAGACCAGCGCCTTGACCCCGACCCGGCCGACCTTCTCGAGATCGCCGGCGCCGGCGATGCCGTGGACGACGACACAGAAGACGATCGGCGCCACGATCATCGAGATCAACTTGAGAAATCCGTCGCTCAGGATCTTGAGCTCGATGGCGAAGCCGGGTACCTCCACGCCGAGGACGATCCCCAGGACCAGGGCGGCGAGCACCTGAAGGAACAGGGAGCCGTACCAGGGTCCCGGTTTCCGTGGGCCCGGCTTCGGGCTCGCTTCGACGTTCATGCTGGATCTCCTGTTCGGCGAGTGGGGTTCGGCTGCGAGCGAGCCTCCGGCCGAATGGTCGCAGCCTCGGCCCCGATGGTTGCCTGCTCCTCCGGCCGGGTCCATGCTGCGGCGCATCTAAAGCCAAGCGTGCGAGGCGGCGGCGCATGACCGAGGCGAAGCGACATCATCCCCGCGACTACCGGCTCGATTTCTTCCGCGGTCTGGCGCTGATCCTGATCTTCATCGATCACATTCCGGATAATGTGCTGGGCTGGTTCACCCTGCCGACCTTCGCCTTCTGCGATGCCGCCGAGGTCTTCATCTTCATCTCCGGTTATGCGGCGGCACTGGTCTACGGCCGCACCCTGGAGCATCAAGGGATGCTGTTCGCCACCGCCCGCGTCTACAAGCGCGTCTGGCAGCTCTATGTGGCCCATCTCTGCCTGTTCATGCTGTTCACGGCCGAAGTGTCCTATACCGTCATGCGCTTCAACAATCCGATGTACAATGACGAGTTGCGAGTCGGCGATTTTCTGGCCGAGCCGGATGTTGCCGTCATCAAGGCCCTGACATTGGAATTCCAACCGACCTTTCTCGATATTCTGCCGCTCTATATCGCTTTGTTGTTGGTGTTTCCGCTGATCCTGCAAGGATTGCGCCGGCTCCAATGGTTCGTGCTGGTGCCCTCGATCGGCCTTTATCTGGCTGTCCAGATCTGGGACTTGAACCTCGGGGCCTATCCGGAAGGCCGCGTCTGGTTTTTCGACCCGCTCGCCTGGCAATTGCCCTTCGTCCTCGGCGCGGTATTCGGCTATGCCCAAAACCATCGGCGCGTCCTACTGCCGCCGGGCGCCTGGGCGGTCGCGACGGCCGCGGCGATCGCCGGCCTCGCTTGCGTGATCAGGCTCAGCTGGGTCGCCCACGGTTTTTGGGAATTGGTACCGGCGATCCTGCTGCCGCTGCTCGATCCCGTCGACAAGACTGGGCTGGCGCCGGTGCGTATGCTCAATTTTGCGGCGCTGGCGGTGCTGACGGCGCGATTGATGCCGCCCGATGCCCGGATCCTGGCCCGGCGCGCGGCCCAGCCGGTCATCATCTGTGGCCAGAACTCGCTGGAAGTGTTCTGCTTCAGTATTCTGCTGGCGCTGCTCGGGCATTTCGTCCTGGTCGAATTCAGCGACGCGCTGCTGGTACAATTGGCGGTCAATGCCGTCGGGATCGGACTCATGGTCGGATTGGGGTATCTGCTCACCTGGTACGGCCATGGCGGCAAGCTGCCGGCGAGCCTGGCGCAGGCGCCGGTGGCCGACGAGGCGCGCCAGTGAGGCGGGCGTGGGCGGCACTGCTGCTGGCGCTCCAGCCGCTCTCGGCAGCCGCAGCGGAACCGCCCTGTCCGATCCCGACAGAATTCGCCCTCGGCGATCTGGCCCTGCCGGCCTCGAAGGCGGCGATGGCAGCTCATGCGGCGCTGAAGATCGTGGCCCTCGGCGCCGCCTCGACCGAAGGCGGAGCCGCCGGGGATCCGAGCTATGCCTATCCGGCCCGGCTGCAGGTCCGTCTCCGCGCCTTGCTCCCGGGTACCGAAATCATCGTTACGAACAAGGGTGTCGCCCACCAGACCACGGCCGACATGGCGGCGCGGATCGAGCGCGACGTGCTGGCGCTCCATCCTTCGCTGATCGTCTGGGATGCCGGCACCGGCGATGCGGCCCGCGGCCTCGAGGTCGAAGCCTTCGCCGCCGCACTCGGCGAAGGTCTCGACCGGCTCCGCGCCGCCGGAATCGACATCATCCTGATGGACATGCAATATGCCCCGAGCACGGTGTCGATCATCGATTTCGCACCCTATATCGACGCCTTGCACGCAGTGGCCGAAGCCGCCGGCGTGCCCGTCTTCAACCGGTTCGAGGTGATGCATGAGTGGGGTGAGAGTGGTCTGTTCAGCTATGACGAGACCGATCCGGCGGCGCGGACCGCGACGGCCCGCCGGGTCTATGACTGCCTCGCCGGCGGCCTCGCCGACGGCATCGCCGCAGCGTTGAAGTGAGAAGCGGCACGGCCGGCCACCCGTCATGACCGATATCGACGCCGTGCTCGGCCAGAATCTCGAATTCTACCGCGCCTTCAGCACCCGCAACATGGGCAGCATGGAACGCCTCTGGGCGCGTCTGGCCCCGGTCAGCTGCGTCCACCCCGGCTGGCCGCTGATCACCGGTCGCGAGGAGGTCTTGCGCAGTTGGCGCGCGATCCTGCGCAATCCGCTGGCCCCGGCCGTGCTGTGCTACGACGAACGCGCGACCCTTTATGGCGAAGCCGCCCTCGTCACCTGCGAAGAAGAACTCGAAACCGGCACTCTCGCCGCCGCCAATTTGTTCAGTCGCGAGGGCGGGCTGTGGCGGCTCGTCCATCACCAGGCGACGCCGGTTCAGGATCGCCGAACCCCGGCACGGCCGGCGCGCCGGCCGGAATAGACGGCGCGGAGGTGGTGTTGCGGATTTCGGGCGGTGATTTGCGCTAGCAGCCGTTCGCCGAGCCGGCCTTTCTTGGTCCACAGCAACCCATTTCCCGTCAGCCAGGCAATCGGCCTATCGCCCTTTCAAATATCTCCCGGTCACCTCCGTCGGAGGCTCGTGTCAATCAGGCGTTGATGGAGGGGCTTGACACATAAGATCGTACCGAGTTGATGTCAGTCGTATATCGGGAAATTGATCCGGCTGGACAACTCGCGCATCCAGGCTCTCGAGCACCGCTTCAGATCGTATTGGTTCAGGCGCCTCGGTGCCCGGCTTCGTCACGCCCGCAGACTGGAGTCCATCGCCCTACCGGTTCACCGACTTACTCGTTCGGGAGGCAAGATGATCACGCGCAGAAAGGGATTGAAACTCATTGTTTCCAGCCTGTTGTTGCCGGCCGTCAGTCCGGCTGCGCAGGCAGCGGCCGGGCTCTTGTCGAACAGAAGGACGCAAGCCGCCTGCTCCTCTTGCGAGCTTATTTCTGCGATGAAAGGGGGGGCTTTGATAGTGTTCTCGACTCGGCTGGCATGATTCAATTCGCCACGATCCCGATCAGGAACGAACCGGTTCAGAGATCGTCGAGATCGGGCACCGTACTCAATTATGTTGAAACGGCGACCGGCAATCTCGGCTTCATGGTCAAGGATCTCGAGATCCGGGCCGGTCCGGGAATCTCGCTGCGGCGCTACTACAGCAGCCAGGCCACGATCGATGGCGGCCTCGGCCGCGGGTGGTCCTTGGGGCTCGACGATATCGTGACCGTTACCGGGCCGATCGCCACGCTGCGGACCGAGTCGGGCGAAACCGTCGACATGGCGTTGGACCAGGACGGCCTCACCTACTCTCCCGTACTGCCAGGCCTAACCCGCCACCAGCCGCTTTTCGTAGGCGCCGACTCTTCGCTGGTCCAGTATCTGACGCCCACAATCAGCCGAGTCTATACGCCGTCGGAACGGCGCTTCGTGCTGAGCAGCATCGTGTTCGGCGAACTCGGCACGATCACGATCGTCAGGAACACCACTGGGAAAATCGTGTCCATCGCCAGTACTGCAGGGGATTCGGCGATCGCGCTCACCTGGTCGGAGGGTTCGTCGCCACGGCTGGTCTCGGCCGAAGACAATCTCGGGAGAATCGTAAGCTTCGGCTATGATGGCGATCTGTTGACACGCGTCACGGATGCGACGGGCGCCGTCTGGAACTATGGCTACAGCGGCGGTCAGTTGAGCCAGATCGTCGACCCCGAGGGCCGGACGATTCTGTCCGCCACTTATTCCGCAGGCCAGACCGCCTCCGTTCAGTCTCTATTCGGCACCCACAGTTTCTCCTATGCGGGCGGTCCCGGAGGCGTCATAACCGAGGTCTCAGCGCCCGGCGGCGCTGGCGGACTGATCGAGCACAACAGCTTCGGCCAAGTCCTAGCAGTGACGTCGCCCGGAAGTTCGGTACAAATCTCCTATGACGAGGCGGCGCGCCTCTCGACGATTGTCCCTTCGGGAGACGACCCGTCGAGCTTCGCCTATGACCAGGGCGGCAGGCTCGCCGCCTATGCCAAGGGGAAGAAATGGTTCCAGCGGAGCTTCGATAGCGACGGCTATCTCGTGAGTAGCGCCGATCCGGCCGGCTCCGTTTCGTACGTCAACGACACCCAGGGAAACCCGATCAGCGCGACCGCCGGAAGCAAGGCGAGGACTTGGCAAGCGACCTATGCCGGCGGCCGAATGACTCAGCACCAATCGGCGAAAATTCACTTGATATTCGAGTATGATGCGCTCGGCCATTACGCGTCGGTGACCGACCCCCGGACCGGCCGCTATCTCTACGAGACCAACGTGGCTGGCTGGTTGATGAGCGAGACTTTGCCGAACGGCTATAGCACGAGCGCTGTCCGCAACGCCCTTGGGCAGTTGACGCGTTGGAGGAGCAGCACTGGTCTGCAATTTGACTATGTTTTCGACAAATCCGGGGCGCTAGTCGGCATCGCCACCAGTACAGGACTCTCGGCTACGGCGATGCGCGACGGGATGGGGCGGATCGTCGGCTTGAGCAACTCGCTGGGACAATCGCGCTCCTTCAGCTACGACGCGCTCGGGCGGCTCTACAGCTTCTCAGATGCGACGGGACGCAATTTCGTATTTGAGTACGGTCCGGCGGGCGGGGCGAGCCGGATGATTCAGACTGGCGGCACCGTCGCCTATGTACGGACTGGTGCTGGAGCGGCACCTGGACCGGCCGCGGGACCATCGATCGCACCCATGACCGAAATGCCTGTTGCGTTGTTCGATGATGGCTGGGTCGATCCACTCTACGGGGCCGGCCTCCTCGGTTCCTTCTCCGGCTTCACCTCCTCCTATGTCCCGGTGGCTAATGCTGCCGGCGGCGCGCGATCCAGGACCGAGGGCATTTATCCAGGGGCGATCGCCACGAAGATCTATGGCGAAGCAGCGGCGAGGCCGGCCGAGGAGGATCCGCCACCCCATATCGACAATGACGATGATGATGATGACGATGACGATGACGATGATGATGACGATGATGATGATGACGATGACGATTCGCCAGCATGCCAATCTTGCATGTCGAGCGCCACTTCCGCTTGTCAGAATACTGCCGAAGCATCCATTGAATCGGCCGGGCTAATTTATGCCGCTGGCGTTGTCGCATGCCTCGTGACGGCAATCGGCCTGAGCCCGGTGTCCGGGGCGGTGTGTGGAATTGTGTTGAATGCGGCAGCGGCAGCGGAGCTTAATAGGATCGGCGCGACCTTGCAGAACTGTACGAGCGCGATTCCCCATAGTTGCGCATCGAACTGCTGATATGTGTCCCATTGGTCAATGACGCCGGCGGGCCGACGCCCAATCGGCCCGCCGGAGTCTAACCTGGGTGGCAACGTGACCTTGGACGAGCGTTCCAGTCTTGGACCAGGCCGGTCCTCTTGAGAGGCGAAGATGAAGCGCGGACTGTTGACGTTCGGAATAGTGATGTGGGGGGGCGTCGTGATCATTAGCGCGATCTCCTATACTTGGTTTCCGGTGGCGCTTTTTGGAGGTACCACGCGCGGCGCGGTGGAGACCGGGATCGTACTTTTCATTACACTCGGGTCGTTCCTCAGCGTCTGGGGCCTGACAGAGTTGCGCGCCAGGCGCAGAGTTAATGCGTTCCGTTCGATTGTCGCCCTGCTACTGTTCGCCGTTGTGTTCGCCCTGTTTTGCGCCTCATTTGGGCTTGTACCGAAAATTTATGCGTTCGTGACCCTCGGCTTGGCGGTGGGGATCAGCATGTGCTCGCTGCCACTGTCACGCTATTTGGACCGAAGGAGGTCCAAGAGACACGGCACGCCCCAAAGTCGATAGATTGTTGCCACGCTCCTCGCTTTAATCGCTGGATCGGTGTCTCCTTATACTAATCGGTATACTAATCGGTGCTAACTATATTGAGTGGGAAGACGGAGTTCAGGCATGAACCGGAATATCAAAATATTTGGCATAGTGATGGTTCTTGGCGCCTCCGTTATTGCTGTCATGCTATTTAATTTTCCGATCGCGATATGGGCTGGAAATGGATTGCTGAAATGGGAAATGGCGGCAACGATATTTCTCATTGCTGGGTCCTTTATCACCGTCTGGGGAATAACGGAACTCCGCGAAAAAAAACAGAGGCTGGGCAGTTCAGATTTTCATGATAATACTAACGACGTCGATAATGATTGGACTCTTCTGTAGATTTTTGACTTTTATGCCGCAGCACTATTTCTTACTAATTCTCGATTTTACTGGCTTGATTGGCATGTTTTCTCTACCAATCTCGCGCTATCTAGATAGAAAGGAAGCCACGAGGCGTAGCAAGCCGCGAGACCGATGAAGTATCGCCACGCATGGTGATCCATTTTCTACCTGATATAAATGCCGGTTGGCAAGGTCTCGTTCCTTTCGCCCCGGACCGCTAGTGTGTCACAGGTACGATATATGCAACTTTCAGAATTCCGTACTCGTTATGTTTCCCATCACATCGCGACCCGCCTGGCATCGTATGTCTCGTCGAGTGACTCCGGCCGTAGGCTGGACGTCCGATTGTGCGGCATACGTACCTGCGACAGTCGCGAGTCGACCGCGGAATTGGCAGCATGAATACTCAACCAAATGCTGCTGTGCCGAATCCTCCAGCCTCTGCGGCTCTCGTCGCCCAAGCCGCAGCGAACCGCCTGGCCGGATTGGTGAAGCCGGATGGCAGCTTTCTCTATTGCTACCATGCCGGCCGGGGCGTCGAGCGTCCCGACTACAACATCCTGCGCCATGCCGGCTCGATCTGGTCCCTCGCCGAGGCGTCACGACACTTGCCGCTCGGGCGGCATGTCGGTGACGCGGCGCAACGGGGCCTGCTTTGGCTCGTCGGGCAACGGCTGCTGCCCCTCACCCCTGGACTGATCTGCGTCGTCGAAGACGGCAAGATCAAGCTCGGTGGCAGCGCGTTGGCAGCGCTTGCAATCATGTCGTATCTGGACACGGATTGGCCCCGCCCGTCCGAACACTCCACGCGCCTGGAGAAGGTCGCGGACGCGCTCTGCGCCTATCTACTATCGCAAGCCACGCCGGATGGTGACTTTGTCCACAAGCGCGACGCCGCCACCTTTGCTGTCGAGCCGTTCCGAAGCGAGTATTACACAGGCGAAGCGCTGTTCGCCCTGCTCTCGGCACTGCGGCGGCAGCCACACCAGACGCCGCTTCACGTGGCGCGCGATCTCCTCCACGGGCTCGCCGGCCGTGGGTACGGGGTCGAACAGCAAAGCCAATGGATGATGTATGCCGCCGAAACCGCGTGGACGATCCGCCCCGACGCAGCCCTGCTATCTTATATGGACGACGTCGTCGACAACATTCTCGACGTGCCGCTCTATCGCGCCAGGCAATGCTCGACACCGGTTGCGTGCCGAAGCGAAGCCCTCCTCTGTGCCCTGCGCACGTGGCGTCGCGCCGGCCTCGAAGGTCAGCCCCGCTTCGCGCAGGTCGAGCGCGAAGTCGCTTTCAACCTTTCCCTGCAGTTTATGGATTACCTGCCCGATGGTGCGTTCCGCCGAGGCTTCGGGCGGAACAAAGTGCGCATTGACTATATTCAACACAATCTATCAGCGTTCTCTGGCTATTCCCGATTTCACGGGTTCCGAACACCAGGATGGCAGTTCGAATAATCTCGCGCACACTTGGGGGATCCGGAACGGCGTACGACCCGAATAGTTCGGCGGGCAAGTTGTCGAGATTGGCCGTATGTTCCCTATTTGCGGTGAATTGTGAGTGGCGCCCTGGTCCTGCCCGTCATTGGAACCCGAAGCTGCTCCGATAGCCGAAGAGGCCGGCCGAGCCGCCGGTATGGATGAACAGGACCGTGTCGTCCCGGCCGAAGCGACCGGCGCGGATCAGGCCGATGAGGCCGGCCATGCCCTTGCCGGTATAGACCGGGTCGAGCAGGATCCCTTCGAGCCGGGCGACCAGGGTCACCGCTTCGATCATCGCCGGCGTCGGCAAGCCGTAGCCGCCACCGACATAGCCGTCCTCGGCGACCACCGCCCCGCGCGGGATCGGGGGCGCCAGGCCGAGCAGATCGGCGGTCGCCTGCGCCAGGCGATGGACGTTCTCCTCTTGCCGTTCGCGGGGCGCGCGGACGCTGATCCCGGTCAAGGGAATGCCGGCATTGGCGCCGTGCAGACCGGCGACCAGGCCGGCCTGGGTCCCGGCGCTGCCGGTGGCGATGACGATATGGTCGAGACGGAGGCCGGCTTCGAAGCTCTGCTGGAGCAGCTCCAGCGCGCAATTGACATAGCCCAACGCCCCCACCGGGTTCGAGCCGCCGCCGGGGATGAGGTAAGGGCGCTTGCCGCGTGCGCGCAGAGTCTCGGCCAGATCCGCCAGGGCTGCCGCCATGTCGGTACCGCTCGGCAGCCTGCCGGCGATTTCGGCCCCGAATAGCCGATCGAGCAGGACATTGCCCGACTCCTCGTATTCTTCGCCGAAGCCGGTCACGCGCTCTTCCAGCAGCAGCGTGCAGTCGAGCCCGAGCTTGGCCGCCGCCGCTGCCGTCTGGCGCGCATGGTTTGATTGAACCGCTCCTTGCGTGAGAACCGTATCGGCACCCTGGGCCAGCGCTTCGGCCATCAGGAATTCGAGCTTGCGCGTCTTGTTGCCGCCGCTGGCGAGCCCGGTGCAATCGTCGCGCTTGATGAAGAGTCGCGGGCCGCCCAGATGCTTCGACAGATTGGGCATGGCTTCGATCGGCGTCGGCAGATGGGCGAGCCGGATCCGGGGAAAGCGGGCCAGATGCATCGAGAGACCTCCGAAACGCAAGTCAGGAGAAAGACCAGGTGACCGCCGCCCGGGCCAGCGCCCGAGTCGGATCGATCAGCCGGCCGCGAGCGGACGAGACTTCGGCGCCGAGCGCCAGCGGCAATTCGGTGCAGGCTAGGATGATGCTGTCCGCCCCCTGGTCGAACAGATCCTCGAGCGCCGGGCCGAGACGGCGCCCGGCTTCCTCCGGCTCGCCCTGCTTGACCAGGGCGATCGCGGGCAGGACCGAGCGCGCCCGCAGATCGGGCGCATTGACCAGGCTGCGAACGTTCAATGCCGTCAAGCGGCGCTGATAGATGTCGGCTTCGAGGGCTGCTTCGGTCCCGAGCAGGCCCACGCGCGAGCCGGCCGGGATCCCGGCGCAGGCGGCATCGGCGATGTGCAGGATCGGCAGTGTCGTCACCCGGGCGAGCTCGTCGTACCAATGATGAGCGGTGTTGCAGGCGATCACCGCCGCCTCGGCCCCGGCCCGCGCCAGGATCTCGAGGCCCGCCGCCATCGCCGGCAGCGGCGAGGCGCCGGAACCGAGAATGGCCTCGACCCGGCACGGAATCTGCGGCACACCGTAGACTACGACCGGAACATGGTCCTGATCGCGCACGGCCGGAGTTTCCTCGATCAGCTTGGCCAGGAAATCGACACAGGCGAGCGGCCCCATGCCGCCCAGCACGCCGAGGCGCCGCGGCATCGGCTCAGTCCGGCCGCCGGCTGTCGCCGGGGCGGGGCTTCAGCTTCTTGATCACGCCCGAGAAATTGAGCGAGGGCCGGGCATTGGCGGTGATCACGCCGCGCACGAACAGCAGGCTCCCCCCGGCCTTGACGACTTCGCCCGTGGCCTCGACCAGATCGCCTTCGAGCGCCGGGCCGAGGAATTCGCTGTTGAGCGAGACCGTGACGCCGCGGGCACCGGCCAGCGCCGGTTCGGCGATCGCGAACAGAGAATAATCGGCGAAGGTCAGCAGACAGCCGCCATGGGTGGTGCCGCCACCATTGAGATGCCGCCGTGCTACCCGGAAGGCGCAGCGAATAGCGTCATCCGCCTCCTTGCGGAAAAAGTACGGCCCGCTGTGAACCTCGAAAAAATCGTTCGGCCAATAGTACCAGCCGGCAAACTCACCCTCGGTGACCGGCCGGTGGCGCGGAACAGGCTGGTTCTCGTTCGGCATGGCGACTCCCGGTGCGGCGAGCAAACCGGCATCAAAGCGAAATCGCAGGCCGGGTCCAGGCGGATCTCGGCATCCGCGCCATGCGTTTGGGGCACTGTCGCAATCGTCGAGGTGGATTGTCCAGGAGGCCCTGCCGACTGATAATCAGCCTCGGCCATTAGCGGTGTCGAGAGCATTTCTACGCCCCGGGCGCGATCTTGCGAAGAGAGGGGATTTGTCCGATAGTCGAGATGGCTTCCACCTCCCGGATTTCCCATGCTCATCATCGCCCTTCCCGAAATCCTCGAAGCCGCAGTTATTGCTGCGGCCCAGCGTTCCGGGCAATCGGTCGACGACTATGTCGCCGCAATCTGCACCGATGCGTTGTCGCTCGAGATCGATCGGGCGCGGCTCGACTCATATTTGGCGGGCGCGCCGGCTGTGAGCCATGAGCGGGTCCGGGACTGGCTGGACGATCTTGCCGCCGGGAACCGGACCGAGTGTCCGCGCTGATTTGGCAATCCGATGCTCTGGACGATGTTGCATGACTCTACGATTTTCCGGCGCCCTCCGCTCCGTCGACCGCGCAGCGCGCAGTGCTGGTCATCCGCGATGCTGCCGACAGAATTGCCGAAAACCCTTACATCGGAACGCCGCGAGCAGAATTCCGCGAATGGCGGGCCAAATTCGGGCGGGGCGCATATGTTCTTCGCTATTCCGTACTGCCGGCAGGTTACGTTCTGATCACGCGTGTCTGGCACAGCCGCGAAATGCGAGTCTAGTAGGCTCGGGTCCGAGTCCCGGCTAATTGCGGTAAAACGCTCCTCCCAGGGCCTATCGCGACTGCTGAAGTGGGCCGGGCTCTGAAAGGAACCGTAAGAGAGAGTCCCAATTCATGCACAAGAAAATCCGGTCCGCGATCTTCGTGGCCTTCGCCTTCGTCTATCTCTCCCCTGCCCGAGCGGATACCGATCCTATGGAACCCATCCAGCACGAATTCATCATCGAAAATTTCCAGACCGAGTCCGGGACGGTGCTGCCGCAGGCGCGGATCGTCTACGGCACCTATGGGACCTTGAACGCGGCCGGCGACAATGCCGTGCTGCTGCCTTCGCATTACATGGCCGACATGAACGGCTATGGCTGGCTCATCGGCCCGGGCAAGGCGCTGGATCCGACCAAGCTGTTCCTGGTCACCAGCGAACTCTTCGGCAACGGCCGCTCTTCCTCGCCCAGCAACACGCCCGAGCCCCTCCACGGCCGGCATTTTCCCGTGACGACGATCCGGGACAATGTGAACGCCGTCCACCGGCTGCTGACCGAGGAACTCCATGTCGCCCATCTCCAGGCCGTGATCGGCTTTTCCATGGGCGCGCAGCAGGCGTTCCAGTGGGCGGTGAGCTATCCCGATTTCATGGACCGCATCGTGGCGACCTCGGGCACGGCCAAGACCTATGGCCACGGCATCGTCCGGTTGGAAAGCGAGATCACGGCAATCGCCACCGATCCGGTCTTCAACGGCGGCGACTACACCGTCCAGCCGGAAAAGGGTATCCAGGCCTTCGCCATCGTCTGGACCGCCTGGCTCTTCTCGCAGGAATGGTGGCGCCGGGAGCTGTGGAAGACCGAGGAGCCGGAAGGGACCACATTCGCCCAGGTGGTCGAGAAATACCGGACCGAGTTCATCCCCGGTGCCGATGCCAACAACCTCATCCTGCAGATGCGGAGCTGGGAGCTGCACGATGTCGGCGGCACGCCGCCGTTCAAGGGCGATGTCGAGGCGGCTTTGCGCTCGATCAAGATCCCGGTACTCTATATGCCCTCGGCCACCGATCTCTATTTTCCGGTGGAAGACGCGGCCTATGAGGCCGCCTTCATCCCCCATTGCCAGTTGGTCGCGATCCCGTCGCTCTGGGGCCACCCGGCCGGCGCCGGCGCCAGCCCGGCCGATGCGAAATTCCTGAACGAGCATGTCGCGGCGTTCATGGCGGGAAAGACGGCGAAAGAGTAGAGCCGGCCCGTGCGTTCTGCCGGTCGAGGCTGCGGAAACGCTCGAGCGTGCCGCGGGTCCCCTGCCGCAATTCTTCGAGAAGTTCGGGGCGGGGGGCTCCGACAGCGCGACTTTCGGATATGCCGGCAGCCCCGTCCAGCGCGGTTGCGATGCACAATTTCACAACTTTTGCAGGATTTTTGCAGGCCTCTTTCAGGTCGTCACGGCAGAGTTGAGCCATTCTCTTCACAGGAAGCGAACATCCGCACCCCGCCCTGCCAAGGTCGTCGGTTCGGTCGGCCCCCGCATCTCCGCACGCAAATCGACGAAGGATCGGATCATGGCATCAGCTCTCGAAGACAGTGACGTAGCGGAAGCAATCTTGCCGATCGGTGAGTGAGTTGCTCACGAACCGGCAGCCCTCGAACGATCCGTCGGCTTCGCGTCGAATCTCGAGCCCGATGGACAAGATGAGGAAGTGCGGCGGGAACGGCTCTCTGGGATGCAGAGGCCAATGAAGTTACTGCCACTTTATCACGATGCCTCGAGCGCAGTCGCTCGACGACGGCGAGGGCAGAACGTTCCCGAGCAAATGGCACCTCGAACGCCGCACCGATGGACCTCGAGGGGCACCGTCTAAATCTACGAAGGAGACAATCATGGAAAAGGTGATATCGACCAACGCAGAAGTCACGAACGATTTTCTGGGCAGGATTACGAACACCGAGGTCGAAGGGAGGCTGACGATCTTCACGATCGAGCTGGATCGAACAGTTCCTCAATCGCTGAGCTTTGCCTGTGCAACGGGCTCGCAGCCGATCATCATTGACTACGACGAGAATGTGCTCGTGTCGGTTTCGGTGTCCGGTGCGACGGTTGTTCTGGTCGAGGATACCGAGGCAGTTATCACGAAGGGCAATGGTCTTCCGGTCACGGGAATTGGAGACACTTGCCTGGCTGAGCAACTGGCGCAAGACGGCATCGAGTGAAATCTCCTGAAACCTGAATATTACTCTAGATCCAGACGAGTAGAGTGTGATTTACGCTTCGTTACGGAGCCGACACACTCTAGAATTTGACTGATCTGCGAATGCGGTCTTGCATTCCTCGGTTACAGAGTGGTGGATTTTCGGCGAATAGCCAAGTCCCCTTCTATAACGGGGATTGCAAGCCGCTTTCGTTTTCGCCATCTATGCCGGATTCGACCGAGGCAGATGGTCCCGAGATCGCTCGTTCCGAGCGACCCGCAGCGCAATTTCATCGGCGACAAAGGTTACGGCCTCTTGCTCGGACCAACGCGCACCCTGACCTGCGAGGTCGTCCAGGTCGGATGCGGGCAGCGCTGTTCGCAGCAGGTTCATCAGGCGATCATAGATCTGCTGTTCCGTCGGCTGTCGGCTCTCGCCCGCCGCGCGAAACCCCTCGTCGACGAAGCCGACGAGTCGCGCCGCATCCTCGTTTTGATCTTCGATACAGCAGAGCAACGCCCATTGCTGCAGGCAGATCCGCACGATGAAACCACCTTCGCTGCGTACCAAACCGAGCGCTTCTGCGGCAACGCCGCGAGCTGCCGACGGATCGTCCTGGGCGAGCATGTAGGACGCGAGATTGACCAATGCCCATCCGAGATCGGGGCGGTTACCGGCCGAGCGCAAACGAACCACGGCCTCCCGCCCGGCTCTGACGGCTCGGTCGATATTGCCGAGGCTGAAGTCCGCTTCCGCCAAATTCATCAAAATCTGAGTCTCTCGATCGGACGCCTGGAGCGTTATCGCCAAGTCGCGAGCCTGTAGATAATAGCCCCGCGCCGCTGCGGTCTGGTCCATGAACTGACTGAGGACACCGAGATTGTTCATGACATTGAACAGCGATTTTCTGCGATTGGTCCCCGACAGGATGTCCCGAGCCTCGTGCAGGGCCGCCTCGGCCTCGGCATGCCGACCCAGAAACGTGTAGATCGCGCCGATCGTGCCGAGCACGGAGCCCAGGCTCGGCCGGTCATCGAGCGCACGATAGAGGGCTGCCGACCGTTCCAGAGGCGGCAGCGCACGCAATCGATCGGAGGAGTGCCACAGCACGCCGATCTGTCGCAACAGCCGCGCTGCCGCAACTGGTGGGGTGGTTGGGCCGATCAGCTCGCCCGCCCTGTCGATCTGGTGCCTCCCCTCCGCGTGAAGAAACAATTGGTCCCAGAGCAGGGCCCCGGAACCTGCGAGCTTGATCACGATCACGGATCGCTCCGGCTCGCGGAAGGCCCAGTCCAGCGCCGAGCGAACATTGTCGATCTCCGCCCGGTAGACTGCCAGCCACTCGGCATCCGGGGTCGTCTCCCACGCCTCATAGGCGCGCTCGAGGAGATCCATGAAATATTCGGCATGGCGTTCGGCCAGAGCCTCGCTCTCGCCACTCGCCCTGAGCTCTTCCGCCGCATAGAGCCGCAGCGACTCGAGCAAGCGATAGCGCGGCCGAGCGCCGGTTTCGATGGTGATCAGCGATTTGTCGACCAACCGGCCGAGGGCGTCGACAATCCCCCAAACATCGGCGGTACCGCCTCCGGCCACGATGATGGCGGCGTCGAGCGAAAAGCTGCCGGCGAAGACGCCGAGGCAGCGGAAGACACGCTGGTCGGACGCTTCCAGCAGGCCATAGCTCCACGCCACCATGGTGCGCAGCGTCCGGTGGCGGGTTTCGCTGGTCCTGAGGCTGGTACTCAACATGTGCAGCCGGTCGCCGAGGCGCGCGCGCAAGCCCTCGACACCGAGCAGAGAGAGGCGCGAGGCGGCCATTTCGAGAGCGAGCGGGATGCCGTCGAGGCGGCGGCAAATCTCGCCCACCCCGGCGGCATTGGCCCGATCGAGTTGGAAATGGAGATCGAGTGCACTGGCCCGCTCGATGAAGAACGCGACGGCGGCGTAGCCCGCAATATCGGTCGCGTCCGCCGGCGGAACGGCCAAGGGGTCGAGCCGATAGACTTTTTCGGCCGGAATGCCCAAGATTTCCTGGCTGGTCGCGAGAATCGAGATCCCGGGGGCCCGCTCCAGGAGCTCTTGAATCAAGGCTGCAGCGGCCGCTACCAGATGCTCGCAATTGTCGAAGAACAGCAGTTTGCGCTGATCGCCGAGGGCGCGCGCGATAGTCTCTGCCGGCGTCTCGGCGTCTCGCAACGCCACGCCCAGAACTGTCGCCGTGGCGCTGGCAACCAGCGCCGGGGCACTCAGAGGCGCCAGATCGATCAGCCAGACCCCGTCCGGGAACTGTGGGAGCAGGTCTCGGCCGAGTTCGATCGCGAGCCGCGTCTTGCCGATGCCGCTCGAGCCGGTGACCGTCACCAGGCGGTTCCGCCGCACGATGCTCTCCAACTCGGCCAGTTCCGCTCTGCGGCCGATCAGGGCCCCCAGCTGTCGGAGCAGATTGGTCGCTGGCCGGACCGCGGCCTCAAACGGTGTCGCGTCGTGCGGTCCGTCCGGATTGAGCAGCGCCCGATAGCCGATGAAGGCCTCATCGCGCTTTCCCTTGATGCTTTCCGGCCCGGCATAGGTTGCCCGTGCCGCCGGCGGCGACGCCGTCCAGGTCGGCTCATCGATCAGCGCCCCGCCGGGCACGGCCCGCTCCTCCATTCTCTGGGCGCGCACAATCACCATCCCAGCCACTCCGGCACTGCCTTCGGCGGCAGGATCGACGGTGATCTCTCCGGTTCCGATCCCGATGCGGAACACGCGCTTGGCGATCGCCTCCGGCCGGGTCGCATTATGAACCCGGCTTTCCGCCTGAAGCGCGGCGGCAAAGGATAGTGCCGTCTCCGGTTCTTCGAACAACAGCAGTGCCCCGTCGCCGGTGGTCATCACGACGTTTGTCGAGCGCGCGGCACCCGCTCGCGCGAGACCGCGATCGATCAACTCTTGGATGCCCTGGTTGAGCTGCGCCGTGGCACTCGTACTGAGCGATTGTTCCAGGATGCTCGCAATCTGTCCGTAGCCGACGAGGTCGACCAGCACGGCCGTTCGGATAGTGGCGTGGTGCACCATCATCGCCACGGTCGATGGCGGCGCGCCAGCTCCGGGGGCCGTGACTGCGGGGGCGGCTGGCGGCGACAGGCTCGTCGGCGGTTCGACCATCTCGGCATCGATCGAGGATGAAACCGATGCGGCGATCAGATAGCCGCGGCGCGGAACGGTCTTGACGATGCTCTGATCGCCGTCGCCCAGCGCCGCCCGGATATCGCTGATGCACCGCGCGAGCGCATCGTCGCCGACAAAGATGCCCGGCCAGACCGCCTCGACCAGCTCGTCCTTGGAGACGAGACGGCCCGCCCGCTCGAGCAGGTAGCAAAGCACCGCGAAGCTCTTCGGCCGCAGCGCGACTTCGCGACCATGGTTGGTGAGAGAACCCCGGGACAGATCGAGGATGAAGCCCCCGAACTGGAACCGCATTCGCGTTTCAGGTGACGACATTCCTCGGCCTCCGGGATTGGGCCAGCGGGGCTGCGACAGGCAATTTCGCAACTTTTGCAGGTTTTTTACAGGCCTTTTTCAGGTCTTCACTTGGATGTCGGGACATCCTGTCCGCCAGGAGCCGACCGCCGTTCGCCACTCGTCCGAGCCCGCCGGACCGGCACGAGGCAGGAACCCCATTCGAGACAGAGGAAGTGTTACGATGCTCATAATCCTGGGACACCCTGAAATTGACGCCGGTGGCATAGAGATCGACACCGACACCGGTGAGATCATCACTCTTCCCAATAACCGCGGCCCGGAAGCGGCAACCGGCGGTGCCGTCGGCGATATCAAGAAGGCGGCGTTCCTCGTCAAGCATGCGATGGAGATCCGGGATGCCAAATTCCGGAAAGCAACGATCCTCGCCGCCTGTGAGTATTTCAACGGGAGGGCCGCTGCGGAAATATTGCGTTCGAGCGGGAATGTCATCGCGATCTTCTAGAGCGGCCGTCAACCGGGATTGCTCGGACGCGCCAGGGGCCCGAGCCGAAGATCAGGGATCGTCGTCTCGCAACAGATGCAGGCCGTTTCGCCGCGGTTTCGGCGACTCGGTGCCGAGGCGGTTTGCCCGGCCGTCGGCGCGATCCGAACGGCCGGGCCGCGGACCCGATCGCGGATGGTGCGGGCGTCGAGCCCGCAGCGCGATCGGCCGGGGCGCTGCTCGGCCCTGGCGCATCTCATCGGCCCGGGGCCGGTTCGACCGGCCGGCGGACGAGGAGGAGATCGATCCGGTCTCGACCGGCGCCGCCCTACCGGCAGAACCCGGCGGCGCGCGGCGAACTCGTCGTCGGCCGGAATTGATCGGCCGGCCGATCCTCGCCGTCCCAAGCCAGGATGGTCCGCCGCAGCGCCTCGTACTTCGCTTCCACCGGATCGCTGCGGAGCGGGTCGGCACCACTGGGTGCGGCCGCGGCCAATTCGCGCCAATCCTCGGGCGTGAGCGCGCGCGCTGCCGCCGGGAAGAAATTCGAGAGCTCCATCGCGATATGGCGTCGCTGCAGATCGATGAAGGCGCGCCCCCACCGGGCGATGGCGTCGCGGGGCAACTCGGCCTCGAGCAAGACGGCGCGGATCGCCGCCGCGAACACCCGCAGATTTTCGGCCAGGATCTCATGGTCGCGGCGCAGGTCGCCGACGATCCAGGCCGAGACCGGATCGCGCTCGCCCAGGCGCGCCAAGACCAGATCCTCCTTGGGATGGTGACATTGGTCGGGAAACCCCTCGAAATAATCGAGGGCGGCGCAAATGACGTCGAAATCTGGCTGTTCGTCACTTTCCAATTTGTCGATCTGCCGGCCGAGACAGCCGAGCACCTCGTGCATGCCGCGGTGTTCCTGCCGCAATTCTTCGAGAAGTTTAGGCATGTGAGATCTCCCCGGGCGCGATTTCTGAGCACGCTAGCAGGCCGTGTCCAGCGCGGCCTTGATCTGAATCAAGATTGCGAGTTGCGCGCTGCGTAAAGAATGCCATTTCAGTGTAACTATTGGAGGATGAATGCTCCGTCGCCGAGATTTCCGAAACGGTCAAATCGCGACTGTCGACGCCGCGCTCACGCTGTCGGCGGATTGGGCAGGCGGATTTCGAACGCCGCCCCCCGCCCCGCTCCGGACATCAGCTCGACCGTACCCCCCAGGGCCGCGGCGATGGCGCGGACGATCGGCAGGCCGAGGCCGGTGCCGCCCTGGGCGCGGGCCGTGGTGAAGAACGGCTCGAAGATCCGCGCGGCATCGGCAGCGGGAACGCCCGGCCCGTCATCGGTGACGATCAGCGCCAGCCGGTCGGCCGCCTGCTCGGCGGTGATCGCGGCGGCAGCACCGGATCCGGCGTGGCGGAGCACATTGTCGAGCAGGCTGCCCAGCATCATCTCGAGCGCGTCGTCGGTGAGGACGGTTTGTGCGGTCGTGGGCGTGATCCGGACGGTCAAGCCGCGGGCGCGATAGCGGATGGCGAGGGCTTCGAGACTGGCGGCTATCGGCCGGGGTGCCGCCCGGCCCTGGCGCATCATGTCGGCGCGGGCCAGATCGACCAGCCGGCGGACGAGAAGATCGAGCCGGTCGAGACTGGCGCCCACGACCGAGATGAAATGGCGGCGTTCGGATTCGTCCATGCCGGCGCCGTGATCCTCGAGCAGTTCCAGGGCACCCTTGGCGCCGGCCAGCGGCGTCTTGAATTCGTGGCTGACATGCGCCGCGAAACTGCGGATATAGTCGGCTCGCCGCTCCAGGATCGCCGCCATCCGCGTCACGGCTTCGGAGAGTTCCGCCAATTCGCGCGGGCCCGGCCGGGCGAGCGGGGTCACGATCCCGGTCTCGCCGGCGGCGGCGCGCTGGGCTTGGGCGACGACCAGGCCCAGCGGCCGGGTCACCAGCCGCGAGACGGCGAGCGCCAGGAACAGCCCGGTGGCGAGCAACAATGCCGTCATGACCGCAATATCCAGCCGCCGGCCATAGATCGCATGGGCCAGATCGCGCGGCGTGCGCGACAGCAGGATGGCGGCGACGACCCGACCGTCGACCAGCACCGGGCTGGCGACATAGACCCGCAAGGCGGCGCGCAGAGTGAACCCGCCGGTCAGCCCGGGCGGTGTCTCGCCATAGCGGCGCAGCGTGCTGACCGGTTCGCCGGCGAGCGCGCGGCGGATTTCGTCGAGCCCGGCGAGGCTGGCACCGAGATCGTCGCCGGTGGTGGCGGTGACGATGCCGCGCCGGTCGACGATGCGCATGGCGGCGAGCGTCACCGGCTGGGCCTCGCGCAGCACCGGCGTGACCGCCGCCCCGACCGCGGCGGCGAGTGCCAGAGCCGGTGTCGCACTGGACACGGGATCGGGCGCCGGGGGCAAAACCGGATCCTCGGCCAGATCGAGCCAAGTGGTGCGGTTCGCCGGCGCGTCCGGCAACAGCGGGGCCGCCCCGGCTCCGGTTTCCGGCTCGGGCGGTAAATTGCCGGCATCGACCAGTATTTGCCGTTCGATCTTATAGGCCCCGGCCAGCATCGCGGCTTGGGCCACCAGTTCTGCTTCGGTCTGGCGAATGAGCGCACTCTCGTAGAGGCGCAGGAACCAGATCCCCGCCAGCGGCAGGGCCAGGATCAGCAGGTTGATCAGCAGCAGCAGAGTCCGCAGCCGGATCCGGCGCATCAGCGGCACGGCGCCAATTTGTAGCCGACCCCGTGCAAAGTCTCGATCGGAGCGGCGCCGATCGCCTCGAATTTGGCGCGCAGGCGTCGGACATGGCTGTCGATCGTGCGGTCGCTGACGGTCTTTTCGATCGAATAGGCGCCGTCCATCAGGCTGTCGCGGCTATAGACCTTGCCGGGCCTGGCCATCAGCGTGCGCAGGATGCCGAATTCGGTCGCGGTCAACGCCACTTCGCAACCGTTCCAGCTGGCTTTGACCAGATCCAGATCGAGGCTCAGCGCCCCATGGCGGAGCACGCTCGCCGCCGCCGCCGCAGCCGGCACCGCCGGACCGCGGCGGAGCACGGCCTTGACCCGTGCCACCAGCTCGCGCGGGCTGAACGGCTTCACCAGATAATCGTCGCCGCCCAGTTCGAGGCCGAGCACGCGGTCGAACTCCTCGTCGCGCGACGACAGGAACAGGATCGGCACCGTGCTCTCGCGCCGGATCAGGCGGCAGATTTCGGTCCCGTCCAACTCGGGCAGGGTCACGTCGAGCACGAGCAGATCGGGGGCGGATGCGGCGAAGAGTTCGAGCGCCACCCGGCCGTTGCCGGCTTCCACCGTCTCGAACCCGGCCTTGACCAGGGCGAAGCGGACCACGTCGCGGATCGCGGGATCATCGTCGACGATGAGAATCCTGGCCACGGGCCGCCTCCGCTCCAGCGCCGCTTCGCATCGCCCCATTTGCACGAATTCGGCACGAGAAAGCCACGGAATTTGTGCGCCGCCGCCATCGCCCCGGCATGGACGGGGGTGATCCTCGAAGGAACTGAACGCCAGAGGAATTCGCCCATGAGTTCGCCCGATACCGCCCCGCCCCAGGTCACGCTCTCGATTCCCGGCCTGGGTTCGAGCGGACTGTCCGCGGCCCCGGCCGTCAAGATCGCATTGATCGGCTTGCTGGTGCTGATCATGTTGATTCCGATGGCGCTGGTCGGCGGCGTCATCTCCGATCGCGAGGCGTATCAGCAAAAGGCGCTGGCTGGATTTCGGGCGAGTTGGGGGCCGGCGCAATCCGTGCTCGGGCCCATCCTGGTCGTGCCCTTTCTCACCGGCAGCCGGTACCACGAACAGCGGCAATATCTCCACGTCGCCGCCAACCGCCTGGTCGTCACCGCCCGGCTGGACCCGGAAATCCGCAAGCGCGGCCTGTTCCATGCCGTCGTCTACGGCGCCGAGGCCGAGCTCAGCGGCCAGTTTCTGATTCCGGCGGATGCGCTGGCGAGCGAGCCGGACGCCCAGCCGCTGTGGGACGAGAGCTACATCATGCTCGGCGCCACCGATCTGCGCGCGCTGCCCCCCGATCCCGGTCTGCTCTGGAAGAACGAGACGCTGGCGCTGGGCGATGCGAGCGCGCAAGGCACGTCTTCCTGCGGCGATATTTTCCTGATGACCGCGCATCCCAACCTCGCCGCTGCACCCGCGCCCGATCTGGCGATCCCGTTCGAGACCACGCTCGCCCTGCGCGGTACCGACGCGTTGCGGGTCGTTCCGATCGGCCGGCAGATCGACGTGACCATGTCCGGCCCCTGGGCCACGCCCGGTTTCGGCAGCGAAATCTCGCCCGCCCGCTACACGATCGACGATTCGGGCTTCGAGGCGAATTGGCGGGTCGCCAGCAATGTCGAGACCGGCCGCTGGGTCTGGAATTCGACCGTCGGCCCGGATTGCGGCAACGGCTCCTATGCCGCCCTGCAACCGGAAGGGCAGATCGGAACGGAGCTGCTCGAACCCGTGCCCACCTACCGCATGGTCGAGCGCTCGGCCAAATACGGCGTGCTGTTCCTGGTGCTGTCGTTCCTGACATATTTCCTGTTCGAGACGGTCGCGCGGATCCGCATCCATCTGGTGCAGTACGGCTTGCTCGGCTTGTCGATTTCGCTGTTCGCCCTGCTCCTCATCTCCTTCGCCGAGCCCTTGGGCTTCGCCTCGGCCTATGGGCTGAGCAGTGTCGCGATCTTGGCGCAGGCCTCGCTGTTCACCGCCTCGGTCACGCGGCGGCCGAAGCTCGCCGGGCTCTTCGCCTTGGTTCTGGCGGGGCTTTTCGGCTTTCTCTATATCGTGCTCAGCCTGGAGAGCTTCGCCCTGCTCGCCGGCGCCGTGGCGCTTTTCCTCGTGCTCTCGGCGGTCATGGTGGTCACCCGCCGGATCGACTGGTCGAGCCGAACGGCTGGACTCCGCGCCGAGGCCGCACCGTGAGCGCGCTGGCACAGCGGTTCCGCTCGCCGGCCGCGGCCGAGGCGGAGCGTTGGGCGCGCGGGATGCAGGCGCTCGCCCGCGATCTCCGGCTCGGGCGGCTCGATGCGGCGGCCTGGCAACAGGCCGTGACCCGGTTCAGCCGGACGATCGCCGCCGGCGATCTCCTGGCCTGGTTCGATCTCTCGCGGCTGGCGGCCCGGTGCCGCAGCTTCGGACCAGGCGAGCACCGGATCGCGGTCGGCCTGCCGGGACGGAAGGCCGATCCCGCCCCCGCGGCCGAGCTGGCGCTGCTGACGGCAGGCCGGGCGATCCCGCCGCATGGCCACAACAATCTGGCCTCTGGCCATTTCGTGCTGCGCGGGACGGGACGGGTCCGGCGTTATGACCGGATCGCCGACGAGCCCGGCGCGGTGGTTCTGCAACTCGCCGGCGACGATCCGCTCGAGTCCGGCGCCTGTTTCACCGGCTCCGACTTCGGCAGCAATGTCCATTGGCTCTCCGCCGGGGCGGCGTCGCTGGTCCTGCTCGATCTCACGGTCGCGGTCCCCGGCCCGCCAGGCTTCCGGCACCCCAGCGGCCGCGACGGCAGGCTCTATCTCGATCCGAGCGGTCGCACCGATGAAACCGGGCTGATCCGGGCGCCGCTGCTCGACGCGCCGGCTGCGGTGGCGCGGTTCGGGGCCGCACCATGACGCATTCACGGAGCGGAACCTCGGCGATCTGCGCGCTCTGGCTGGTGGCGAGCTTCGTCGCACCGGCTGTGTTGCTGACCGACGGCTTGTTTCTGGCCCTGCTGTTCTCGGGCGCGATCTTCCTCGGCCTCGGGCTCTGGGCCACGGTTCCGATCGTGGCACTCTCGGTCGCCGGCAAGCGCGTCTGCCAGCAGCGGTACCGCGACGCGGTCCTGCTGCTGGCGCTGCCGGTGCTCGGCATCTTGCTGGGATATGGCGGCGGCAAATTCTGGTGGGCGCTGCGCCGGGCGACGATGCCGCCGGAGCATGCTTGCGCGCAGGCCGCCGCGGGCGGACGATGTCTCGACCGGGAAAGACGGGTGCAGAGTCACCCGGAGCGGGGCTAAACTTCCCGCCAACCGCGACCCGGGAGACGGCAATGACTGGGATCACGCATCGCTTCGTCACGACCAACGGCATTCGCCTGAAGATTCTGGAGGCGGGCTCGGACGGTCCCCTGGTCGTGCTGTGCCACGGATTCCCGGAGTTGGGCCATTCCTGGCGCCATCAATTGGCCGCCCTGGCGGCCGCCGGCTACCGGGTCGTGGCCCCGGACCTGCGCGGCCACGGCGACAGCGACTGTCCGGAAGGAGTGGAGGCTTACACGGCCCTGCATACGGTCGGCGACATGGTCGGCCTGCTCGACCTCTTGGGCGCGCGCACGGCGGCGATCATCGGGCACGACATGGGATGTCACGTCGCCTGGAACGCGGCGCTGATCCGCCCGGATCGGTTCGTCGCCGTGGCCGGGCTCTCGGTGCCGTGGCTGCCGCGAAAACCCGTCGACCCGCTCGCTCGGATGCGCGCGGCGCTGGGCGAGGAATTCTACGTCGTCCGCAATCAGACGATCGGCTGGATGGACGGAGAACTGGAACGAGACGTCCGACGGAGCTTGGCCGGCCTCTTCTACAGCGCATCCGCCGACGTCCCGGCAGGGTACGAGCTGCCGCTGAGCGTGCCGAAGGGCCGAAGTTTCGTCGACGGGCTGCTCCAGCCGCCGGGGCCGCTCGCCTGGTTGGGCGAGTCCGATCTGGCCCGGTTCGTCGAGGCCTATTCGCGCACGGGGTTCGGTCCGGCCTTGCACTGGTACCGCAGTTTCAGCCGGAATTGGGCGCTTCTCTCGCCCTGGCACGGCGAGACGATCCGTGTCCCCGCCTGCTTCCTGACCGGCGCCCGCGACCCCACGACCAACCGCAGGGGTGTCCCGGAGATGATCGCGGAGATGGGCCGCCATCTGAAGCTGGTCGTCGGGCCCATCCTGGTCGAGGGCGCGGGCCATTGGCTCCAGCAAGAGCAGCCGGAGACGGTGGACTATCAGACGACCGACCCGGCAACGAATGCCCTCACCGGTCAGCCCAACACACCGGTCACGATTCCCGGCAACAACGGTGCGCAGAGTTTCGTCCTCTCCTTCTCGTCGCCCTCGAACGGGGTCACTTTTTCGGCCGCCAATCTGCCTCTCGACTTCGCCTGCAGCGCCGGGAACGTGTCGAACGCGGCCGCGATCGTCCCGGGAGTCGATACGCTCGATTTCAGCGTGTCGAGTACGCCGGTCGCCGCCGTCATCGCCCTCGCGGCGACGGCGACGAACAACGGCATAATCGAGCTGCCCGCCGGCGGTGTCGGCGCCTTCGCCATCGCCAGCTTCAATGTCGGCGCGAGCGAGGCGCTCATCGTCTCCGCCGATACCGGTGCTGCGAGCCTGCCGGTCACGGCGGCGGTCTGCCAAACCAACCCGAGCAACGGCCAGTGCCTCGGCCCGCCGGCCGCAGCGGTGCCGCTGACCTACGCGGGTGCGACGACGCCGACCTTCTCCGTCTTTCTCCAATCGACCGGCGCCATCCCTTCTGCCCCCGCGAGCTCTCGGATCTTCGTGCGCTTCAAGGATGCCAGCGGCGGTTTCCACGGCTCGACCAGCGTGGCGATCGAAACGCCGTAGGGCCGCGGAGCCGGTTCCCGAACCGGGGCTCGAGCCGTCGGAGTTTGCCTGGCGGTCTGATCTCCCGTTGAACCTTCCTGTCGCGATAATGGAAGTCGTCGCGGCGCATGATGGAGAAGAGCGTCCATGCTCTCGTTACATCAGCCGTGCCGGCGCGCAGTCGGCCGAGACTGATATTGCGACATGATATCGGCCACCCGCGTTCAGCCGCCACCGCGGCGCTGATAGCGCAGAAGCGTCGTGACGTAGGACGCGGCGACGAACGCGAAGATGTGGACGAGGAGCAGCCCGATGCACAGGGCGGCGGAGCTGGTCTCGCGTTCGACCTGGTGCAATCCCGCCAATCCAGCCGGATTGCCGCTGCCCAGCACTCGCGAGATCCCGGCGAGATCGAAGAGCTTCAGCGGGCCGTCGGCCTTGACCGCGACCGCGACCATGGCCTCGGTGATCCAATGGGCGCTGATGAACACTTGGGCCAGCGCATCGACCCATTTCGGCAGATTGGGGACGAGCGAACCGGAGAGGATCAATTGCGGCACCAGGGCCACGGGCACGATGGTATTGGCCTGGTCGCGCGTGTTCGATGCCGACGAGATCAGCAGGCCGATCGCGGTGCCGAGTAACGAAGCGAGCGCCAGCACGCCGAACTGGGCCCCGAACGATCCGGGCATCCGATCGGCGAAGAGGCTGGCGAGGAACAGCACGGCGGCGATTTGGATGATCGTGAAAATCCCGGTGACGAGGAATTTGGACAGGACATAGGCGGCAGTCGAGAGATTGACGTCGCGTTCGCGCAGATAAATCGGCAACTCGCCGACGATGTCCTTCGAGGCGCCATTGACGCCGAGCCAGAGGGAGGCCAATCCGAGCAGCATCAGGAACGCCACGGTCGACGGCGTCTGCTGATAATCCTTGCCGAAATTCTGGAAAGCGACGCCGATGAGAACCCCGATCACGACGCTCTGGAGTGCCGCCATGATCAGATTCCGCCGATCCGCCAGCAGCAGCCGGGTGCCGCGGTTGACCAGGATGCCGAATTGGCGCACGCCGCGCACGACCAGTTCGCGCGCGGGCGCCGGATGCGGCGGGACGGGAGGGTGACCGAACGGGCGGATTTCGGTTGCCACATTGCGCGAGCGCTCGAACCGGCTGCGCCATTCGGGAACACCGTCTTCCGCCAGCCGGTCGAAGACTTGGCCGAGCCGGGTCACGCCGAAGAATTCGAGGGCGGCGCGCGGTGCACCGTCGAAAACGAGGACGCCGCCGGTCGCCATCACGACCGCCCGATCGCAGAATTCCTCGATATTGACCAGCGTGTGGGTCACGCAGATGATGGTCATGCCGCCATCGGCGAGACCGCGTAAGAGGCGCATGATCTCGCGATCGGTGCTCTCGTCGAGACCGCTGGTGACTTCGTCGAGAAACAGCAGGCTGGGCTTGTTCAAAATTTCGCAGGCGAGGCTCGCCCGCTTCTTCTGCCCGCCGGAGAGGGTCGCGATCCTGACGTCGAGCCGCTTGGTCAGATCGACGCTGGCCGCAGCCTGTTCGACGATCTCGGCGCGCGCCCGGGGGCCGAGATCGGCCGGCAGGCGGAGCCGGGCGGCATAATCCAGCGCCTGGCGCAGAGTCAGCTGTTCGTGCAGGATATCGCTCTGCGGGACGAACGAGATGTCTTGCTTGAGCGCGTCGAAATTGCCGTAGAGATCGAGCCCGTTGAGCGTGACGGCACCGCCGCTGGCCGGGCGCCGGGCCGCCAGCACCCCCATCAGCGTCGATTTGCCGGAGCCGCTGGCGCCGACGATACAGACGAATTCCCGCGGCTTGATCTCCAGCGTAACCCGGTCGAGGATGCGCAGCTTCTGCCGGGTCTTCACGTCGCGCACATCGACGGCGAGGTCGGCGGCCTTGAGATCGACCTTGCCCTGGCGCGAGCCGCCGTCGAGCGCGGTGCCGTCATAGATGAAACTGAACGGACCGATATCGATCCGGTCGCCGGGCGACAGCTGACGGGTGCCGGTTACCGCCTCGCCATTGACGAAAGTACCGTTGCCGCTGCCGAGATCGCGCAGCACGTGTCCGCCCGCCGCTCTGGAGGGCTGGATCTGGGCATGGCGGCGCGACACGGTCGGATGGGCGAGATCGATTCCCGTGCCGCCGGGCGAGCGGCCGAGCACGATTTCGCGGGTGAGATCGATCCGGCTCGGCACCAGACCTTTGGCCACGTGCCCCGTCCCCAGCTTGCCGATCACCGTCGCGTTGGAGTCCTCCTCGGTCAGGCGAAAGGCGATGCGAACCGAGGCGAAACCGATCAGGCTGCCGTTCTCCAACGGCACCGCCCGGGCGCAGGGATGGTCGTTCAGCAGAGTCGGCGAGGATTGCGACACGGGCTCCAGCAGAAATCCGTCGTCCTGGTCGCGCAGGATGCGCGCCTGGTTGCGCGAGCAATAAGGGTCGTCGAACTGGAAATCCGCCGTCGCCCCGCGCCCCAGGACCCAGGGGCCGGGTCCCTCGAGCGCAAAAGTTCGTCGGTCGGCCAGCGCCGTCAGCTGAGCCGTCCGCCTCGAGGGCGAAACCTTCGACACCGTCTGGGCAACCGCAGTGCCTTCGCTGGGAATTTGGACGCTCACGGTACAGTGTCCTCCAGAGTGGCGAATTCCACATTTGCGCGAGAGCCCGGATCAACGCGTCCGGGCGCCGGTCGCAGGCTACACGATGCGTTGTACCATCGCAATGCGCGGTCCCATATGGTTGTACGATAGGCAGACCGCCACCGGTTGGGCCGGTTCCCTGGTCCGGGGTCGATGGCCGGGCGAAAATGATGTCGGAACAGCTCGCGCGGATCCGACGGGGTTGGCTGCGTGCCTCTGAACCGATTGGCCGCGGTCGACGGTGTGCTCACGCCACGGCGTTCGGTCGAATGGGCCCCGAGCGGCGAGCGATATTCATTCCGTGGCGCCGTCACCACCACCATAGATAGGGTTGCGAGGACGAATACTATCGGCTAAAATTTCGTCATCGAATTTTCTGGGAGTATGAGCGTGCCCGAGTTGCGGAACAAAAACGCGATGGGTCGCGCCCGCTGGCGACGCGACGGGCATTCGCGCGACGCTCGGGCGATTCTCGGGATAATGATGCTTCTGTGCCACGGGGCCTCCTTGGCCGCGCCGAGCAACGATCCAGATGACCCGGTATGTATCCAGCTCGACAGGAGCATGGGACAGCACGATTACAGCAGCAGCTACACGGTTGCAAACGAGGCGGCCACCGCCGGCAGTCGGTGCGCGATGGCCGTTCTGGGCACAATATATGAGCAAGGTCTGGGTGTGGCCGCGGACCACGAGACCGCGCTGAGATGGATGATCCGGGCGGCCGATGCCGGTTTCATTCCTGCGCAAATCTATCTGATCTGCGATAGTCCGGCGATGCGCCGCGCCATGTTCAAAATCGCTGAGGAGGCTGATGACGATCCCAATATCATGCTTCTCCGCCTCGGCTCATGCTTGCTGGCCGGGTGCCCGACCATCAAAGATCGAAAAATGATAGCGACGGTCATCGACGGCGGCGCCAGTTCATCCGAGAATTTCTCGTGCAATTATTGGTTTTCCGCCGATCGGACTATCGACACAGCCGATAATGATAGTTTAGCTGTTAAAATTACCGCCGGAATTTTCAACGTCGTTTCGAACAGACCATTTACCGACGGGATCTCCGTCCAGCACCTGGCTGGTAACAGTTACCAAGCGTCGAAGAGTTCCGATACGGCAAAATTGTCAAAGACCTACTCCGAAGTCGTCGCCGTCGAGTATGAACAGCCACCTCGTCGATGGATCCCTGCGCTCATCGCCGTTACGATGGTCGGACTACTGGGTAGCATTGCTACGTTTCTTCTCCGCCGTCGTGGACGAGTTGCCAAGTTGAGGCCCTAGTACAAAGCGTACGGCTGGGCGATTGGCGACAGGAGATTACGCGCTAGACCGGAGCTCCGGTGGATACGCCGGAAGGCCAAGAAGATTCAACCATAGAGTTTCAGGAACTTAGGTCACGAGAATTTACCGGGTCCGCCGATATTTTAAGTCGTAAATCGCAATCCGCAAAGCAAGCTCATAATCTTGAAGAAATTTTCTACGCCCTGTCAAGACGGTGATCGGACCATTCGGGGATGCCCAGAGCGCAACCATCTCGCTCATTCCTTGTCGGCCGAATGGAATATTGAAATTGACCGACTGGAAAAAGGGCCTGACCTGCGGGATTGATACAAGAGATCGGTCTTCGCCAGGAGGGAATATAAAGATGCACTTCCCTGTAAGGTTTCTCTTCTGGATTTGCTCTATCTCCCATTGTACGCCTTCCCCCGTTCCAATCAGAAAGACGACGAATTGAGCCCTTTCCATCCATTCTATTACCTTCTCTTGCCATTGAGAATCGGTAACATACTCTCTTGTCGCGCCTAAACGAGGCAAAACGTCCTTTCCCGATCCGAGGGCGATAAAAGGACCGAAACCCGCAAAAATTGCCTCAATCGCCGATTCAAATTCGACCGATACAGAAGTTATGGGCTGAAAAATACTTTTACCTCGGTCAAGTGCCATGAGCAATTTAAAATCTTCATCCCCGAAACTCCTCAGAAACACTATTGGCGGCCGCGCGTCGTATTTCAGTACATGTCCTGCAGTTTTCTTCTGATTCCGAGCACGGAATGACAGAAATCCGGCGACAAGCAAACCCAATAAAATTGATCCGCCTTTTACGGCAAACCTGGACATCGCGTAAGACTGATCCTGCAAAATCACCGCAAGGGTTAATGTCATAAAAAGCAGGGCACCGCCGATTGCTCCGAAAGCAATAACAAGCAGCATAAAAACCATCCTCTTTCGCTTAACGTCCTCCGTCGGAGCCAATTCTTCTGATGAAGGCATACCCATAGTGCCCTCAGTAGTGCTAATGACGTCGGCTAACAAAAATGGTCCACACTGTTCTTCATTTCTTAAATTACATTTTAGTTTCTGTCTTCGAACCTTAAATGTTTTTATCGGCTCCGCATGCTGATTTTCCTTTCGGAGAATCTTGCTATGATTTATGACATATATTGAATACGCTGCCGCGAGGAGCACGACGAGCGCCAGGAAAGCCATTTCACTGGAGTGATCGGATACAGCCATCCATGCAGGTGGGATTCCACAGCTGCCGATCACCCCGACGCGCAGGAGATTGGCGGCGCCCCAACGAGGTCCGTAGCGAACCGTCTGGTCGCTCAATACAATTATCCGGAGTGATTCCTCGTTCACGACAGACATCTCGTCGACGGCCCTCTCGCCGCTTCCCCTGACTGCAATCGGAAGGCGCTGGAAATCGCCATAGGCAGCGTTGCCTCACCCATAGATTACCTTGCGCTGTGGCCGGATCAAGGAGTTCGTCGGCAGGGACGACGTGTCTGTTCGGCCGACCACCGAGCCAGCGCAGGATGATCTGTCTGCCTGGCAGCACCGCCACGCGGAGCTGGCAGGCGGCTTCCAGAGCGTGATGACGCGGGAGCGGCGTCTGAATTATGCTCTAACTATATGATCTAGAAGACGATTCAGAGTTTTTCTGCCGCGCCGACCCGGTCCGGCGATGGTCGAGCACAAAGCGCCTCACTCCGGCACCCCGAGCCAGACTAACTCAGACGCCCGGCACCGTCGCGGCCGAGTCACCACCGCCAATGAAGAAATTGATTCTGTTGATATGATGGCTTTTGCAGTTCGCGCTTTCACAGCAGAAACGGAATCACCCCGCCGGTGACCCAGGGGCGCTTTCGCGGTTCCGGCTGGTCGGCGGGCGCTTGGATTGGAAGGAAGGGCAGCGCGTCGCGCCTCGATCACCGGAAACCGCTCGAGCCTTCTTGATTTTCTTTCATGCGTAATGTATATCTTACTCATGAAAACATATTCTGGCCTCTCCGACGGAGACTATCTGCTCGCGGTTCTCGCCGCACTGGCCAATCCGCATCGGCTCAGAGCCATCGCGGCACTCGCCACCGGTGGGCGCAACTACGTCAGCCGGCTGGCTCGCGAGATCGGCATCAGCCGACCGCTGCTGCATCTGCATCTGCAGAAACTCGAAGAGGCGGGCCTCGTCCGCAGCCGACTCGAACTCTCCAAGGACGGCAAGGCCCTCAACTATTACGAGGTTTGTGACTTCGCCCTGTCCTTGACCCCCTCGGCCGTCACGGAGGCGGTACGGTCCCTCACGACCAAACTCGAGCCCTAGAGGTCCCCCATGTCCCAAGACATTGAAAGCATCTTTCTCGCTGCGTTTTTCTTCCCGGCGGTCGCGGCGGCGCTGATCTTCACCATGAAATATCTCTCTGCCGTGCTGCAGGCGAGAGTGCGCCAAGACCAGGACGAATCCTATCGCCAGCTCGCGGCACAGGCCGCCGCCGCTCAGGCCGGAGCGGCCGCGGCACTCTCATCCTTCGGCACGGCGCTCGCGGAGATCCGATCCCGGCCGACCGCCGTCGAAAAACTTCTCACGGACGTCGAGTGACTGGATCGCCATTCTCGGCGTCGACACGCGAACTCCACTGCGAGTCGGGGCCCCCGGACCGCCCGAGCCGGGGGTCCGCAAGACCGGACCCGGCTCGAGCGGCCATCACAGATTTATGGATTGGTTAAACAATTCTCCGCAAGATCTGGTGCCTATCACGTTCGCACCATGATAAAAGGTCGCCCTCCCCACCTCGCCGCCCCGGATTCAGCCGCCATGCCGATCACGCCCGAGCAACAGCAAGAGATCGCCCGCCTTCGCGAGGTCACGGCGCCGACCCGGCGGGCCACGGTGCCGGCGCTGGAAGCGATCCTCTACGAGGCGATCGGTGCGCTCGATCACGGCTTCGTCCGGGTCGTCGACTATATGGGCGATGATGGCGCGGTGGTTCGGGCGGCTCGGGTCTCCTATGGCCGCGGCACGAAGAAGGTCAGCGAAGATCGGGCGCTGATCGCCTATCTGATGCGCCATCGCCACTCGACGCCGTTCGAAATGTGCGAGATCGCCTTTCATGTGAAGCTGCCGATTTTCGTCGCCCGGCAATGGATCCGCCACCGCACGGCCAACGTCAACGAGATCTCGGCCCGCTATTCGATCCTGGACAAGGAGTTCTACATCCCGGCTCCGGAGGATCTGGCGGCACAATCCGAAATCAACCGCCAAGGACGCGGCACCGTCTTGGAAGGATCGGAAGCGGCGCGGGTGCTCGATCTCCTGCGCGAGGACGCCGAGAACGCCTATGCCCACTACGCCGAGATGCTGAACGAGGACGAGCCCGGCCGGCCGCGCGACCCGGGGCGCCGGGGGCTGGCGCGGGAATTGGCGCGGATGAATTTGTCGCTGAATTTCTACACGCAGTGGTACTGGAAGACGGACCTGCATAATCTCATGCATTTCATCAGCTTGCGTGCCGATGCTCATGCCCAGTACGAGATTCGGACCTATGCCGATATCTTGCTCGGCGTGCTCGACCGCTGGGTTCCGTACAGCGCGGCAGCCTTTCGCCAGTATCGCCTGGGCGGTACCCAGCTCTCGGCGGCCGGTTTGGCAGCCGTGCGCCGCCTGCTCGCCGGGGAAGCGCTGACGGAAGAGACCGCAGGCATGTCCAAGCGCGAATGGAACGAATTGATGGCGCTCGTCCGCCCGGAGCCCGAAGCATCCGACGGTCCCGCCTGATGACGGCACCAGCGGGCGCGTTGGCGAAAGGCTGCCGGCTCGCGACCTATCTGGTTCTGACATCGGCTACACTCTCGCCGCTCTGCTGGGTCTCGGTTCCGCCCCTCGTCGACTACCCCAATCACCTGGCCCGGATGTGGGTATTGGCCCATGCCGACGAGATCCCGGCCTTGGCCGCGAATTACCAGCCGGCTTGGCGTTTGCTGCCGAATCTGGCGATGGATCTGATCGTGCCGGGCTTGGCGCGGGTGATGCCGATCGAGGTCGCGGGGCGTCTGTTCATCGCCCTCACCTTGGTCCTGCTGGTGCTGGGGACGGCGGCGCTGCGCCGCGCGCTCTGGGGGAAATCAGACTTCTGGCCGCTGCTGGCCCTGCTCTTTCTTTACAATTCTGCGTTGCTCTGGGGGTTCCTCAACTATCTTTTCGGGCTGGGCGCCGCCCTCCTGGTCTTCAGTCTCTGGCTGGCGACGGCGCAGTGGCGGCCCGCCCTGCGCCTGCCGATTTTCGCCGGCTCGGCAGCACTGATCTTCGTCCTCCATCTCTTCGCGTTCGGGCTTTACGGCTTGCTGATCGGTTCCTTGGAGTTCGGGGAATGGGTCCGCGAACCCCGCCCCCGGCGAATGCGGTCACTCCTGATACGAAGCGTGAGCTTGCTCCAATTCGCGCCGGCCGGGCTCCTCTGGCTCGCGAGTCTGCCCAATGGCGGGCCGGCCTACAGCGAGTTCGGCCTCCTCTATCGCAAGATCTACGCAGCGTTCGCCCCCGTGGCCTGGGGCTTTTCGCCGCCCTGGCTGCCACTGCTGATCCTCGTCGCCGGGGGCGGCGCCCTCGTGCTCGCCGGGCGCAGCCATGCCCTTGGTCTGGCGCCGGCGATGCGTTGGCCGCTGGCAGCCGTCGCCGCCGCGGCAATCGTCATGCCATACTCGGTCGACGGCAGCTCCTATGCCGATTACCGCCTGCCGGTGGCCCTGCCTTTCCTGTTGATCGCGGCCATCGAGGTGAGAAATGTCGCCCGGCGGACTCTCGTGGGGTTCGCTGCCCTGGCGATGTCGCTGCTCGCGGTCCGAATTTGGGGCGAGAGCGAGATCTGGCGCCATACCGATCGCAGCTTCGCCGAGTTTCGCGCCGACATCGCGGTCGTACCTCCGGGCGCCAGGCTTCTGGTCGTCCACGACAAGATGCCCGTGGATTGGCGGTGGCCGGACGCGGAGGATTCGGTCTGGATCCTGCCCGACCTCCTCTCCTTCAACCATGTGGCCCTCCTCGCCGTCATCGATCGCAGCGTGTTCGTTCCGACCTTGTTCAGCGGTTGGACAGTGATCCAACCGACGGCACGGAACGACGGGCGATGGCAGACACAGGGCGATCCCCTGACCCGCGATCAACTCGTCGACGGGACCGGGGCGAACTGCGGTACCAAATATTGGTGCGACTGGCCCGAGAAGTTCGAGTATTTGCTCTGGATAGATTTCGGCCGGTCCGGGCCGGAGCTGCCGCCTCATCTAAACTTGAAGGTTCGCGGCAGCTTCTTTACCCTATACCACATTACACCGTCACAGGGCGGCTGACCCGATCGGGTAAAGGAGCAATTTCTTGTCGGGTGAGCGGCCGGTCCGTTTGTTTCTGACCTATCTGGTCCTGATCGGCGTCACGCTCTCGCCGCTCCTTTGGGTATCGATTCCGCCTCTGGTTGACTATCCTAGCCATTTGGGCCGGATGTCGATCCTCGCCGCCCCGGTCGCGTCGCAGAACTACCTGGTTCGCTGGCAGTGGGTTCCAAACCTCGCAATGGACCTGGTCGTCCCGCCGCTCGGCGCAATCGTCGGTCTCGAGCGGGCCGGGCGCGTTTTCATCGCGCTCACGCTGCTCCTCCTCGTGGCCGCGACGACGCTGCTCCATCGGGTGCTCTGGGGCCGGGTCGGCTGGTGGCCTTCGGCCTCGTTCCTGTTCCTCTACAACCGGGCGCTCTATTACGGATTTCTCAACTATCTGTTCGGGCTGGGCATGGCGCTGCTCTGTTTCGCCTTCTGGATCGCTCTGCGCAATCGCTGGGTCCCGGCGCGTCCAGCCCTCTTTTCCGTGCTGGCGAGCGTGATCTTCCTACTCCATCTCTTCGCGTTCGGCGTCTATGGGCTGCTGATCCTGTCCTATGAAACCGGGCGGCTCTGGTCCGAGCGCCCGGTCAACGCCCGCAAGGTCGGGCGCTTCCTGGCGGCGTTCCTGCAATTCGTCCCGGCGGCCGGGTTCTGGCTGGCGAATGCATCGGTCGGCGGCGGGCAATATACGGGCTATGGCGATCTCGTCGACAAGCTGGTCGCGGCGCTGGCTCCGGCCAATTTCAGCGTCGTCGGCTCGATGCTGGCGCCGCTCCTGGCCGCCTTCGCCGGTCTCGCCTGGTGGCGAGGCGCGTTGCGGCTGGCTCCGGCGATGCGCTGGCCGGTTCTGACGATCTTCGCCGCCGCCGCCGCCATGCCCAATTGGCTCTATGGCAGCTGGGGCGCCGATCTGCGGCTTCCCGTGGCCTTGGCCTTCGTCTTCATCGCGGCCACGGAGCCGCGCGTATCGCGGCGCTGGGTCGCCGGTCTCGTCGCCGCCGGCTGCGTCGGACTGTTGGTCGTGCGGATCGCCGCCATCACTGCCGTCTGGCGGGCGATGGATCAACGCTTCGCGGAATTCCGCACCGCTGCGCGCACACTGCCGGAGGGCGCCCGCCTGCTGGTGGCACAATCGCCCATGCCCGAGGCGCAGCGCCGGATCGACGGCGTCCCTCTGGCCGTGGCGGCGCTCGACCCCGTCGCGTTCCGCCATATGGGCGACCTCGCGGTTCTCGACCGGGATGCCTTCGTCCCCACCTTCGAAATGCAATTGAGCCTGGCCTTCGAGCAGCGTCTGGGCCCGATCGAGCAGGCGCCGCGCAACCTGGGACGCTACCCGCAACAGGGCCTCCCGCTCCGTCTCGACCAACTTCGCGCGGGAGCCGGGCGCGACCCGGCGACGCCGCCGGCGCTCCCCGGATCGCCGGCAGAGCGTCCCGGCGAGATCCCGTACTGGGTCGATTGGCCGGACAAGTTCGAATATCTGCTGGTGATCGATTTCGGCGAACCCGTACCGGGACTGCCGAAATACCTGCAAATCTCTGCGCAGGGCAGTTTCTTCACCCTTTATCGGATCACTCCCGGCTGACGCTCAGGATCCGGGCGCTGCGGGAGTGCCGCACTCGGCGAGCAACCGGTCGAGCACCTCGACGATCTGGACGATCCGGCGTTTGCCGATCGTGGCGTTGGCGCCGAAGGTGGCGGCGGCCGGAAGATAATCCTGGCCCCGGTCCTCGCCTTCCGTGCCCGAGATCGCGATCACCGGCAGAGCCGGCTGCTCGCGCCGCAAGATCCTGATCAGTTCCAGCCCATCCATATTGGGCATGACGATATCGGCGATCACCGCGTCGAACCGGCCGGTGGCGGCAAGCCCGAAGGCTGCCTTGCCATCCGCGGCGACCTCGACCCGATAGCCGGCCGCCTCCAGCAGGTCGGTCAACAGGCCGCGAAAGACGCTATCGTCATCGGCCAGCAGGATCTGGGCCACAACTCGGTCTCCCGCGTGAAAAAGCACTCACGTTCGCCCCCTGTCGTTGCAGCTCGACGATCTCTCGAGGCAAGGGTTAACGCAAGCTTAATTTCGAGGCCGGAGAAAATCGAGCGGATCATTCGATCGAAATCCGCGGTGCCGCCCGCGCCGGCTGGGCGAGATTGCCGGTAACCTTGGCCCAGATGCGCTCGGCGATCGCGCGGTAGACGAGAGCATGCGGCGATGCGGGGTCGGCGACCACGATCGGAGTCCCGGCATCCGAGGTCACGCGGATGGCGATATCGAGCGGCACCTCGCCCAGAAATTCCGTGCCCAGCACGCCGGCTTCGCGCCGCGCCCCGCCATGGCTGAAAATCTCGGTTCTATGGCCGCAATTGGGGCAGCTGAAATAGCTCATATTCTCGATGATGCCGAGCACCGGCACCTCGACTTTCTTGAACATGTTGAGGCCCTTGCGCGCGTCCAGCAAGGCGATGTCCTGAGGCGTCGAGACGATCACGGCCCCCGCCAGCGGCACCGATTGGGCCATGGTCAGCTGAGCGTCGCCGGTGCCCGGCGGCATGTCGACGATCATGATGTCGAGCGGCCCCCAGGCCACGTCGCGCAGCATCTGCTGCAGGGCGCCCATCACCATCGGTCCGCGCCAGATCATCGGCGTGTCCTCGGGGACGAGGAAGCCCATCGACATGCAGGCGATGCCGTGGCGGCGCATCGGCTCGATGATCTTGCCGTCGGTCGAGCGCGGCTTGCCGGTGATGCCGAGCATGCGCGGCATGCTCGGGCCATAGACATCGGCATCGAGCAGCCCGACGGTGAGACCCAGCGTCGCCAGCGCGCAGGCGAGGTTGGCTGCCGTCGTCGACTTGCCGACTCCGCCCTTGCCCGAGGCGACTGCGACGATCGCGCGCACCCCGGTAATCAGCTTCTCCTTCGCCGCAGCGGGCGCATGAGCGTGACCGGGCCCCCGCACCGGGTTGGGGGTGGCGCGGGTGGCGGTCAGCACGGCACTGACCGACAGGACTCCGTCCAGAGCCTCGACCGCGCGCTCGGCCGCCTTGCGCAGCGGCTCCAGATGCGGCCCGCGCGCGGGATCGACCTCGATCGAGAATCCGACATGCCCGCCGCGGATGACGAGCCCGGATATCATGCCCAGACCGACGATGTCGCCCGGACGGTCCGGGTCGGGGACGGCCTTGAGGGCCTCCAGGATCTGCTGCTCGCTGAGATGCGCCATGAAGCCGCCTTTGCAAAAAAGGTATCCACCCCGCTGGAATTGGTATAGGCGGTCGCGTCGTCGGGGGATACGCCGCCTCGACGCTTTGATATAAGAACCCTCTCACCCGGCGCAAATAATGTGCTGCGGCCGCGAAAAGGTGCATGAACGATGCCTTGGAAGGATCAGGGGGGCGGCGGTGGCGGCCCCTGGGGCGGCGGGAACGGGCAAGGGCCCTGGGGCCGGGGCCCCGGCGGCGGCAGTCGCGGGCCACAGCCGCCCAATGTCGAGGAGCTGATCCGGCGCACACAGGAGCGGTTGAAGCGGCTGCTGCCGGGCGGCGGCGGCGGCCGGATCGCGCTGGCGATCGCCGTCGCCGTCCTGCTCCTTTGGGCGGCCACGGGAATCTATCGGGTCGGACCGGACGAGCTGGGCGTCATCCAGCGCTTCGGCGCCTACCGCGAGACCACGGTTCCGGGGCTGCATTACCATCTGCCGGCCCCGATCGAGACCGTGCAGACGCCGAAGGTGACCCTGGTCAACCGCACCGAAATCGGTATCGCCGGCGAAAACAGCGTCCGCGGCAGCACGCGCCAGGAATTGCCCGAAGAAGCGCTGATGCTGACCGGCGACGAGAACATCGTCGACATCAATCTGACCGTCCTGTGGGTGATCAAGAACGCCCAGGATTATCTGTTCAAGATCCGCAATCCCGAGCAAGCGGTGAAATCGGCGGGCGAGGCGGCGATTCGCGAGATCGTCGGGCGGACGCCGATCGCGAGCGTGCTCGCCGAAGGCAGAGGCAAGGTCGAAACCGACACCCAGGCCCTGCTCCAGACCATCCTCGATTCCTATGATGCCGGCGTCCAGGTGACCCAAGTCCAGCTGCAGAAGGTCGATCCGCCGCGCGACGTGATCGAATCCTTCCGCGACGTGCAGAGCGCCCAGACCGATCGCGACCGGGCCAAGAACGAAGCCGAGGCTTATCACAACAACGTCGTGCCGCGGGCGCGCGGCGAGGCCGAGAAGATCGAGCAGGCCGCCGGCGCCTATAAACAGCAAGTCGTCGCCGGTGCCGAGGGCGACGCCCAGCGTTTCATCTCGGTCTTGAACGCCTATCGCGCGGCCAAGGACGTGACCGCCGAACGGCTCTATCTGGAAGCCATGGAGCAGATCCTGAAGAAGGCGACCAAGGTGCTGATCGACAAGAGCGTGAGCGGCGTCGTGCCCTATCTGCCCCTGCCCGGGCTGGCACCGCCGCGGCTGCCCCCCTCGCCGGCCGATGCGGGCGCCGCCGGCCAGCCTTCCGCCAGCACGGGGAGGACCGGACGGTGAGCCGCTTTCTGTGGGCCGGCATCGCCGCCGGTCTGGCGCTGCTCCTCTTCATCGCCGCCGACTCCGTCTTCATCGTCGATCAGTCGAGCCAGGCGCTGGTCCAGCAATTCGGCGAGAACATCCGCACGGTGACCGAGCCGGGGCTGCAGTTCAAGAAGCCCTTCGTCCAGAATGTCGTCGTCTATAGCCGGCAGGTGCTGGATTTCGAGCCGCCGCCGGCCGAAGTCATCGCGTCCGATCAGAAGCGGCTGGTGGTCGACAGCTTCGTTCGCTATCGCATCGCCGATCCGCTGAAATTCTACCAATCGGTCGGCACCGAAGACGCGATGAAGCCCCGGCTGGGCGTCGTCCTCAACGGGGCACTCCGGCGCGTCATCGGCAATATCGTGCTGGCCCGGCTGTTGTCGCCGGAACGCGGCCAGATCATGGGTCTGATCCGAGAGGACGTGGCCGTCGAAGCGAAGACCTTCGGCCTCGACGTGATCGATGTGCGCATTCGCCGCGCCGATCTACCCAACGAGAACAGCCAGGCGATCTATCAGCGGATGAAGTCGGAACGCGACCGCGAAGCCAAGGAATATCGAGCCGAAGGGGCCGAAGTCGCAGCCGGGATCGTCGCCCGCGCCGACAAGGAGGTTACGGTCATCCTGGCCGAGGCCAACAAGCAGGCCCAGATCCTGCGCGGCGAGGGCGATGCCGAAAGCACCAAGATCTTCGCCGACGCCTATGAGCAGGATCCCGATTTCTTCACCTTCTACCGCTCGCTTCAGGCCTATAACGAAGCGTTCAGCGGCAACGACACGACCATGGTGCTCTCGCCCGACAGCGACTTCTTCCGCTATCTGAACGGCCGCAAGGGAATTCCGGCGGCCAAGCCGACCGGACAATAGGAGACCGGAGACACGGCCTTCGACCCTCCAGGATCCGCGCAACGGCCTGCTCGCGCAGGCCGGAGCGATGCGGCTTACGCGCTGGCTTGGGCTGCAGTTTGGATCTACCATCTGCTTTCGAGCCAATCGGAGACAGGAGTGATCCCGTGAGCGGAACCAGGAGAGGGGCTGGCGGAGCGGGCCGGCGGCTGAGGCTGACGGGATGCCTCGCGGCTCTTTCGGTCGCAGCCTCGCCGGCCTGGGCCCAGGCGCATCCCGCACCCGACGGCTTTGCCGATCTGGCCGCCAAGCTTCTGCCGGCCGTGGTCAACGTCTCGACCTCGCAGACGATCAAGCCGGAGACGAAGCCCAAACCCGAGGCACCGGAGATCACGCCCGGCTCGCCGTTCGAGGAATTCTTCAAGGACTTCCTCGAGCGCCAGGGTCACGGGCCCTCGCAGCCGGAGCGCAGCCAAACGCGCAAGGCCGTCTCGCTCGGATCCGGATTCATCATCGACACGGCCGGGCTGGTCGTGACCAACAACCACGTCATCGCCGATGCCGACGAGATCACGGTCATTCTGCAGGACGACACCAAGCTCAAGGCCGAGCTGGTCGGCCGCGACGTGAAGACCGATCTGGCGCTGCTGCGGGTCAAGACCGAGCATCCGCTGGCCGCCGTCAGTTTCGGCAACAGCGACAAGGAGCGGGTCGGCGATTGGGTGCTCGCCGTCGGCAATCCCTATGGCCTGGGCGGCACGGTCACCGCCGGCATCGTCTCGGCCCGCTCGCGCGAGATCAACAACAACGACAGCATCTACGACGATTTCATCCAGACCGACGCCGCCATCAACCGCGGCAATTCCGGCGGGCCGCTGTTCAACATGGACGGCGAGGTGATCGGCATCAACACTGCGATCTTCTCGCCCTCGGGCGGCTCGATCGGCATCGGCTTCGCCATCCCGTCCACTCTCGCCGACAACATCATCGGCCAGATCAAGGCCTATGGCCACACCCGGCGCGGCTGGCTCGGCGCCCGGATCGAATCGGTCAACGACGATATCGCCCAAGGGCTCGGCCTCGAGGCGCCCAAGGGCGTGCTGATCGCGGGATTCATCGACAAGGCGCCGGCGCAGGAAGCAGGCCTGCAGCCGGGCGACGTGCTGCTCGCCATCGACGGCCGCGAGGTGGCGGATGCCCGGCATTTCGAACGGATGATCGCCGACGAGCCGATCGACCAGCAAGTCAAAGTCAAGGTCTGGCGCAAACGCCAGGAGAAGCTGGTCGAGGTCAAGATCGGCGAACTCGACGAAGGCGAGCCGGTCCAGACTGCCTCGATCGCCAAGCCCGACCAGAAGGCGCCGCCCCCGGCCCAAGTCAAGGCGCTGGGCCTGCAGGTGGCCGAGGCCACACCCGAACTCCGCGAGAAATACCAGCTGGGCGATTCCGCCACCGTCGTCATCACCGACGTGGCCAAGGGCAGCCCGGCCGGCGACCGCGACATCAAGCCCGGCGACGTGATCGTCGAAATCGCCGAGCAGGAAGTGAAGACCCCGGACGACCTCACCAAGCGCGTGGAAGAGGCGCGCAAGGCCGGGCGCAAATCGATCCTGCTCCTGGTCGACCGCGGCGGCGATCTGCGCTTCGTGGCGCTCAGGATCGATCAGGGGTGAGAGGGGGGAATTCGAGGGGGGGGACGCGATTGGTGGGGGCTCTCGGAAACGCATCGGTGATTGCCCGGAAGGGGCCGTGAGCGGACCGCCGGGTTTCCGCCCGCGGATTTCGATAGTAGCCATTTTCCATGCCGATTGTTCCTGAGCGGCGGCAAACTATGCCCGTGCGTGCAGAGAATCCATTGATCACGTCATCCAGATGGTCCCGGCCAGCTCTCCCCGCTGCGCCAGCAGGCGCCGCCGACGGAGATGAACGGGAAAGCGCGTCCCGCCGCCGCCGTTCCTGCCCCTCCCCGAGGGGAGGTCGTGCAGCCCGAATGAAAGCGGTGCCGATGCTCGGTAGCACACCATCGGCGGGATCTGGCGACGAGCGCGCGAGATTTTCCGGGAAACTCGCAGGACAGCACCAAGATTTAGGCGACTGTCAGGTTGGGACGGCCCCTGGGTCGCGAGGGGACGCGGACTTTTGCGGCGTTCCGTCCGGGATCAATTATGTACCGGGCCTGTTGACCCGGTACTACTACTGACCGCCGGCCCTGATGAAGTTCGCGGATCGGCTGCCCAGCACGCTAACCCGGGCCTCGGACCTTCTCGGCGCGGCTATTCTAGGGCGATCGGGTCGACGCCGGTGATGAAGGTGCCCCAGTTTGAAAACGGGTCGCGCGGCAAATTGGGGATGAGTTCGTTGCCGAACCACAGCTTGCCAAATTCATCCACGGCGGCGGCGCCGTAATCGCCCCAGCGGCCGACACCGGCGCCGCCGAACGCAGCATAGCCGGTGAAGCCGTCGTCGACCGCTTGGCCGGCCCCGGTCAGATGAAAGGCAGGTCCGGCTCCGAGCACGGAGAACGGAACGAAACCCGTGCTCGGGAAGATATTCGGCCCCGTGATGGTCAAGCCGATCCCGCCCTGCAACGTCGCCGGCATGGCGATCGCCGGGTAGATGATGCTGTTGTCGGCGCCCGCCGCCGCGACGAGGCCCTGGTTTTCGAGCGTGCTCGACAACCCGCCGGCGCCGCCATCGACGCGGAAGTCGAAGAAGGCCATAGCGTTTTCCGTGGTGCTGCCGGGCACGACCGTGGTCAAGGCGGCGAAGACCCGGCCATCGACAAAGACCGGCTCCGAACTCAAGCCCTCTTCACCGGGATCGAGCATCTCGGTCGGGTCACCGACGCTGATGCCGAGCGGGCGGGGGCCGGTGTTCGGTTGAATTGCGGGTACCGTCGGGCCGTAACTTTGTGTCGGAACATCGATGGAGGCGAGAGTCAGGTTGGGATTGCGCGTTTGCAGCGATACGGTGCCGCTCAGCGCGAAGACGCGGATCGTATTGGCGCTGCCCGTGGCACTGATGGCCGCGAGCGCTTCGAGCATATATTCGGTGCCGCCTTCGGCGAGCGAGAACAACCCGCCGGGCGGCGTCAGAGTCGGCTGTATGGTGAAATCATCCGGCAGGACGCCCTGGGCGAGAGCGGGTGGCCTACCGGCGGCCAGATCGAGCTTCGACAAGGCCATGATGTTGTTGCCGGCAAATTCCCCGCTGAACAGGCCGAACAGGTTTTGCGAGATGAAAATACCCTGGGAATCGAAGCCGATCCGCTGGAAATCCGGAAAGCAAGGGCAGGCCGAAAGATCGGCGTTGGTCGTGTCGATTTTGAAGATGAAGAAGTCGCCGGTCGGGTCCCCGGTCGCGCTGACGGCGATGACCTGAAAGCTGGTGCCGTCGAGGTTGCCGGTCGGCGGATCGATCCCAAACGCCCATTGGGTCACGAAGAAGCGCCCGATCGAGGCGTCGAAATAGGCGCGCGGGTCCGCCAGAGACGGACCGAAGGGTCCGTTCGGCTCGACGAACGCGCTGGCAAAGCCGAAGAATTTGTTGTTTGCGATCGCCGCAACCAACTGTTTGCCGTGCTGGTCATAGACGCTGAGCGCATCGTTGACGTCTTCGACCACGAAGCCGTTGCCGACAGCCAGCGCCTGATCCGGCGGTTCCAGCAAGACGTTGTTGCCGTTATCGGTATCTTCCTCTTCGAGCACGGTGAGGCCGTCGAAGCCGTCGACTCCAGCGGCGTTCATCGTGACGACCGGCAGGAACAAGGTCTGCACCTGGGCGACGGGACCCGTTTCCGGCCGCAGTAGTGAGCGGGCGCCGAAATGCGGCACGAGTCGGTGGGCCGGCAGCACCCGGAGACGCGCCTCGCTCCGTGCGTCGGGGCGTAGCCCATCTTCGCCAATTGGCTCTACAGGATCAAATCGAATCAGATAGATAGGGGCCATGAGCAGGCCCATATGGCACTACTTTTGTGTTGGCTGGACGGTGTGCCCGCGCGACGGTGTCAAACGATGG
>Ga0209274_10000067_pt1 | contig 99190 bp, 78 predicted proteins | sample HubBroMetageREF1_FD_188343 | JGI IMG/M metagenome (GOLD analysis project Ga0209274, IMG submission 188343) | Reference soil microbial communities from the Hubbard Brook experimental Forest, New Hampshire, USA - Hubbard Brook CCASE Soil... | ecosystem: Environmental > Terrestrial > Soil >...
GCGCTTTGCCGATGGCAAGACTCTATTGCTTGACGGCCTGCTCGACAAAGCTTCGTCGATTGCCGAGCATGCGGTAGTGGTGGACGCGCACCTGGGTCAGGGTAACGTACTGCTTTTCGGCAACAACCCTGTCTATCGCGGAGAAACGGTCGGCACTTACGCGCTGGTTTTCAATGCAATTCTCAACTATCAGCACCTCGCGCACGAATCCACACCCGCGGACAAACCGCCCGTCAGTCAGGTAATGCCGCTCCCGGGACCGCTTCGCGGCAACCCGACCCTGGAGCCTGAAGCGCGACGATAGAACGCGAATGTGATATAGGGGATGGAACAAAAAGGCGACGATTTTACGTGCAGGAGCGCAAGCCGCTCTCCATCTCCATCGAGAACCTGTATAGGAAAGCAAACGACATGAAACTCCGCTCACTCGCATTCTCGTTCTGCGCCCTGGTCTGCGCCTGTTATTTCTTGGTGCCGACAGTGGCCGCTCAGACTGCTCCATCAGAACCGGCGGCGCCGCGGGCCATTACGGTGGACGACGTCTTTGAAATTCATGACGTGCGCGATCCGCAGATCGCGGAGGATGGCAAGTGGGTCGCGTACACGGTTGCGACCGCCAAGTTGAAGGAAGACAAGAACGAGATGCGCATCTGGATGGCGCCAACCGGCGGCGGCGATGCCGTCGTCATGACCGCTGAAGACGTGTCCTCTTCGCATCCACGCTGGAGCCCGGATGGAAAGTATCTCGCATTTCTCTCCAAGCGCAATGAAGGCAAGACGCAGGTGTGGCTGCTCAACCGCATGGGCGGCGAGGCGCAGCGCCTAACCGATGCAATTCAGGATGTAGATGATTTTGCCTGGTCCCCTGACAGCAAGCGGCTCGTCCTCGTGCTGCGCGATCCCACTCCGGAAGAATTGGAGGATGCCAAAACGAAAGACAAAGATAAAGAAAAAGACAAACCGGCGGCCAGTGATAAAGACAAAGATAAAGACGCGAAGCCGAAAAAGCCGAAGACCCCGCCTCCTTTCGTCGTCGACCGCTATCGCTTCAAGACCGACACGGTGGGATACCTCGACCGGCGGCGCACGCATTTGTATGTCTTTGATGTAGCCACCAAGACAGTTGTGCAGATAACGTCCGGCGACTATGACGACAGCGAGCCCGCCTGGTCTCCTGACGGCAAGCTGCTGGCGTTCCGCAGCAACCGTTCGGCGCCCGATCCCGACCGCACCTATGACACCAATATCTGGGTCGTTGCCGCCGACAACACCGACAAGGGTACGCACCTGACGCAGGTTACGACGAATCCTGGCGCGGATACCGCGCCCGCGTGGTCGCCGGACGGCAAGTGGATCACTTACGTCACGCAACTCGAACCGAAGCTGCTGGTCTACGCAACCCACCACATTGCGGTTTCTCCGGCTGAAGGAGGCGAGGCTAAGGTGCTCACACGGGCTTTCGACCGCACGTCGCGGTCGCCGCGTTTCTCGTCTGACGGCCAGTTTGTATACTTCATTGCCGACGACGACGGAACGCAAGACCTGTTCCGCGTTCCGGCAACGGGCGGCGAGATCACACGAGCCATCTCGGGGCATGTTGTGGTGTCGGGCTACACGATCGCCAAGTCGGGCGACTTGGCCGCACAAATCGCGAGCATGGACCGTCCCGGTGAAATCTTCGCCATGCCGGCGGCCGGCGCGCCGTTGACGCGCATTACGCACGTGAACGATGCGTTCATGGCGAAGATCAGGACGGTCACTCCGGAATACGTCAAGTTCAAGAGCAAGGACGGCACTACGGTTGCGGGCTATTTGTTTAAGCCGCTGGATTATGTGGCGGGGAAAAAGTATCCCACTCTGCTGCATCCCCATGGCGGACCGGTGGGATCCTATTACGGTGACTTCAACCATTTCTCGCAGCTCTTCGCGGCTAACGGATACGTCGTGCTGGAGCCGAATCCGCGCGGCTCATCCGGATACGGGCAGGATTTCTGCAAGGCCATCTTTGCCGATTGGGGGAACAAGGATTATCAGGACGACGTGGCCATGGTCGATTACGCCATCGCGCAGGGTGTGGCCGATCCGGACAAGCTGGGCGTGGGCGGGTGGTCCTACGGAGGCATTTCGACCGACTTCATCATTACTCAGACCACGCGCTTCAAGGCGGCCATTTCCGGTGCAGGCTCGGCGTTCCTCGCGGCACTCTACGGGCATGACCAGTACATTCTCGACTACGATGTGGAGCTCGGGCACCCCTGGGAGAATCGGGCAGTGTGGGAAAAAGTCTCGCCTTACTACAGGGTCGCAAACATCACCACGCCGACGCTCTTTATGGGCGGCGACATCGACTGGAATGTGCCCATCCTCGGTGGGGAGCAGATGTACCAGGCTTTGAAGAGTTTGGGGCGTGAAACAGAATTGGTCGTGTACCCCGGCGAGTTCCACAGCTTCAAGACGCCCTCGCATATTAAAGATCGGCTCGATCGCAACCTCAGCTGGTACGCGCACTATGTCAAGGCAGACGGCAGCCCAGCGCGGCCAATGGCGAAGACAAACTAACGCGACTTTCTCCTTTTCCATGCACTACTCGGCGATCGGGACCGGCCCACCTTGACCATGCTCTGCCTCGCGCACTAAGATTCCGGTTCGCCGAAGTCTTCACTTAAGTCTTCAGGAGCCCAAATGCGCAAACTCCTCGCCGTCATTTTGTTCGCCATCTCGTTCGCGCTTGTCTCGACGTTCCCCCAGGCGAGCGCAGCCCAGTCTGCTCCTCCACTACTGCTGCGCTTCCCCACCGTCAGCAAGACGCAGATCGTTTTCAACTATGCGAACGATCTCTGGATCGTGAGCCGTGACGGCGGCGACGCCCGCCGTCTCACTTCCGACATTGGGATTGAGGCTCTTCCCTATTTCTCGCCCGACGGCTCGATGATCGCCTTTACCGGCGAATACGACGGCAATCGCGATGTCTATGTCGTCCCTGCCACCGGCGGCATACCGCGGCGGCTGACTTATAATCCCGCCGAAGAAAACGTCGCCGGCTGGACTCCAGACGGCAAGAAGATCCTGTTCAACTCCGCAGGCAACAGCTTCATGCACTTCGAGGATCAGCTCTACATTGTTCCCGTCGAAGGCGGATTGCCCACGCAAGTGCCGCTTCCCATCGCCGAAGACGCTTCTTTCTCGCCCGATGGAACCCATATCGCCTACGTCCCGCACCCCAAGTGGCAGCAGGCCTGGAAGCGCTACCACGGCGGCCAGACCACACCCATCTGGATTGCCGATCTCAAAGATTCCAGCGTCGTGAAGATTCCCCGCGACAATTCCAATGATCACCATCCCATGTGGGTGGGAGACACGATTTATTTTCTTTCCGACCGCAATGGCCCGGTCAGCCTCTTCGCCTATGACGTGAAGACCAAACAGGTTTCCGAAGCGCTGCACAGCGACGGTCTCGACTTCAAGACCGCTTCGGCAGGGCCCGACGCCATCGTGATCGAGCAATTCGGAGCCATCCAGCTCTACGACCTGAATTCGCATCAAGCCAAGAACATCAGCATCCACGTGGTCGGTGACATTGAGGCCGTGCGGCCGCACTTCGCCAAGGTCGACCCTAAGCGCATTCAGAATTTCGGTATGTCGCCCACCGGCGCGCGCGCCTTCTTTGAAGCCTGGGGAGAAATTTTCACCGTGCCAACCGACAAGGGCGACATTCGCAACATCACGCACAGCCCCGCGGTTGCCGACCGCGATCCGGCATGGTCGCCCGACGGCAAGTCCATCGCATATTTCTCTGACGAGTCGGGTGAGTATGAACTGGCCATCCGCGATCAGAATGGGCTGGGGATGGCACGCCACATCAACCTAGGCAACCCACCGTCGTTTTTCTACACACCCACATGGTCTCCCGACAGCAAAAAGATCGCGTATTCTGATAAGCGTCTGCAGTTGTGGTACATCGATCTCGAGAATCAGACTCCCCGGCTGATTGATGCCGACTATTTCGGTGGATTCGGCCCCACACAACTCAACCAAACCTGGTCTCCGGACAACAAATGGATCGCCTACACCAAGCAATTGCCCAGCGGGTTGCACGCGGTCTTCGTCTACTCTCTCGATCAGGCCAAAGCTTTCCAGGTCACCGACGGCATGAGCGACGCGCTCTATCCTAGCTTCGACAAGAACGGAAAATATCTCTATTTCACTGCCTCGACCAACACCGCACTCTCAACCGCCGGGCTCGATATGTCGAGCGACGAGCACCGCGTTACGCGCAGCGTTTACGTCGCTGTCCTCAGCAAAGATGAGAAGTCGCCGCTCGCGCCCGAAAGCGACGAGGAGAATAAACCGAAAGACGAAAAGAAGCCCGAGCAGGATAAAGATAAAGACAAGTCGGGAGAACAGGCTAAAGACAAAGCGAAAGACAAAGCGAAGAGCAAGGCGGAAGACAAATCGGCAGCCGACAACGACAAGGGTAAGGACAAAGACAAGAAGGAAGAACCGGTCGTGGTGAAGGTTGACATGGACGGCATCGGTCAGCGCATTCTCTCGCTTCCGATTCCCGCCAAGAATTACAGCAACATGCTGCCTGGCAAGTCCGGCATCTTATTCTTGTTTGAAGCGCCTCTTGTCGTCACCGAGGACGATCAACCTAACGTCAATCAGACCATCCAGAAATTCGACCTCAGCAAGCGCAAGGTCGACAAGTTTATGGACGAGGTTAACGATTTCACGGTCTCTTTCGACGGCGAGAAACTTCTCTACCGCAAAGGCGACGCCTGGGCGACTGCGTCGGCCGACGATGGCCCCGTGCCTGGTCCCGGAGGTCCGCCCAAGCCCGGCTTCGGTCCACTCAAGCTCGACGGATGGGAGGTCTACGTCGAGCCCCGCGCCATGTGGAAGCAGATCTACAACGAAACCTGGCGCATCGAGCGCGATTTCTTCTACGACCCACACTATCATGGCCTCGATCTCGATAAGGCCAAGAAAAAATATGCGCCTTATCTCGACGGTATCGCTTCCCGCGACGAACTGACTTATCTGTTCCAGGAATGTCTCGGGGAGATGACGGTCGGCCACATGTTCGTTGGAGGCGGCGAAGCTCCCGAGCCGAAGAAACTGAAAGTCGGTCTTCTCGGTGCCGACTATAGTCTCGAAAATGGCCGCTATCGCGTGGCCAAGGTTTACGATGGCGAGAACTGGAATCCCGGCAATGAAGCGCCGCTCACCCAACCCGGCGTCAATGTCAAAGCCGGAGACTACATCCTCGCCGTGAACGGCCGCGAGCTGCACACCTCCGACAACATCTACAGCTTCTTTGAAGAGACGGCCGGGAAGCAGGTCGTGCTCAAGGTCGGAGCCAATGCGGACGGAAAGGATTCCCGTGACGTCACCGTCGTTCCTGTCGAAAGCGAAGAAAATTTGCGCCATCTGGCCTGGATCGAGAGCAATCGGCGACGCGTCGATCAAGCCACCGGAGGCCGTATTGCCTACGTCCACGTGCCCAATACCGCGGGCGGTGGATACACCAGCTTCAATCGCTACTTCTTTTCGCAGGTCGGCAAAGAAGGCGCGATTATCGACGAACGTTTCAACGAGGGTGGCCAGTTGGCCGACTACATCATCGACTACCTCCGCCGCCCGATCATGAGCAAGGTGGTCACGCGCGAGGGCCACGACTGGTCGAGCCCATCAGAAGCCATCTACGGCCCCAAGGTGATGATGATCAACGAAATGTCCGGTTCCGGTGGCGACGCGTTGCCGTGGTACTTCCGCAAGGCCGGGCTCGGTCCACTGGTGGGCAAGAAGACTTGGGGAGGACTCGTCGGAATCGGCGGCTATCCGGAACTGATCGACGGCGGGCACGTTACCGCGCCACGAGCGGCTATCTACGGCCTCAACGGCGACTGGGAGGTCGAAAACCACGGCATCGCGCCGGATGTTGAAGTCGATCTCGAACCCGCTGCCTGGAGGCAGGGCCACGACGCGCAGCTCGAGAGAGCAATCGAAGTGGTCATGCAGCAGTTGAAGGAGCATCCGCTGCCCGAGATCAAACGGCCGCCATACCCGAACTATCACGAGCACGACGATCTGGGAGCAAAGTAAATTCGATTCGGAGTATTGATCGGGTGACCGAGAGGCCGGGTGTCACGTGTCTTGCGGGCGCCCCACGTCTCGCGGTTTTTGCGAGACATTGGGGTTCATCAACCTGACGCTCACCGTGCCGAGGCCAATAGCGAACCCACCCCGGGCTTGTATCCGTAGAAATCGGCGACCAGGTGGAGATGCTCGATGATCTCTTCGTCATAGCGCTGCTTCAATGGTGGAGTCAAAATGTTGTGTTCGGCGTTGGGATCGGACGCGAGATCGAACAGATAACTCTGCGCTGGCGAATCGTAGGTCGTGTACAGATAACGCTGGTCCGCGGTCAGAATTCCATACACGGCGCGCACGTCCGATGCGAGTAGAAGATCTTTCCGAGGGTAGCTGTCGAGTTCCTGTTTCGTTTCGGCAAGCAAAGGCCGGCCATAGAGCGCGTTCTGCACAATTGGCCGGTGTCCCAGCAGGTAGTAAAGAGTCGGCGTCACGTCGGTCAATGTCGAAAGGCGCGTGTCATCACAGACAAGATGTTCGCGCATCTTCGGCGGCAGATGAATGATGAGCGGAACGCGCATGATTTCGGGCCAGATCGAAGTCGAGTGGCTCATGCGTCCGAACTCGCCCGTGGCATCGCCGTGGTCGCTGGTTACGATGATGATGCTATTGTCATACAGGCCGCGCTGCTTGAGATAGCTGAAGAACTCTCCCAGACGCGCGTCGACCCAGTGCACTTCATAGGTAATACGCGTGTTTAGACCGGGCCGGTCAGGCCAATGCTGCGAAGTCGGGGAAGGCACGTCGTTGCGCGCAAACTGGTGCACGTTCTTGGGCTGATCGTAGAAGAAGATGGGTTCTTGCGGGCCCGTATTAGAGTCGAGAACCGTTTCTGCCTGCCTCAAGGTGTCGCCGATTTCCAGGTGGTTCCAGAGTTTCTTGTCCATGTCCAGCTTCACTAGGTCGTCGCTGGGCAGCAGGATTTCTTTGGCCACTTCGTCCATGCTCACGACCATGTGGTAGTGGTCGGCGCGGAGCATCTGTTCGAGACCATTCACCTTGGAGAAAGGCTGCAGGTAGTGGGCATGCAGCATCATGGCGCCTGCCCACAACGCCGGTTCAGAAAGAGACGTTCCCGCATATTGCGAGTACGCGTTATGCAGGACGATGCTGTCGCGGGCGAAAGCGTCGAGGTTGGGCGTGTAATCAACGTGGGGATTGTAGGCGCCAAGATAATCCGGGCGCATGGCATCAATCACGAACACAAAAATGTTCGGGCGCACACCCTTCGCCGACGAGAGATTGTCGACGAGCCGGACTTCCGTGTTGGTGCGCGTATCGCGTATGTTCGTGTATTCCCGCATGATGCGGCAAAGATCGCCGCAAACTTCTCCGCGGCCGTTGCCCAGCATGTGATGAACCAGGAGGAATGAGGCGTCGCCTGCGCCGTATTCTTCGAGTTTGAGGGAGATCTCGTCGTCGGTTGAGCCTACTGACTTGCCCCAGAGAATCTCCGTCGCCTGCAGCGCTTTGTAGACGAAGACGCCGGCCAGCAGAACTCCGACGACGACCGCAGCGGAATAGTTTGCCCGCACCGGGCGCAGACGATAGACGCACAGACTCATCGCGATCCAGAACAACAGCGCGGAGGTGCTTTCGACAAAGCCATTCCAGTCCTCGCCACCGATCAACCATCGCGACCCGATCGCCAGCAGTGTCACCACTACGATCGTCATCCAGGTGGCGATTGCTTGTCCGGAAGAGCGTCCAGAAGAAGGTCTTGCATCCGTCGAAGTCGAAGATCGCTGCCGCTTGGCCGCCAGAAACGGCTGGACCATGGCGAATCCCCAAAGCGTGACGGCGAGCGCCAGGGCGCTCGCGTAGAGGTAGGCGCTCCATCCCTCGAAGCTCATGGCATTGCCGAGGAAGCGTGCCAGCGCAATCGACAGGATGACCGCAATCAAGATTCCTACCAATGCGCGGCGTACAACCTGCGGCCGGGAGGTTTTAGCTGCGAGCAGGAAAATCAGATTCAGCGCTGATAATACGATGATTGCGAGGGCGACGTGAGAAATCAGACTCCAAAATGCGACTTCCGCGTCTTGCCAATGAAATCCCAACGTATGAGTGTCGCTGTAAAGGCGCACTCGCGCACCGATGGTGTAAATGAGGCTGACCGCGAACGCGACCAGAAGGCCGGCGGAAAATCCAAAGAGCGCGGCAGGGTTCTCGATACTGCGCAGACCTCGTTCTTCGGCCGCAGTTGACACTTGCCAAACAGAGATCGCGAGCAGAGGAAATAGGGCGGTGAGACTCCAGTAATAAGCGGCATTGTTATTCTGCAGTCCCGGCAGGAAGGGACGCAGGGTTACGTACATTCCGCAGACGAAAAGCAGGCCAATCACGGCCTGCGTTCGCTTGTCTTTCCGCCAGTCGCGCGCCAGCCAACCCGAGAATAACGCAGCCGCGAGCGCTGCCCAATAGAGTCCCGCCTGGTGGTGCGCAAGCCACGGCATCCAGGCATAAGGTGGGGTTTTGATGAAGGCGCAGAACGTGTAGGGCAGGAAGGCCAGAAGGCAATACAAAGAAGTCAGAACAAAATACACCCCGGCAACGGCCTTCAGTGCAGTTTTGACCCAAAGCATCAAACGGGTTCCCTCAGGCGTATTGCCTTAGACGCGACAGCGATCCAAGAAGCGCTGACAATTCGATTCTCTCTTATTCTTAGTACTCTTTCGATTCTCAATGACCATCCGTCTGCGCCGCAAGTTACTCTGGGCGAACGAATTGGTCCGGCGCGGCTCAAGACTCGCCAATCGCCTGCCAACCGTATCGAGGCCGTTTCGCATCCCAAAGTCTGGTGACCAAAGTACCAACATCGTTACTCTTCGGTGTAGGATCAGGACACTCCAGATGGCTCCCGGTTGGGCTAGGATTAAAACTCTGCTCTCTTTACTTACGAGAATAAGGATGCCGAGTCAGGCCGCTACGAAGTCCGCCGCGCGATCGTCATCGCTCGCACTGTCTTCCTTTGCTTTGTTTACCCGCAATTTCTTTAAGAGTCCCGCGATGCTGGGATCGGTGTTCCCAAGTTCGCCGTTCTTGGTGAATGACATGATGAACCAGGTCGACTGGGACCGGGCACGCGTAGTGGTGGAGTACGGTCCGGGCGTGGGCACATTTACGCGGGAGATTCTAAAGCGCATGCGGCTCGATGCGGTTCTGGTGGCCATCGAACTGAATACCGACTTCGTGGAGTATCTCAGCAACCACGTCCGCGATCCGCGCTTCCGGGTCATACACGGATCGGCCGCGCGGGTGCGCAGCGTGCTGGCGGAACAGAATCTGGCTCCGGCGGATTACATCATCTCCGGCTTGCCTTATCTCAACATGCCGGATTCGCTTCGTCGCGAAATCCTCGAAGAGTCCCGCCTGGCCCTGAGGGCGGAAGGTTCGATGGTGCTGTTCCAATACACGCGAACGCTGCTGCCTTACCTCGAGTCGAGGTTCAGCTCGGTCAAGCTTAATTTCCAGCTCTTCAATATCCTGCCTGCGCTGATCTTCCACTGCACACGGTAAGTAGCCTGCTCTTCACAATCCGCCGGCCGGGATTGTGCGCCGCCGTTCAGCTGTCTTTGCGGTAGAGGAGGTTACGCATCGCTGCGCGGCGCGCTTCGTTGGCTTCCGAAAGAGCCTTGCGCTCGTCGGCGTCCATGGAGCGCTTGGTCCCGGGGTCGGCAGTCTCAGGTTCGCTGCAGGCGGGGCAGCGATTGGCAAAGCCGGGCTTTCCCGGCCTCAGTTCGAACTCCTCGGAGCAGACGGCGCAGACTTTGATAGGGAATCCCATTACGCTTCCATAATAACAATCCGAAGGCCAGCCAGAAAAGAACGAAGGCCGGGCATCCCGGAAGGAAGTTCCGGATCCCGGCCCACGTCTTCGTTCAACTTGGAGTACAGCTTTTGCCGAGCTAATTGCCTGAGCTCGGAGTGGCGGCCGCAGCGGTGGTCGGAGCTGCAACTGGAGCAGCGGCGCCGGTACCGTAGCGGATTAATCGCGGGAAGAAGGGCGTAACTTCAAACGGCATCTTGTCCCGCGCCGAAGTGATGGCAACCGGAGCTGCTTTCACCATTTCCGCCTTGTCGTCCCAGGGATTGATCTTCACGCGGCCGCCCAGGGGCAGAGCCGCGATCTGATCCAGTTTGTTGTTGTCCAGAGCCGGGCCTTGCGTGGCCAGACCTGACAAACGAGTGATCGTTCCGTTCTCCGCCAGGGAATTGCCCAGATGCGTGGTCAAGAGCGCGCTCAGCTGCGGAGCCCGCAGCTGCAACGCCCGCAGGAACAAGCCCACGTTATCCAGCTTCTGCGCGTAAGGCGAGTTCTTGAGAAGCTCCAGCGCCTTTTTGTCGGCGGCCGTTTCCTCTTCCGGAATGTGCCGGAAGCCCAGGTTCTGGTAGGTGGAGGAATCGTCGAACAGCATGCGATCGTTGAACGCATACTTGCTGCCCAGGTTGTGACCGAGCACGATATGCGCGAGTTCATGAGACAGCACGGCGGCCAGGCTGGCTTCATCCGGCAGCACGTCGATGAGACCTTTGCTGATCACGATGGTGTTGCCCACGCTGAAGGTTTCGAGCGGAGCGGTGAGCAGCACGCGGGTACGCACGGGCCGCGGCAGATCGATGTTATTGGTGACCTCCAGGTTGTTGACCACGGTCTGGAGAATGCGGTCGAGCTCGCCCTCGGGCGCAAGCAAGCCGGCGTTGGTCAGGCGCTCGACAACGTTGTCTTCCGCCTGCTGCTGCCAAACACGTTCAGCTTGCAGCGGGGACGCATCCTGCGCGCTGGCGCTCTCGTCGCTCACGCTGTCGACGCGAATCTGCGTCAGCTCGTCGTCCTTGCCACCTTTCTTCAGGTCATAGCCCCAGATGCGGGTCTGCGCCTTGAAGGCAGTCTTGTTTTTCACGCCGGCGCTGAAGTCGCCTTCTTCGCTGTAGATGTAAGAGGGCACCCAATAGCCGGGGATCAGGTTCAAGCGCCAGCTATCCATGTGAAAGAAAAATGTGTTGTGCACGGCTGATTGGTAGGTTCCGTTCAGGCGCACGATATTGAATCCCTGATCTTCGACCCAGATGCGGCCCAGGAAGCGTCCGCGGCCTGACTTCGGCTTGGGCGTGACGTCGAACACCAGGCAGCGCACGTCGCCCAGAAATTCGCGGCGGGCGTAGTGGAAGTCATAGTGCTCGCGGTCGAAGTCGGTGCGGTCGGCATAGACCATCCAGGAAAATCCCAGGGGCTGGTACTGTACCTTGTAGAGCTTCTGGAAGCCGCCGAGCAGGCGGGACTGCATGCTGGTCTCTTGTTCTTTCAGGTAGTCCTTGCGATCCACGGTCTCGCCCATATCCATGCGGCCGAGGAAATAATGGTCCTCGCTGGGCACGGGACCGAGTTGCGGGTCGGCGACCAGATTCTGCAGATAGGTCTCCACCACGGGCGTGCGAGTGGAGAGCACCTTGATCAGACCGTGCTCCCGTTCAATGAACAGGTTCACGACCTGGTCCATGGTGGTGGGAGCCGGCGCGGCGGCCGGTTGCGGCAGCGGCACGGCCGTTACCGGGGCGGCCTGCGACGGCGCGGGCGTGGCCTGAGCAGCCGGTGCCGGCTGATCGGTTGCGGCGGCAGGCTGAGACGATGGCGCCGTTTGCGTTGCATCGGGAGCCGACGGCTGTGACGCCGTCTGCTGTGCGGCTGCGCTCACGGATGCCAGCAGAACCGCGCTAAGTAACAAGTTCCAAGTACGCATGACCTTTTTCTCCAAGTTTCTTCGACCCATTTCTTCTTGACCCAAGTAGCCAGAGTTACTTCGCCAAAACTTTTCCCTACGCCAACTGGAACGTCACGTGAACGATTGCCGTGGAATCCACGGGCTGACCACCCCGCGACGCGGGCTTGAACCGGATCTTGGTGGCAGCGGCGACCGCAGCCTCATCCAGCCCGTGGCCCAGACCTCGCACCACGCGATTCACATGCAGTGTGCCGTTGGCCGAAAAACTCACTTCGAGAAGCACTTCGCCTTCCAGTTTCATGCTGCGGGCTTCATCGGTGTAAACCGGAAGCGGCTTGAACGTGATCTCCACGGGAGTGGTGGCCGGGCCCAAATCCTGCGCGATCTTCGGGCCACCGTGCACCACCTGCTCTGATCCAAATCCTCCGGTGGCGACAGCCTTGTTGCTGTTTCCGGTGCCGGTGGTCGCGATACCGCTCCCGAAATCCGCGCTGGCCACCGTGCCCTTGATTCCTTTGGCGCCGCCCGATCCGTTGCCTTGTCCCGGACCTACCGGCATATCAAAGCCGCCGGCCGAGGCTGCGTACAGCTTCGCGCCCTGTTTGCCTGTGCCCTTCAGGCCATTGTCATCGCCAAATCCGCCGGTCTGCACTTTCTCGACCGCAGCGTTGACGGTCGGCTTCGCAGCACTGCCGCCGAAGTCTCCGGTGTGCACCAGTTGCGGGCGCGGTGCGGCCGCAACTTTTATCTCAGGAGCCTTGAACTCGTTCACCACCACTTTTGGTGCCTCGACCGGCTGCGGAGCTACCCGGCGCACTTCCCGGGGCACCACCAGCTTGGGCGTATCCAGTTCCGCAAGCTTTGCCACGGGAGGAAGCTTGGGTTGGACCTGCGGCTTTACCTTGATCGGAGCGGGCGCGGGCCGCAGCGACGGCATGGGAATCATCTCAGTCACGTGGTAGGTGGTGAGTTGCAGCGTTTCCGGAAAGAATACCCCGAGGTTGATAACGATGAGCAGGACCAGGGTCACCAGTCCATAGCTGGTCGCCAGCGCCCTCTTATTAATCTTGCGTTCGGGCAGTAATCCGAGTTGAAAGCTGCGGTAAGGCGTTGCCATGCAATTTCGCTCCGTTAGGGATCCTGGTGATGGGGAGATCATCCGGGACTTGGAGTATTAAAAATACGGGAGATAGGACAGGGGGTAAACGTGTCCACGGCTCTTGACCTTAGGTAACAAACGCGGTGGCACTAAAGAATGGGCCGAACCCAAAACGGGCTTGGAACCGACAAAACAGGGAGGAAACAGGGAAGAAAGCCGAAGTGGAAGATGAGGGAGTTTCTAATCTGAGTTGTTCGAATTCGGAGTTGGAAAGATGAGGGAGCCTCTAGTCTGAGTTCTTCAAATCTCACAAACTCGGCGATTTTCCCGGACCCTGAGCAGAGGGATTTCGCCGCCGCGAGAAATAGGCAAACACAGGAATCCCGGCCAGAATGAGGAGTAGTCCATAGCCGGAGCTCGGCCAATCGTTCTTGAAAGTGTAACCCAGAAGAAGCGCAGCAACTGCCACGAAGACCAATGGAACGAAAGGATAGCCCCACATGCGATATGGACGGATAGCGTGCGGCTGGCGTTGGCGGAATACGAAGACGGTGCTGCCGGCGATCATGTAAAACAGCCACTCGGCAAAAATCGTCAGGGAAAACAATTGCCGGAAATTTGCGCCCACCAGCAATAAGAGAATCGAAAGCACAGCTTGAACGAGGATCGCCACCGAAGGAGTGTGAAAGCGGGGATGCACCTCCGCCAGAGCGCGGAAAAAGTATCCGTCGCGAGCCACGGCATAGGGGACTCGCGCCCCGCTCATGATGGTGCCATTGAGCGTAACCAGCATGGAGAGCGCCATACCCGCCGAAACGATGCTGGCACCCACTCGCCCCAGCACGAGCGCGACCGCATCCGATGCGGGACGCGGGGAAGCCGCGATGGCGCTGGCGGGCAGCACATACTGCACCGCCGCATTGACGAGCATGTAAAGCACACCGACAGTAGCCACGCCGGCGATCAAAGCGATGGGGACATTCCGCTCAGGACGCTTCACCTCGCCCGCCACCATGTTCAGGTCATTCCAACCGTCATACGCCCAGAGGGCAGCCACTAGCGCAGCCATGAAGCCGCCAATCCCTCCTTTCGCCCCGGCGAACGTGCCCGCGAAGTTGCTCCATCCTCGGCCCGGCACACTGCCGATTGGGCTGAAGCACACCACCACGATGCCCAGAATAATCGCCACTTTCAGCAGGGTGAACACAAGCTGGAATTCACCGGCCTTTTTCACCCCGAGGTAGTTCAGCAAAGAAATCAGGACGGCCGCGGCGATGGCGACCACCTGGCCCCAATTCAGAGCAAAGGGCCACGTGAGCAAATTAACGGAGAAGAAAGAGAAGACAGAAAAAGTGCCGAGGATTCGAACCAGCCCCGTGACGACGGTGGCGATCGAACCGGGCTTGGCGATCACAAACCACGTCCAGGCGTACAGAAATCCGGTCCCTGGTCCGTAGGCGTCGCGGACGTAGACGTACTCTCCGCCAGCCTGCGGCTTCATCGCACCCAGTTCGGCGTAGGTGAGCGCGCCAAAAAACGACAGCAGTCCGCCGACAACCCACGCCAGATAGACTAGTTTGGCGGATCCCACGGCCTGCATCATTTCGGCGGGCACGAGAAAAATTCCGCTACCGATGATTGTTCCAACAACCACTGCGGAGGCATGGCTCACGCCCAGATCGCGGGCGAGTTCCGGACGCGAAGGAGCGTGATGTGTGACATCTTGCGTAACATCAGCCATGTTGGAGTTGGAGTATACGCGAGGATTACGATTCTGTGAGCGCAATCTTGGCGCGGAATCTTACCCGCGCAATCCGGTGGGACGGAGAGATTCGCTGAAACCTTCCACGAACTTTAGGAGAGTGCTGGCAAATTTCAGGTTACAGGCCTCGGAGGGCCAAAGCCGTCCCAGACAAAGACGAACCTTATCGCAGCGCTCAAAGCGCTGCGCCACCCAAAATCTCTCAGCAAAACGGCTAATGTGCCGGCGCCCCGGCCTTGGTTACAGGTTCTGGCGCCAATGGAAGCGGGACCTCCAAAGTGCCCATGCGATCGTTCGTACGGTCGCGCACGCCGACCCGTATGGACTTGGCGCTCACCGGGACGACCAGCGACTGGCGTACGCGGAACAATCCGTTCTTGTTTTCTGCTGACTGCGCGGCCTCGGGCACGGCGTCGTTCACTGTGCCATTGAGCGTTTTGCCATCCTCATCGAATGCCGCCACGGCAAACTCCAGCGTCGGCTCGTTGTCGGTGCGTGCCGCCTGCGCCTTAAACTGCGGATCGAGCACCCGGTAGTCGATGGTGTAGGTCTGAAGCTTTACCGAAGGAAGCGGCTTTACCGGCTTGTTCCGGCGCTGTGTGCGGAAAAATGCTGACTGCAACTGCAGTTGCTCCATCTGCGCTGGAGTGGCCACCGTTGCTCCGCCCTGGGTGCGCACATGGGCCGAGAACATCAGATCATGCACCATGGGCGCGCCCTGCTTCATATTTGCTTGCAGTACATCCCCCGCCTGCAGCGGAACCGTGAGCGCCGCAGGCCCCGATTCCCCGCTTTCATCCGCCGCAGCGGACACTAGTGGAACCCGACAGTAGCTTCGCCGGTAGGAGAGCTGATACTTACCCCGATTGAGTTTCACTCTTATGTTGTGACATTTTTCGTCATCGGACCGGTCGGGGGGCGAATAGGTGAGGGTGTAGAAGTTGCCGCCCTCTTCGGTGGCATCTTCCAGTGCGCCGGCCACATCGTTAGTGCTGTAGAAGGCCCGGCCGCCCGTCGCTTCGGCAACCGCTTCCTGAGTCGCGTAATCCCGGTTCAACGAGCCGCCCGTTCCCGCGGCCCTCATTCCCGCCGTTACTGGGTTACTGGTGGGGCTGTTTATCGCGCTTGGGGCCTGCGCCCCTGGCGCGGTAGAGACGGTAGCGGCTCCGCCGTTCGGCGTCGCGCCCGTTAGTGCGCCCTCGGGATTCACCACAACTCCCCGAACGTTCACGGGAAACACCGCGATCTGGGCCTGGGCTAGGGCGTCGGTCTCGGCCTTCACCTGGTCCCGCACATTGACGGGATCGCCTTCTTGCGGGAATAGATCGGCGGGGAAAGCGCCGGCGACCCAGATCAGATTCTTGCGTCCCGGAATCCCGTCCAGGTAGTTGCCAATGCGAGTCAGCACATCGACGATCACCAGTGGATTGCCGCGTCCGTAATTAGCGCCGTAAAGGAAAATGTTGGGAACATGACGGCGGTGAGTTTTTCCATCCAGGGCGGCGTGCAGTTGGTTTTTGTCATCGGTGAAACCCTGTGCCACGGCCAGTTCGTCAGAGTTCACGAAGATCGCAAAGCGCGTGCCCTCCGGCTTCCCGTTGATGAATTTGAGCACCTGTTGCCGCCCGGTCATTTGATCTTCAGTCTGGGTGTTCACCATGTCATAAAGGATGACGTAGAGCGGACCGCGCTCGGGAGCAGCCGGAACGTTGACGAAGACATTCGGCGGCAGCGGAGGCGCATTCGGGCCCCGCGAAATCGACGGCTTGTCGAAATCGTAGACATCGAACGACAGAGTGCGCTGCGGCTTCTTGTCTTCGCTTATGGAAAAGTCGTCGGCCGTGAGTCCGTGCACGGGCTTGCCATTGGAATCACGCACCATCACATCGACGATCACACGCCGTACGGTCTGGCGAATGACCAGAGTCGGTTCTTCCTGGCCGGCTGCGGCGGCGGGGGTGGGCGTGGATTGTGCGGGAGTCGCGCTTTGAGCCGAAGATGCATCCTGGGCCTGGGATGACGGCGGGGCCGATTGCGCGATCGATTGTGCGACCAATAGTGCTGCGGAGAAAAGGGCCAACGCAAGACACGCCAGGATGCCTCGCGATAATGCCGAAATGCGTCGCGATAGTGGAGGAAAGGAAGTCATTGGGCATCACCGATTCTTCTGACAGCCTATTATCGAACCCATCAGAGACCCTCTTGTCTCGGCCACAGAAGCAATTATTTCGAAGTCTCCCGCCCGGATCAATTTGAAATCCTCTTTTCTTGGGCTGAAGAATCTCCCAGGGAAACGCTCGCTATCCATCCCAGCCCGAAGGTTACTGTCGTGCCGATCATGACCCACCAGGTCCAGGGCACTCGGGTGCCGAGCCACAAATACAACTCCGTGGCAAAGCCGCACGCCATCCCTATCATGGCACCGCGCTGATTCGCTCGCCGCGTCAGCACACCCAGCAGAAATACGCCGAGCAGAGCCCCGTAGGCTACCGAAGCGATTTGCAGCCCGACCTCGACCACTCTTCCCGCTTTATGCAGCGCGATCCATGCCAGAGCGAAGAGCACCAGCGCCCAACCGACCGTGGCCAGGCGCGAGAGGCGCATCTTGGTTTTCTCATCGGCCAGGGGCCGCAGTCGCGCATAAAAATCCATAATCGCGCTGGAGGACAAGGAATTCAGCGCCGCGCTCAGGTTCGACATCGCCGCCGCCAGGATCGCGGCAATCAGCAGCCCCGAGATTCCATGCGGCATGCGGGTGACAATGAACGTGGGATAAATCCGGTCCGGCTTCCCGAATACCGACGACGGCACGCGGTAGTAAGCCCACAGCATGATGCCTACGGTAAGAAAAAGTGCAAACTGAAACAGCACGGCGACTCCACTCGAAATCAGCGCCGTCGCCGATTGCTTCTGCCCGCGCGCCGCCAAAAGGCGCTGCACAATCAACTGATCGGTCCCGTGACTCGCCGTTGTGAAAAAGGTTCCGCCAATCACTCCCGCCCAGAATGTGTAAGGAACCCAGATCGTCGGGCGGAAATCAAAGACCTGCAACTTGCCCGCGGCGGCGGCCGCCGCATGAATTGCCGACCATCCGCCGGGGACAAGATGTAGAATCGTCACCAGCCCCACCAGCGTTCCGCCCACATAGATGGCAGTTTGCACGACGTCGGTCCAGATGACGGCGGCGAGCCCGCCCTCGAATGTATAGATGACGGTCAATGCGGTGATAATCGCAATCGAGGCCACTTCGCCCGTCCCTAGCGCAATCGACACGACGATCGACACGGCATAGACGCGAACGCCTTCCGCCGCAGCCCGAGTTAGCAGAAACAAACCCGCAGTCAGCGAGCGTAACCCACGCCCGAAGCGCCGTTCGATGAGTTCGTAAGCTGTGTAAAGGTCGCCGCGGAAGTAGTGGGGCAGCAGCAGAAAACTGATGACGATTCGGCCCACGAGATAGCCCATGATGACCTGCAGAAACGTGAGGTTCGTATCGTAGGCGAGGCCGGGAATACTGATGATCGTGAGCGTGCTGGTTTCCGCCGCGACAATCGAGAGCGCGATCGCCCACCAGGGAATGTCCCGCCCGGCGAGAAAGTAGTCACGCAGCGACCGCTGCTTCTTGCGGAAGCGCAGACCGAACAGGGTAATCCCCGCCAGGTACAACGCTATGATGGCGAAATCAAGATGGTTCAATCCCATGTTAGTCGGCGTTGTTTGGTCAGCGTGTTTAGTCAGCTTGGTTCGGTCAGGACGACGCCAAGCTCTCTCGCCGATCATACGTGTCCGACGGGCGCCACTTGTGGGTTTCGATGGAAGCAGGTTTATCGATATTGTTCGTCGAAAAAGGCCGGGAACTCGCCCCGTCGTGCGGTGGCAATCAGTTCGCTGCCAAAATGACCGCCGCTGTTGACTCCAAACAAGCGATGTCGTATTTGGCTCTCCTGCATAAACGGCCAGCGGGCAAGCGCTCCCAGGCGCTGGCGGAGGCTCTGCGAACGGCTCACCGGGGTATGCAGCCGGATATCGTCAAATCCGCAAATCGACAGGAGCGACGTCAGGTTTGAGCCCGCAAACCCATATTCATGAGCCAGCGTCACATAATAGGAAGAGTTGGCGCATGGCCCTTCCATGTTTGGAGTTCGCAGAAAAAGCGTGCCGCCCTTCCTGAGGGACTGATAAAGCGCATCGACGATCCACAGAAGTGAGTATTTCGGGATGTGCTCAATGACGTGCGACATGTGGATAAAGTCGTACTCACTGGGATGCAGAGCCAGGAACTCGCCAATGTCCGATTCGATTTTGTGCAGCTTGACGTTCCATTCCTTCAGATATGGCTTGTTTTCAGGGGCGAATTCGGCTCCGGAAATATTGGTGTAACCGAGTTTCAGGCAGGCGGCCATGAGCCAGCCATCCCCGAAGCCAATGTCGAGAATAGCCGCGTCCTTTTGAGCTGGAAGAAGCCTACTGTATTCCCGCGCCACCGCGTCGATCATGGCGTCCGTAGGCGGCTTACGGCTGATAGCAACCGATCTCAGGGACATGCGCCGATAAACCTCGGCAACAAAGGCTTCAGGCTTCATCTCGGGAGGAACCTCTCGGGGTAGACCTGTAATTCGGGTCTCACTATCAAGCATCTTTCTAGCATGTCACACGACCTTGCGCGCGACGCTCTCCGCCGGATCATAGATTTCGGAGGAAATCGCCACCAGCCGCAGCGTATCATCGCCGTCATTGCGCACTGCATGCGAAGCCCCCGGAGATACCAGCACGAGCGCAGCGTGGGAGCCATCGAACTCGCGGTGCTGGGCCACGCGGTGCTGGGCCACGAGTCCCTGTACCGATGGCGATCCTCCTGCTTCGTCCCAGTGAAAGGACCACTTCGCTTCTGGAAATACTAGGATCGCCTCGCGCCGCCGCAGATGATAATGATTTCTCCGCACGCTCCCGGGCTTGGTCGAAGCCAGGTGTACGTCAGCCATACGCCCAACAAATGCCAATGCTTCCGCCGGAACCGTAAAGCTAAATCCGCGCACGTCGCCGCTGTTATTGAGTTCGGTAATCTGAATCTTTGTTGTCATGGATCTTTCTCAAAGCCACCCTTACCTGCGCGAACCCTCCATTTGCGATCTTCGATCCGCGATCTTTCACCCTCAGATTCCGTTGCGATCTAATTATGGGAGCAATCCCGTTTTTCCGCGAGTGAGACTCTGAAGTCCTCTACCAGCCGTTCGCCGGGACTAGGAACCTGAAGATTGACCACGCCCAATCTATCACTTGCTCTGTGTTAGAAATAATCGTGGCCTACTATCTAGGCATCGACGGGGGCGGCACCAAGACCACCTGCGCGGTGGGCGATGAATCGCATGTGCTCGCCTCCGCGACGGCGGGCCCGAGCAACATCGTCCGCGTGGGAGAGTTGCAAGCACGCGAGTCGATGCAGCAGGCAGTGCGCCAGGCTTGTGTTGCCGCCGGCATCACGCCCGCACAGGTTTCGCATACCTGCGTTGGGGGCTCCGGCGCCGCACGGCTTGAGCTGGCCGCGATCATCCGCAAGTCACTGGCTGAGGTTCTGGCGACGCCCATCGACGTTGTTGGCGACATGCAAATCGCCCTCGAAGCTGCTTTCGATGCAGGGCCGGGCGTCATCGTCATCGCCGGCACGGGTTCCATCGCCTATGGCCGCGACGCGAAGGGAACGACCGCCCGCGCCGGAGGATGGGGATTCGCCATCGGCGATGAAGGCTCGGCGCACTGGATTGGACACGCCGCCGTTAGCGCCACGTTGCGTGCCGCCGATCCGCTATCGGGCGATCTTTTGTCCTCCGATCTTTCCCCCGATGCGAGCGCTGAAACTGCAGAGCGCGGCGCGCTGCCGAGGTCGACATTGGCAGCGGCTCTGTGCAAAACCTGGGGAGTGACTTCGTTGTCTGATCTCGCTCGCGCGGCGAATTCAATCCCACCTCCTGACTTCGCGGCGCTTTTTCCGGCTGTTACCGCCAGCTCAGATGATCCGGCCCGGCAGGTTCTCACCCATGCGGGCACGGAACTGGCGCGGGTGGCCGGGGTCGTGATTCTCCGCCTTTTCGCGAAGGGCCACAGCGCAGCGGTCCCTGTGGCCATGATCGGGGGTGTCTTTCGTCACGCGCCGCTGGTGCGCCAGGTTTTCTACAATGAACTGCGGGCGCTGGACACACGCGTCGAAGTGAATCCGCAAGTGGTCGAACCGGTCGAAGGCGCGCTCCGGATGGCACGCCGAGCAGCGAAATGAGGGAAGAACACTTCTGTCCGCGGCCTTTGATCTAGATTCTGCCGTTGAGGTTTTTGAATTTAATTTTGTGCGCCGGGTCCAACGTCGTGAGCAGCACGGCATGAATGCCAAAGCAGAGAATCCGATCGACTTGTCAGTCCCGTCGGAACTGGCTCCCGACCGCGCATCCGCCGACCTCGAAGCGGGTGCCGAGCCCGCGCTTACCGCCGATCTCGCTCTCGCCACCGTAAAGGACCGCGACTTGTCTTCCGAGGTGATCGAACAAATCAGCCGGAATGCGGCGGTGATGAAATCGCGCAAGGTTCGTGTGGCTCTTGCCGCCCATCCCCGCACGCCGCGTCGTATTGCGCTGCGGCTGATCCGCGAACTCTACACTTTCGATCTCATGCAGTTCTCGCTTCTGTCGGCAGTCGCCGCTGACCTGAGGCGAGTTGGGGATGAGCTACTGGTGTCGCGCGTGGCTTCGATTACTCTGGGGGAGCGGATTTCGCTGGCGCGACGGTCCTCGGCGATGGTGGTTGCCGCGCTGCTGCTCGACAAGGAAGCGCGCGTCTGGCAGACCGCGCTGGAGAATCCGCGCCTCACCGAAGCTGCCATCGTAAAGGCGCTCCTGCGCCCGGGCGCGACCCCCGCTTTCGTTACGGCGGTATGCCATCACGCCAAGTGGTCGGTACGCCCGGAGATTCGAATGGCGCTCTTGCGGAACGAATACACGCCGTTGGCCCGTGCCCTTGAATTCGCCCGCCGTCTCCCGCCCGCGCAACTGCGCGATGTGCTGCACAGTTCGCGCCTGCCGGAGAAGATCAAGATTTGCTTGAGAGAAGGATCAAAAGCCAGAAAGTAAACTAGCGTCACCGTCCTCCGCCAATCTCCAGAATCGCCCCCGTCGCGTACGAAGCTGCGGGCGCCAGCAGCCAGAGCACGGCCTCGGCTACTTCGTGCGGCGTGCCCGCCCTTGCCATAGGGATGGTTCCCATCAGCCGCTGCAGACGGCCCGGATCGCCGTTGGCGGCGTGCAGGGCGGTGTCCACTAGTCCCGGAGCCACTGCGTTTACGCGTATACCTTCCGTTGCCACTTCGCGGGCCAGTCCGATGGTGAAGCTGTCAATTGCGCCCTTCGATGCCGCATAGTGAACCCACTCGCCCGGCGATCCGGTATGCGCGGCGCGGGACGAAATGTTCACGATTGCGCCGCCGGCTCCGCCGCGCCGTGTTGACATACGCCGCACTGCTTCGCGCGAACACAGGATGGTTCCGCTGACATTGACGGCGAAGACATTCGCTAGAGCGGCACTCGTTACTTCATCCACGCGCGCGAAGCCGCCGGTTATCGCCGCATTGTTCACGAGGGCCATGATCGGCCCCAGGACTCGCTCAGCGGTCTCGAACATACGTACGATCTCTTGTTCACGCGAGACGTCGGCCTGGATTGCAACGGCTCGCCCGCCGCCCACCACGATTCCGTCGACTACTTTCTCAGCCTCGGCTTCGCTGGTGGCGAAGTTGACCGCGACCGCATAGCCTCGTTCGCTTGCAAGCGTGGCGATCGCCGCGCCGATTCCACGACTGGCGCCGGTCACGATGAGGGTACCGAGATTTTGTTTGCTGGTCATAGATACCACCGGGGCTGAAGCCCCATACGTTCCGCCTTGCACTCGCGGCCCTGAAGGGCCGCTCTTCCACGACGGCGCATACAGTTGTTTTAGCTGTCAGATATTTTAGCTGTCGGATTAGAAGAGCTAGGAGCTTAAGCGCTAGAAGCTAGGAACCCGCCTGCGTCACCGGTTCCCGCTTCCCGTGCATCATTTCTACTACGGCCTCATACAGCCGCTTGCGCGCCTCGTGGCGTTCGTAGGCGCGCGTGATATAGCGGACGTGCACTTCAATACCCGCCGCCGTCGGACGCACGTTGATACCTGGCACTGCGGACAATACCTTCACCCGGTAGCGCGCCGAGGCCTGCTGCCACTCGGCTTCGGCGCTGCTGGCGTTGGCTGCGGTCTCAGCTTCCACCAGTTTCTGAATACCGTCAATAATCGGATACGGATCCTGCGACGGCGGAATGAGCACCTGCAACTCGTCCCACATCCATTGGCCCGAGGTGGTGAAGTTGAAGAAATGGCCTTCGATGGCGAAGCTGTTCACGAAGGAAACGCGACGGCCCGTGGGATGGCCGGAGTCGGTCCAACTGCCGGTTTCGAGCAGAACCGTCTTCAGCAATCCGACCTCGACGACTTCTCCGCCCACTCCGTTAATTTCCACCCAGTCGCCGACGCGGATGCCGTTGCGCCCCATCAGCACGAACCATCCAAAGAAGGCGACGATGAAATCCTTCATAGCGACGGTTAGCCCAGCGCCGGCCAGGCCGAGAACCGTGGTGGTTTGGGTGGGCATACCTAAGATGATAAAGATGATGGCGATGGCGCCCACCGCCTGCGCCGCGAATTTCACTACCGATCGCAGCGTGTCGATCCGTTTGTTCTCGGCCGCCACACCGGTGAACAGGTGCTCAATCAGACGGTCGCCCAGATACACGGCGAATATGACCAGGAGAATCCACAGAAGGCCTTCGATCAGGTTATGCAGCGCCGCCCGTTCCCGAGTCTCGACCAGAGCGATCCAACTTGTGTAGGTCTCAGTCAGTTCCTGCTCGTCCTGCAGGCGCTTGCCCAGGTCGGCGAGATTTTTCTGGTCGCGGGTGTATTGTTTCAGGGAATCGACGGCCGTTTTGGCTGCCGCCTTCGAGTCTTCCCGGCTTGCCGCGTTGCTGCCTTTCGCGAATCCCTTGGCCTGCTGTGTGGCGGTCTCGCGATTCTCTTTGTCCTTCTCGACCTGCGTAGTCAGGGTATTGTGCCGCTGGCTCAGACGAAGTTGCTTGGCCTTGCTCTCTTCCTGCGCCTGCTGCAACTCGACTTTTTTCTCGCGCAGCGCCTGCCATGCCCGGAACACGGTCAGCAGAGTGTGCGTCTGGTAGTCCTGCTCGTGGGGATTGACCGCCCCGCCCAGTGGAGTTTCCGCACCGTGCTCGCCCGCTTCGTGCTCAGCCTGCAAGCGCTTGATCTTCGACTGCGCATCGCCGCCGGCTTGCTCCAGTTCCTCCGATGCATCGTCGAATTCGTTCTGATCCAGATCCATTTGCGCCTTGGCTACGTCGATCTGGTCCTGCAAGTTGTCTTTCTGCTTTTCGGCGGCGGCTGCCAGTTTCTTCGCCAGCAGCGCGATGCCCTCTTGATCTTCCTGGAGAGCCAGTTCCGCTTTGTTCTTGCGATCAGCAATCAGGTGGGCTTCCGGCGAGAGTGGCGGAGGATTTTCCTCCGCGGTGCGCAACGCATCCAGAAACGAGAGATCGACTTCATGGTCTCCGAGTTTCTCCGCCTGATGCGCCAGCGCCTGTTCTTCCGGCGTGGCCGCGAGTGTCGCCATGCGTTTCGCGGTCTGCAGCGGACGCTGGTCGATGAGCGCGCGGGGCGCCACAGGCGGCGCGTGTCCGGGCAATTTCTGGCCCGGCGCCGCAGCCAATTCTTCGTTCAGGGCCGGCAAAGCTCGTGTCCACTCCATGCCCGCGATGGCCACCGCCACCAGCAGAACGAGCACAAATGCGGTTATCCATTGCCGAATTTTCATAAACGTTCCGAAGCTGTGGTTAGTAAGAATCTGTCGCGCCAGATCACTTTAGCAAACAACGTCGCATTCCCGCGACGGCGGCAGGGCCTAGTCATTCTTGCCCCGGAGGAGTCGTTCTCGAGCTCGATAGCTACAAACGTTCGTAACCTGCGCCCGCAAATCCTTCGCCATAGAATCGCTTGAGGCGACTCCATGCTCGAAAAGCTACAATCGATTTTCGACGGAACGATTCTTGGGGAATCGTTTCTTAGCGAGTCGTTTGTTAGCGAACCCTGGAAGCCCGTTTCCCGCCCGGCGCTCATGGCGTGGCTCATCTTCTACGTCGCATTCCTGGCCTACGCTTTTTCCGCCCACGGCGGATTTCTGTTCATCGACAGCGCCAACCTGGTCGTCCACGAAGGCGGACACAATCTGTTCTACTGGTTCGGCCCCACGCTCTGCCTGTGGGGAGGCACGCTGCTGCAGTGGCTGGTGCCGTTTCTGTTGGCGGTTTATTTTTTCACCCAACGGCAGACCACGGGCTTCGTTTTCTGCCTGTTTTTCTTCTTTGAGAATTGGCTGTACACCGCGACCTACATGGCCGACGCACGCGCCCAAGTACTGCCGCTGGTCACGACGGGCGATCCGGATTTCGTGGAGCATGATTTCTTCAGGATATTCTCCAGCCTCGGCGTCCTCGACCACGATACGCAGATCGCGGCCGTGGTGCGAGTGCTGGGCTGGTGCGGAATGCTGGCTTGCGTAGCCTGGTTGGCGGCCAGAAGCAGAGCGGCAAGCAGGCAGTTATAAGGCCGGGGAACTGATCCATCCCTGTCAGGTTTCTGGTGGAGCAGTTGATCCGCCCCCGGTGTCAAAACCCGAGAGAGTACAATTTTCGGCGAGGACCCGTCCATGAAACCGACCTCGAATCTCTTCACAGCCCTTGCGATCCTGCTCCTGTCGTTCTCCGCGGCCGGGCAAACTCAGCCCACAACTTCCGACTACGAGTTGCGCCTGGGAATCGCTTCCTACAAGAATGCTCAGTACGACGATGCCATGCGGCATTTTGCGAGAGCACTCGACCTGGATGGTTCCAAGCTTAAAGCGCGTCTCTACCTAGCAACGACCTACATGTCGCAGTACGTTCCCGGGGTCGACACTCCAGAAAACATTCATCGTGCGGAGGCGGCCATTGAGGAATATCAGCACGTCCTCGGCGCCGATGCGGAACTGAGGCCGAGAGTGAATAGTGCGAAGGGTATTGCGTACCTGTACCTGAACATGAAAAAGTTCGACGACTCCAGGAAGTATTACCGCATGGCTTCCGACCTGGATCCCGATGATTCCGAACCCTACTATTCCGTCGGCGTGATCGATTGGACCAAGTGCTACGAGCCGCGCATGGAGGCCCGCGCCGTGCTCGGCATGCGGCCGGAACAACTTCTTGACCCAAGAGATCCGGAGCAGAATAAGGTCTGCGGCGAACTGAAAGCCAAGAATATGCCGGTGATCGAGGAAGGCATGGACAGCTTCAACAAGGCCATTCAGCTTCGCCCCGACTACGACGACGCCATGGCCTACCTGAACTTGATGTACCGCGAAAAAGCCGACGTCGAATGCGACGACTTGACGACCCGCGCAGAAGACATCCGTACCGCAGATCACTGGGTCGACGAGACGCTGCGGGTCAAGAAACTTAAAGCGGAAAAGAGCAAGAGCTTCCCGGCCCCTACGGCACCCAGTCCGCAATAAAGATGTTGGTTTCGTGCGGGACCTTGGCGTTGCGGTTGGAGGCCCATACCAGCTTCTTTCCGTCCGGCGAGAACATGGGGAAGCCGTCAAAACCATCGCTGTAGGTGACGCGCTCCAGGCCGCTGCCATCGAGATTGATCAGCCACAATTCAAAATTGCCCATACCGCCGGTAGCGTGCGTTTCCGGATCATAGTTGGACGAGAAGATGATCCGCTTGCCGTCGGCCGTGTAGGCGGGTCCGAAGCTCGCCGCAGCCAGGTTGGTGATCTGATGCTTGTGGCTGCCGTCGGCCTTCATAGTCCAGATTTCAAGTGATGTAGGGCGGATCAGATTCTGCGCCAGCAATTCTTTATAGTCGGAGATTTCTTTCTCCGTTTGCGGATGGTAGGCGCGATAGACAATCCACTTGCGGTCGGGCGAGAAGGTCGGGCCACCGTCGTATCCCAATTCATGCGTGAGTTGTTTGACGTGCGTGCCGTCGGCGTCCATGGAATAAATGTCGAGATCGCCGTTGCGCATGGAAGTGAAGGTAATCTTTTTTCCGTCGAGCGAGATCGTGGCCTCGGCGTCATAGCCGGGCGTGTTCGTCAGCTGCTTCAGATTCGAGCCGTCGGGATTTGCGGTGAAAATGTCGTAGCCGGAGTACACCGCCCAGACGTAGCCCTTCGAAAAATCAGGGCGCGGAGGGCATTCCGGGCTCGCGAGATGGGTCGATGCGTAGAGAATCTTTTTGCCATCGGGATAAAAGAAACTGCAGGTGGTGCGTCCCTTGCCGGTCGAGACCATGTGCTGGTCGCTGCCGTCGATATTCATCACGAAGATCTGGTCGCATTTCACATCGCCGTGGGACGACTGAAAGATCAGCTTCTCGCCATCGGCGGAAAAATAAGCCTCGGCATTCTGTCCACCGAAGGTCAACTGGTGCACATTGTGCAGATGCTTTTCCTGCGGCGTGGCCAGATCGGGCGGGTTCGAGACCTGCGCGGATGCCGGTTGCGCGCCAGAGAGTGCGAGACCGAGCAAAAGGAGAAGAGATGCACAGCTTTTCATAACGGTGGGCGCTAGTGTAGCAAGCAGCGCGATCAGAAACCACATCGGGTTTGGTGCCGGGGTAGAATGGGCACGCCGTTTTTTGTTCCCGCGAGGAGGCTGCATGAAATTCTCTCTGCCGATTTTGGCGGTCGTGTTCCTGATTGCTGCGATTGCGCTGCCCATCACCCGCCCAACGGTGGCGGCCTCTCCGAAAGCTACGGCTGAAATGTTGAAGCAACTCGAGGGTGAGTTCATGAGAGCGGCCGTCGAGAAAGGCTCGCAAGGATACATGTCGTATTACGCCGACGATTCCGTCGAGGTCCCGAACGGCGGGCCATTGATCCAGGGAAAAGTGGAGATCGCCAAAGGCATGGGCTTTCTTGACGACAAGAACAATCAGCTTCTCTGGTCACCGGTCGGCGCCGATATCTCTGCCTCCGCCGACCTCGGTTACACCTACGGCACCTACGAATTCCACTCGAAAAATAAGGATGGCAAGCCAGTCGTCGACTACGGCAAGTACACCAGCATCTGGAAGCTGCAGAAGGACGGAAGCTGGAAGGTCGTGCTCGACATGGGGAATGCGAGCCCGGCACCCCAGTAGCGGCTACTTCCGAAAGTGATCTCTAATCGCCTCGGCCTGTGTTCTGGTCACGACAGCCGACAGCGCCGCCGGGTCTGCCTGCTTCACCGCCTGCACGCTGCCGAAGTGTTCGAGCAGCCGCCGCGTCGTGCTGGCGCCCACGCCTGGGATTTCCAACAACTCGGTCGACCGGTCGCGGATTTGCCGGCGCTTGCGGTGGAAGGTTACGGCGAAGCGATGAGCCTCGTCGCGAATGAGCTGGATGAGATGCAGCACCGGCGAGTGATGATCGAGCGCGATCGGGTCTTTCTCCTGACCGTACACGTACAAGATTTCTTCGCGCTTGGCGATGGCCGCCAATGGCTGGTTGATGATTTCGAGCGAGTCCAGCGCTTCAGCGGCGGCGTGGAGTTGTCCGAGGCCGCCGTCGATCAGCACGAGACTCGGCATAGCTTTCTTTTCCTCTTGCAGGCGCTTGTAACGGCGCGTGACCACTTCGCGCATCGACGCGAAGTCGTCCACTCCTTCAACCGTGCGGATGATGAACTTGCGGTAATCCGACTTCTTCATCTTGCCGTCTTCCCACACCACCATGGAAGCCACCGTCTCCGCGCCCTGAATGTGCGAGATGTCGAAGCACTCGATGCGCTTTGGCAGCTCTGGCAGCGTGAGTACGTCCTGCAATTCTTCCTGAATTTTGCGCGCGTTCGGTTTGAGCACGCGAAAGCGCTGGTCGTAGGACTGCTTGGCATTGTTGCCGGCAAGGTCGATGAGTGAACGTTTGTCGCCCCGCTGGGGAACGAGAATGTGTACGCGCGTGGGGCGAGCGCTTTTGTCCAACGCTTGCTCGGAGAGCAAGTCTTCGAGTTCTTCCCGGTCCTCGAAATCAACCGGGACGTAGAGATTTCGCGGGACGTAAGGCTGGCCAATGTAAAGCTGCTTAAGCAGGGCCGAGAAGAACTCGCCGGGATGAAATGCAGCATTGTCATCCTGAGGACCGCGTTCTGTGCGGGCCGAAGGATCCATGGACCTGGCGGCGGCTCCGGCGCTGCCGGCGGATTGCATAGGTCCTTCGCTTCGCTCAGGATGACAAGCCTGAGAAGAGTCGGTTGCGCTGCCGGCTAACTGCACCGGCGAGCTTTGCTCGCCCGGACGGGCGGGGGCGTCCGTTCCCACATGGTGCTCCGTTCCCAGCTCATCAGCGGTATCAACTTCTGTCGATGCGAACTCCGGCAAATCTTCCCAGAAGAACTCGCGGCGGTCGACCATCTTTCCGGCACGCATGTGGAACAGATTCACTGCGACCATGCCATTTTCGTAGTGATACCCGAAGACGTCGGCATCGTCGCCTTCGGCCGCAGCCAGGCGCTGGCGCTCCTGCAACTGCTCGACGGTTGAAATCAAGTCGCGATACCTCGCCGCGCGTTCGTACTCTTCGGCAGCGGCGGCTTGTTCCATGCGCGCGTGTAGAGAGCGGCTTAAGTCCGTCGGGCGCCCTTCGAGAAACAACTTCACGTCGCGTACCGCTTCCTGGTAAGCATCCGGCGTGGTCAGGTCCTTCACGCACGGACCCAGGCAGCGCTTGATGTAGTACTGCAAACACGGGCGCGGATGGAACCGCGTCAAATCAACCTTGCATGATGGAATCAGAAAATTGCGGTGAATCAGGTCGACGATACGGTACGCGAGGTTGCCCGGAAAGTACGGGCCGTAATAACAGCTGCCGTCCTTGCGTAAGCGGCGGGTGACGTAGACGCGCGGCCAGCGCTCGCCCAGCGTCAGTTTCACATAAGGATAAGTCTTGTCATCGCGCAGCAGGATGTTGAAGCGCGGCTTGCGCTGCTTGATGAGATTGTTCTCTAGCGCGAGCGCCTCTTTGTTGTTGGCGACGACGATGTAGTCGACGTCGACGGCCTCGCGCACCAGCGTGCCGGTCTTGGCGTCTTCCCAGCGGCCTTCGTGGAAATAGCTGGCCACGCGGCTGCGCAGGTTCTTCGCCTTGCCCACATAGATGACTTCGCCCTCGGCGTTCTTGTAGAGGTACACGCCGGGTTCGGTGGGGATGGTGCGGATTTTGGCGAGCAGGTCCACGGTGACGGAAGGATACGCATATTCTAGGGGATAGCAGACCGTGGAAATGTGTTATCCCCCGCGGACGAATTGAGGACACCGTATAAAATTTCCATCCCCTGTGTGGCTTTGCGTTGTTTTCTGGCCCTATGCAATTTCTGACCAGTTTACACAAACTCCCGCAAGACATTGAAAACGTATATACTTACGTTAGCTATTCCCGGCGCGGAACACTGGCATGTCCCGTGCAAAAGAAGAAGCGGAACTTGCAAGCGATAACTAGTCATCCCCAGGGCATCAAGATGTAAAAGCAGGGCGAGCGGGGCAACCCGGAAGGCGCCAACTGCTACATAAGATCGAAACTAAGGAGCCTCACCCTATGAACCGCACTTCGTTAGCTAATACCGGTTTCGTAATTTGCCTGGCAGCCAGCATGGTGGCCACCGTCGGCTGCGCCAGCAAGAATTATGTAAAACAGCAGACGACGCCACTGATTAACAAGACCAACGAACTCGACGACCTGACCGCGAGGAACACCAAGGACATCAAGGATGTTGACGCGCGGGCCCAAGCCGGCATCGCAGCCGTGAACGCAAAGACTGCTGACGTCGAGCAGAAGGCGCAGAGCGCCGGACAGACCGCAACTTCCGCCCAGCAGATGGCAGATGCGGCCAACAGCCGCGTGGGCGTGCTGACCAACGAGGTCGCTAACCTCGACAACTATCATGCCGTGGCCGAGACCTCGGTCAAGTTTGGCTTCAACAAAGACAACTTGACCCCGACGGCGCAAGCGGGACTTGATCAGCTCGCAGCCAGCATTTCCTCGACCAAGGGCTACATTATTTCGCTGGAAGGCGGAACGGATTCGGTGGGCCCGGCTGACTACAACTATGATCTCAGCCAGCGCCGCGCGAATTCCGTGATCCAGTACCTGGCTTCGAAATACAATGTGCCCGCGCACAAGATCTACGTGATTGGACTCGGCAAAGACAAGCCCGTGGAGTCGAACAAAACGGCCACCGGCCGCGCCGATAACCGCCGCGTTGATGTGCGCCTGATGACCAATACCATGGGCGACAGCAATCAGCCAGCTTCTGCTCCGGCCGCAAGCCAGAGCAATCCGTCATCGATGTAAAGGGCGGGCGGAGGTTCTCCTGGAGGTCCTTCGCTTCGCTCGGGATTTCGGCTCGGCTCAACCGTCGCGCCTAAAGTTTACCCTCCTCCCCGGAGGACTTCGCCAACAGGCCGCTCGAGCCTCCCCCTGAGCGGCCTGCTTTTTTTTGGCTTTAGCTGAACCCTTGCCAGATCTCTGCGCTCCTTTTTGTGTGCGCATTTTGTTCAGTGGGGGCGACTCCCACGAGTAAGATGACAGGCATGCTCACCCCGAAATTTTCCCGCCGGTCGTTTCTAGCCTTGTCCGCCGCGTTGCCCTGGGCCCTCCGCGGAATCGCATCGGGCGCGGCCGCGTCTGGCTCGATTCCCGTTGGCCTCGAGCTTTATTCCGTTCGCGATGCGCTCAAACAGGATCCTGAGGGCACGGTGCGGGCGGTCGCGCAGATGGGATATCAAGCAGTTGAGTTCTACGCGCCCTACTTCGAATGGACCGATGCCCAGGCCAAACAGATGCGCAAGTTGATGGACGACCTGGGCATCCGCTGTTACTCGACCCACAACAATGCGGATTATTTCGACGCCGACAAGATTACCCGCGCGCGTGACCTGAACCTGATTCTCGGCTGCCAGTACGTTGTGCTGGCCTGGACGGACCCGAAAACGACGGACTCGAAAACTGGAATCGATGGCTGGAAGGCGGTTGCAGACAAGCTGAACGCAGCCGCCGAAACTCTGGAGCCTTCCGGTCTGAAGCCGGGATACCACAATCACCAGGCGGAGTGGGCGTCGGTAAACGGGCAGCGCCCGATGGATATTCTTGCCAGGAACACGAAACCCTCGGTCATGCTGCAGTTGGATGTGGGAACTTGTCTGGAGGGGGGTGCCGACCCGGTGGCGTGGATCCGAGCCAACCCGGGGCGCATTCGCTCCATCCATTGTAAAGACTGGTCGCCGGATCCGGCCAAAGGGTACAAGGTCTTGTTCGGGGAAGGCGTAACCGACTGGAAGGGAATCTTCCAGGCCGCCGAGACTGGCGGCGGTATCGAGTATTACCTGATTGAACAAGAGGGAAGTCAGTTCCCCGAGCTGGAAACCGCGAGCAAGTGTCTGCGGGCGTTCCGTGCGGCCCATGTTTGATCAGTCAATCGGCCCCATGCTAGTCAGGCCGGAGAGTAAAATAGTCTTATGCGCAGTTGGCTTTTTATTTTTTTGCTGGCAGGCAGCGTAGCGGGATGGGCGCAGAGTTCGGCTCCTTCCAATTCCGCGCCGGCAAATTCGCAGACGCCAAATTCAGCCTCATCTTCGGCCGCCAAGCCGGAACCCAGCGCGCCAGCCCTGGCGCCCCCGCGGTCAGATCGCGTCAATGCCGATGAACTGGGCAACGAACCGGGTGAGAGTTCAAGCAAAGACTCGCCGATCGACCTGAGTCCTCCGCCGGACGACGCCAAAGCTCACCCGCAGAGTTCCGATATCCTGATGGATGAGGCCGTCGCCCCCAGCAATAGCGGGGTGAGCGAGTTCCATCCCTGGAATCCTCACAAAGCCGCCAAAGATGTTGAGGTCGGCGACTTCTATTTCAAACGCAAAAACTACCGCGCCGCCGAAGACCGCTACCGCGAGGCGTTATTCTACAAAGAAAATGACGCGGAGGCGACGTTCCACCTCGCCGTCTGCCTGGAAAAACTGAATCAGCCGGACCAAGCGAGCAAAGAGTACGAAACCTATTTGAAGATCCTGCCCCACGGCGCGGAGGCGGAAAAGGCTCAGAAGGCGATCCAACGTTTGAAAGGGACAGCCGCCAACGCGAAGCCCGCCCCATGAAACGTTTGGAGCAGCGAAAGGGCTCGCTGTTCTTGCCCTGGGCTGACTCGCGGATTGACCCCGTTATTCTTGCTTGTTTCCGTCGTTCAGTTTCCTGGTTTAGTTTCGGCCGCCTTGTTTCCCCCGTTTGATTTCCCGCTGTTTTTGTCTCATGGCTTTCGCCTTCTTCTTCTGATCGGCTTCGTCATTCCCCGCGCGGCTTCGTTTGCCCTCGCCCAGGATTAATGTGGAAGGCCACTTAGGCCCCGAGTGATCCTGGCGCTTCGAGCGCGCGACCGAGTCGAGCATGCCGTCGAAGGCGTCCAGAGAGGCATGCACAGTCTGAGTGCGGAGCGCGCCTTCGAAGCCCCCCTGGATAATGAGCATGGCGGTCCCGTGCATCAGAGACCACACCGCCAGCATGAGACGCGTGTGCTGACGGGGATCGCCTCCCAGACGTTTGGCCACGCGCTCGCGCACGAGATGGAAGGTCGGCCAGGGCTCATGCAGCGAAGGAGGCTTGCCCACCCCTTCAAAAAGCACTTCGTAGGCGTGCCGGTGGGCGAGGGCGAACTCAATGTGACGCAGGAAAGTCTCGCGCAGCGTGTGAGTGCTACCGAGGGCGGCAAACAGTTCGACTCGCGTTTTGAGGCGTAAGGCACGGAGAATGTCGTCGCGGTCGCGGTAGCGCTCGTACACCGTGGGGGTGGTAGTGCCGGCTGCCTTGGCGACGGCGCGCATGGTGAGCGCCCGCTCCCCGCCGCGCGCCCACAAGCGCGAGGCCGCGTCGAGAATGCGCTGTTCCAGTTCAGGGTCAGGATGCCGGGGCACTAACGCCTCCAAGAATTTGCGGAAATAATTACTTGCACTGCGTATTGTTAACGCTGTATACTATATGTACAGCTAGAACTGATGACCTCGCAGGGTGGGTCCCGCCGGAACCGTGGCAGTGGCAGTCCTCCCAATACGGTTCCCGGGACCCGCCTGCGTTTACCCCCATAGAAAGTTGAGGAGTTGTAAATAATGGTGTCCGGAACAAAAAAGCAGATTGATGTTGCCCGCCTCAAAGCTGACCTGGCAGCGGCCAGCGTGGAATTGTTAAGCGCCCATTGCGCCGCGGACCGGGTTCGCCTCCAATATTCTCCGCAGGACGTTGTGGCTTTCGGAGAGCGGCGCGCCTTGCAGCGAGCCATTGCTTCGGCCGAGGCCCTGCATAGTTTTTTTTCCCAAATTCAGGCCCAGATCAACCACGAAGAAAGCGCCAACCGATAACGCAAGCTCCCGCCGCAACCGCCATTCTTTCTCCATCGACGCAGTGGCGAACCCTGCAGTGGCGAAACCTGCTGTCGCAGAATCCGGAGAGCAGACTTACTTTTCCACCCGGATGAATTCACCCGAGGAAGCGTTGACCGCAACCGTCAGCTTGGCTCCTTCGCGGCTGGCTCCATAAATGACGTGCCAGATCAGCTCATTAGTATTGTGGTTCCAGTCGCAAACATAGATGACGGGTGTGTCGGGCGCCTTCTCCAGAATTTTGTCGCCGCCGTGTTTCTGCGCGGTGGCGAAAGCCTGATCCGAATCAATTTTGAGGAAGGCCATGTCAAACACCTGGGTCGACGAATTCGTCGCACTGTAAGTGTCTTCGGTGCCAGGATTCACTCCGCGCTCGGGCGCGCCATTGGCTGCGCTCCCGGACCACGTATAAGTTTTCTCCGAGCGTTGGGCCGGCGAAGCGAAACTGCATCGCCAGATCGCCCACTTTCCGTCCTGTCCATTGCCGTCGCTGGTCGCGCTGGACTCGATGCGGTAAGGCTTCGCGTCCTGGTTCCAGCCACGCGCCGCAATATAGAGTTTCTGGAACGCGGAACGAGCCGTGATCAGTTCGGGGCCTTTCACTTCCGGCTTGGTCTCCGCCGGCTTGTCGGAATCCGAGCACGCGGTGAGCATTGCCAGCAAGGTGAGGACGAGAACAGCAGATCCACCAGCATAACCCCTCGCGTATAAAGTCCTGCGCCGGATGCCTCTTCGATTCCGACTGCGCTGACTCCGACTCGTGAACAACGCCGTTCCCGGCAGTTCCGCGGTAATCGCGGTGATCTCCGTGGGGGCGAGGCTGGCCGTCTTCATGGCATCCTTCCTGTGATAACTTTGGATGAGTTTTATGGTAGCGCAACATTTTAACCGAAACTGCGGAAAAGGTAAGTAACTCTCGTGGATTCCCGTCTCCAGAGACTGCAGGAAGAGATCGCGTCGGCGGTCTCCAGCCTGTCGGACAAGCAGTTAAGCTGGCATCCACCCGGAAAGTGGCGTGCTGCCGAGGTCTTGGAGCACTTGTATTTGACCTACACGGGAACGGTAAAGGGATTTGAGCGCGTGGCCGCCGCCGGCAAACCCCTGGGCTCGGCGCAAAGCTTGCCGCAGCGCGCGCGAACGCTGCTGGTCGTGGGATTCGGGTACTTTCCCTCCGGCCGGAAAGCCCCGCCGATGACCCGTCCGCGCGGCCTGCCTCCGGAGAAAGTGCTGGCCGAGATTGGGCCGAAGATCGCCGAGATGAATGACATTATTTCGCGCTGCGAAGAAAAGCTGGGCGCGCGCAGCAAGCTTCTGGACCATCCTGTCCTGGGGCCCCTCACCGCAAATCAATGGCGAAAGTTTCACCTGGTACACGGCCTGCATCATGTGAAGCAGCTTCGGCGGCTGGGTCGAGTGAAATCAGCTGAAATGTGGCCTAAATAGTGAGCGAATCTAGCGAATCTATGGATACACCAAAATGGAATGCATGCTTCAGTGAACAGGAGTGAGGACATCGAAAGCATGTTTGAGGACCTGCGCTACAGCCTGCGAGTACTTGCAAAGAGTCCCAGCGTCACACTGGTGGCCGTAGTGGGCTTGGCCCTGGGCATTGGTGCAAACAGCGCGATTTTCACCGCAATGGACGCCGTCCTGCTTCGCCCTCTTCCGTACAAGGAAGCAGAGCAGCTCGTTCTGTTGTGGCAGCTCAACCGGCACAACGGAGACCACGAAATTAAGGCGAGCGTCCCTGACTACGTCGACTGGAAGGAACAGAGCAGCGCCTTTCAGGACGTCGCAGCATTTAATGCGAACTCTGGTCTTGGGTTGAACCTCAGCGGGGTAGATCAGAGCGGGGCAGGTCACCCGGCACGAATTTCTGCGACGTCGGTTACGGGTAACCTCTTTTCAATTCTAGGCGTCAGGCCTGCCTTGGGTCGGTCATTCCTCCCGGACGAGGAGCGCCCAGGCTCTGCTCCGGTTTGCATTCTCAGCGATGGTCTTTGGAGGCGGCGATTTGGTTCCGATCCGAGAATCCTCGGGAAGGCTATCACGCTGAATAGCGAGATGTGGACCGTCGTTGGTGTGATGCCCGCGGGTTTCCGTTTCCCACAGAGTGTCGATCTATGGCTGCCTGCAATGGTCCGGTCCACTGCAAGGACGAAGCACGCCCAACACTATCTTGGCGTCATAGCACGGCTTAGGCCAGGGCTTTCGGTTGATCATGCACAGGCCGAATTGGATGCACTCGCCCGTCGGATGGAATTGCAATATCCGGAAACCAACGAGGGCCTCGGAATCAGGCTTGTCCCCTTACGCACACAGATAACGGGGAACATCCGCCCAGCCCTTTTGGTTCTTTTCGGAGCCACCGCTTTTGTTTTGCTCATCGCATGCACAAATTTGGCGAATCTGTTGCTCGTGCGAGCTACGGTACGTCAGGCGGAAATGTCGTTGCGTCTCGCCTTGGGTGCTTCGCGTACGCGACTAGTCCGACAACTACTCACCGAGTGCGCGCTGCTCGGGCTGTTCGGCGGCATTTTGGGATTAATCCTGGCCTTCGCGGGGACGCGCCTTCTCCTTAATAACAGCCCCAGCAACCTTCCGTGGACGAATGAGATCGCCGTCGACGGCCGAGTCCTCGCATTTACTCTAGGTCTGTCGGTCCTCACTGCAGTTATCTTCGGCTTGGCGCCTGCGCTCCAGGCTTCGAAACCGGACCTGATCAGAACACTCAAGGTGGGGGGCAGCGGATTCTCCATGGGACGGGGCTGGCAGCGCTTCCGCCTCCTACTGGTAGCTTCCGAGATGGCTCTGGCTTTGGTGTTGCTGATTGGCGCAAACCTGATGATCAGGAGCTTCTTTCGTCTTCAGGAAGTGAATCTCGGGCTCGATCCGCTAAACGTATTAACCATGAATACGACTCTCACCGTCGATAGATATCCGGCGCCGCGCCAGATCGCGTTCTTTCGGCAGGTTGTAGAACGAATCGGTGCTCTACCCGGCGTCATGTCCGTCGGCGCGATTGATAACCTTCCTCTGGGCGGGAGTGATGTCCACAGCTTCGGCATTGTGGGCCGCTCTGCTTGGGATCCGGGCGATGAACCCTCCGGTGAATTCAGTGTTGTAACGCCGCAGTACTTCAACGCAATCGGCATTCCTCTCACGAAAGGCCGGTACTTTACTGAAGGCGACGGAGATGAAGCCCCCAGGGTCGCGATCATCAATGACGCGGTTGCCAGCCGTTACTGGCCGCAAGAAGATCCCCTAGGCAAGAAGATCACAATCGACTTCGAACGAGAGCCCCGAGAAATCGTGGGTGTGGTAGGAAACGTAAGGCACCTGGGGATTGACCAACAGGAACCCCTGCAGGTGTACATACCACATTCGCAAATCGGCGCTGCAGCGATGTATTTGGTTGTTCGCACCACTTCTGACCCACTGAACCTGGCGCCATCCGTTCGCGCGGCGGTCGAAGCGGTCGATCACGATCAGCCCGTTTACGATATTCAGACGATGGAACAACGTCTCTCAGATTCCGTATCGCCGAGACGTTTTAATATGCTTCTCTTAGGAATATTTGCGGCGGTAGCACTTCTCCTGGCAGGCGGGGGAACCTATGGTGTCATGTCATATTTTGTTACGCAGCAGACTCATGAGATCGGCATTCGCATGGCGTTGGGTGCCGACCAGGTGAAGGTACTCACGCTAGTGGTGGGAAAAGGTTTGGTTATTTTGTTCTACGCATTGGCAGTTGGCATGGCGGTGGCTCTTGCGTTTTCACGCGTCATCTCCGGCTTACTGTTCGGCATCGGCGCCCTCGACCTTACCAGCATACTCGGCGCTTCGTTTCTGTTGATAACGGTGGGGCTTCTGGCCTGCTACATTCCCGCCCGCCGGGCTTCTAAGGTTGACCCTATGGTTGCCTTACGTTACGAGTAGGCAATCGCTGACCCGCGGCAGCTTATGAAAATCCTCTGCGGGGGTCGGATGACTCCAAACGTGGATTTTCTTGAGTCTCGAGTATCTCTCGGAAAATGAATTGAGCGCCGGAGGATGACTCCGGCGCCCGAGTTGTTTGCAGCGTAGCTTTCCTCGCGACTGGAACTCCTACGGCTCGCGAATTGAGGACGGAGTGCCGGCCTTGCGCGCATCCTCCTGGGTGTCTTCGAGTTTTTGTTTGGCGTCGTCGAGAGATTTCTGCTTGTCGGCGATTTGCTGCTTATACTGCGCGTCCTGCTTATCCCAGTCGCCCGAGTTGCGCAGGCGGTTGCCGACATCGGCGTACATGGCCGCGGCGCGAATCTGGTATTCGCGCTGCAGCACGTCAAGTTCTCGCCCCAACAAATCGATCTGATCCTTCTGCGCTGCGATCTTGTCGCCCCATTGCTTCCAGGCAGCCTGCTTGGTAGCCTCGTCGTCTCCGGGGTTCACCGTCGCGGGTTTCACCTCGGCCGCGGTCTTGGCATCAGCGCCTCCCGCCTTGGCTTCGCCCGCAGCCGGAGCCGCAGTCGTAGCGGTAGTGTCCGCCTCGGCCGGCGCAACCTCGGCGGAATTGTTGCTGGACGATGGCGCGCCTACGACCGAGAGCTTGTCTTCTCGCGGCAGGTTATCATTGTCGAACACCTTCGGCTTCGACGTGGTTCCGGGATCCCTGCGAACCTGCCGGGCATAGGCGCCCAACGACGAGCCCGCAGAAGCATCTTGTGCGGCCGCCGGGGCCGGAGCCTGACTCTGGGCGCTGGCTGAGATGCCCAGACCGAGAAACAACGCGATTCCAATTCCACTGCATGCCATAGGTTTCATCGTTTCACCTCTTTAATGATTCAGTCGTTCCATCAAAATCAATCCGACGAAGCAGCCGCCGCCTGCGCGGCGCTCCTGTGAGTCAGGAATCCTCCAATGCTGCGATCCAGTTGCGCCGCCTCGTGGGCAATGTCGCTGGCCAGTTGCTTGGCCAGTTCAACATCGCGGCTGTTGGCCAGCTGCTGCGCGTAGCCGGAGATCGTGGTCAGTGAGGTGCGCAACTGCAGCGCCATTTCCGCCGAAATCTCGCCGTGCAGTTCCTGCTGGCGGCGGATGCCTTCCAGTTCGCTGAGGTCGTTGATCAGGCACGCGACGCCGAGCAAGCTTCCATCGACGGCCGGCACCGGAGAAACCGTGATCGCGATGAAGCGCTTCTCGCCCGCCGGGGTCTCATAGTCGGCTTGCGCGTCGCGCCGCTTGCAGTCCTGGTGCAGCACGCTGCGAATCTCATCTGCGAGGAAGACTTCTTCCTTGTGGGCATCCGATGAATGGTCATCCGATAAGCCGCCGGCCGCAGCCGATACGGTAGAACTCACGGCGCCGCGGAAAATGTCGTCCGCGCTCATTCCCGTGGTGGAGGCAAAGCCCAGGATCGCCTTGGCGGCCGGGTTCGCAGTCTTGACCAGTCCATTCGCTCCAAAGACGAGCACGCCACAGGAGAGATTCGACAGAACCGAATGGCTGAAATTCTCGCTGGTGCGGGCGCGATGCTGTTCGGCTTTCGATTGCACCTGCAGTTCATGCTTCTGCTGCTTGAGCTGCTGGATGACCGTGTTGTAGAGGTGCAGCGGCAAAGTATCCAGCGAGGGTGTGGCCTCTCCCGAAATGTCGCCCTCTTCGGCAATGCTTTTGCGCAGCCCGCGGATGAAAACTAAGCCCAACAAGAACGCGAAGGTCGCGCAGAAAAAAACGACCGCCGCTCGCAGCAATATTGGGTTGGTCAGCATCCTCACCAGAGCCCTCCGTACCAGTGCAGGAATCGATTGCCAAAGAAAAACGCGAACATTGCCATGCTTCCGAGAAATACGCCAAATGGCATCTGATAATTGCGGAAGACTATTTGCGCGGATTGCCATCCCCGGCGCCGGGCCGCTTGCGCGTTGGCCAGCCGCTTCGTGAAACGCTGCGTGCGCTTCAGCCACACCACCAGGACCGTGGTCACGCCAAACAACGACCCCGCCAGCGACGCGGTGAAGATCGTGAAGACGGTCAGCTTGATTCCCAGAAACGCGCCCACCATGGCCATCAGCTTGACGTCGCCGAAACCCATGCCTTCCATGCCGCGCCAGCGCAAATAAGCCGCTCCCGCTCCATAAATAAACGACGCGCCGACAGCCGCACCCAGCAAGGAATCGAGCAGCGAAAGAATCCGCATGGAAATGTCGCCGCTGAGGGGCAAGTTCACCATCCCCGGCAGGAACTGAGACGCCAGATCGTTCACCGGAACCAGTAGGCTAAAGATCAGGCCCAGCCCCAGACCGGGCAGCGTCATCGCGTCCGGCAGCAGCTTGGTTTCGGCGTCCGTGAAAATCAGGCCCAGCAGCAGAAACGCGAACACGCAATATTTCAGCGTGGAGAGCGTCAGCCCGAAATACCAGTAACAGGCCAGAAACAGAAGTCCAGTGAGCAACTCAATCATCAGGTAACGCGGGGTAATTTTGGTCTTGCAGTGGCGGCAACGCCCGCCCAGGATCAGCCAGCTCAACACCGGAAGATTGTCGTAGAAAGCGATCGGCTGCTTGCACTCGGGGCAAGCCGAACGCGGCGCCACCACCGACAGTCCTCGCGGCAGGCGATAGATACACACGTTCAGAAAGCTGCCAAAGGCCAGCCCGAAGAGAAAAATCGAAAATGCGAAGACAGGATCCACGTGGTTTCTGATTTTGTCGATTACGATCTCTCAGGGAGCAACCGCGCCGCAGCGCGAACCTCTCCGCACGAACCTGCTAGGGAAGAACGCTACGCTTCCCTGATCTTGGTTGGATTATAAGGCGGTCATGCCTAGAGGACTAAGGTACTGAAGTCACTGTCCAAACGGCCATGGGGCAATGAGATAGAGGCCTACTTCAACCCGTCCACGATGTACAGGTCGGAGGTAATGCGGGTATAGGAATACACGTAGCTCTTCAGATCGCTAGAAAAACTGGGAGGAGAAAGGTTAAACAGTCCGGTGGGATCAGCTAGAGAAAACGACTTGAACAGGTGGCGCTGTCCAGTAGCCAAATCAACCAAAGAAACGGTGACTGGAGAGGTATCGGAGGTGCCGACCAGCAAGGACTTGCCGTCGCCCGTCCACTGTATGGGAAGCTCTCCCGGTTGAGTGTTCGGAATCCGGAAAGGCTCGCCACCGGAGACCGGGTACAAAGTGATGTTTCCCTCCGGATCGCGTGCCGCAACCCGTTTACCATCCGGGGAAATGCAACCACGGTAGCTGAGGGCGACACCTTCCGGGCTAATCGGCCGGGGCGTGCCTCCGTTGGCATCCATCACCCACAGTCTCAAACCATGGCCGGAGGGCACGTTGCCGAGCGCCAGGATTTGGCGTTGATCGGGAAAGAAAAAAGCCTGGTGAACTTGCACATCCCCGGCAGGGATAGTCCGCGAGTCACCGGCACCGGTGGGCAGTTCGATCAGACCGCGCCGCGCAGCGGAGCTGAACGCCAGAACCCACTTCCCGTCTGGCGACAAGCTTGGAGCACGCCCATCGCCCAGTCGCACCGCCGGCGATCCGTCCGTGCCCCGGACATAGAGCGTTCCGGTTTCGCCACCCGCTTCGCCAGTTTCATCAAACGACACCAGTTTTCCGTCGTCGCTGATGTCCCGCGGAATCGTCCAGTCGTGCCAGCTCAGATCGCGCTCCTTGGTCTCGCCGGGAGCGAGGCCAGTCATTCCCGCGCGCATGTCATCTCGCGAGAACAGCACGCGTCCGTCCTTTGAGATGTCTTGCAATGTCAGGGTTCCGGTTCCCAGATAAACCAGCCGCTCTTTGCCCGAAAGAGTAACCGCGCGCAGCTCGCGGCTGGAGCCGGAAGTCGTGCCCGTGAACCAGATCTCATTTCCGCCGGGCCACCAGGCCAATCCTTGCGCGCTCACGAACTCACCCGTCAGTGTTTTCTTGTTGCCGGCCTGATCCACCGTAGCAATATGGCCGGCGTCATCACGGGAATAGGTGTGGTCGATGAAGGCCACTAACTTGCCATCCGGAGATATCCTGGGATGGCTGGCCCAGCCCGCGGTTTCGTACAGCACCTTACCCAGGGGATATTCGAGCCGCACCTTTCCGGCGACACGGCGCACCACGGCCAGGACTGTGCCATCCGGCGACCAGTCCGCGTATTCCACGCCGTCGACAATGTCGCGCGGCGCGCCGCCGCCTTGCGGGCTGCGCGCCAGCATGCCGGTCGATTCAAAACCTACGGAGGCGTGCCGCCCAGTGGAGACCGCCCATTCACCCAAAGAAGAGATCGCCAGAATATCGGTCGTGGGCATGCCCACAGGACGCGATTCCGTGCTGCCGCTTTGGGCCGTGAACAGCTCGACGGGGTGCGCCTCCCAGGCTCCGCCATAGAGCAGGTTGCCGTCCGGGGTGAACCGGGCGTTCCAGATGGTTCCGCGGCGGAAGGTAATGCGATGCAGCCTGGGATGAGTTTCTGCAGCCGTCGGGCGCAACCACACCGCGGCCAGACCCCCAGCCAAGACCAGTACGGCCAAGACCGCAACGGCGACCGGCAGAAGCCACGACTTGCGGGCGCTCTCGGGCGCGGCTGTGGCCGTCGTACTGGCGATCCCCGAAAGTGTTTCGAGATCGAAGGCAATATCGTGCGCCGACTGGAAGCGCTGCGCCGGCTGCTTCTCCATGCAATGGCGCACAATCCGCTCCAGAGCGGGCGTGACCGGGCCGCTCTGCCGGGAGAACTCCGGCGGCTCGTCATTCAGAACCGCCGTCATGGTTTCGGCGCCGGTGTTGCGCTTGAAGGCGCGCTGGCCGTTGAGCATTTCGTAGAGAATGCTGCCGAAACTGAAAATGTCGGAACGATGGTCGGCGGTCTCGCCCTTCACCTGTTCCGGCGACATATAACCGGCCGTGCCGAGAACCTGTCCTGCACTGGTCTGGGCCTCGGTCATGCCGTCAAGGGTCTCGGCCTGTTCGCGGGGATGGCGCAGCTTGGCCAGGCCGAAATCCAGGATCTTCAGGCGTCCGTTGCGCGTGACGAAAACATTTTCGGGCTTTAGGTCGCGATGAACTATTCCTTGATCGTGTGCGGCGGCCAGGCCATTCACCAACTGCACCGCCAACTCGATGGCTTTGCGCGCCGGCATTCCGGAAGACGTAATGCGCTGGCGCAGAGTCTCGCCTTCCAGCAGTTCGGAAACGATGAAATGAACGCCATCCACATTGCCCACATCGTAAATCGAAACGATATTGGGATGGTTCAGGGCAGCCACCGCCCGCGCTTCCTGCTCGAATCGGCGCAGACGGTCGGGATCGGTAGTGACCGAGACCGGCAGCACCTTGATCGCAACATCGCGCAGCAGACGAGTGTCGCGTGCACGGTAGACTTCGCCCATTCCGCCAGCACCGATGAGCGCAATTATTTTGTAGGGTCCGAGTTGAGTTTCCGAAGCGAAGGACATGGGACGGCGGAATTATACGCGAAAAGGTTTGGGTTCAGCTGGCAGGCGCTTTGTGCGACCGCGACCGCATTGGCTCAGGGGAAAGCGAAACGCAACAGTTCTCCCTTAAGCGCGACAGCCGAGGGTTCGTTCACCGGAAACGCTCCGTTCCAGAGGTTCCAGGTTTGAGGAACCAGGCGGGTTTGCGCGGCGGGGTGTTCCATCCAGCCCTGCGCCGTCTCTTCGCGGAGAAAGACGGAAAAAGCTCGAACTGCTGGCGCGTGGATGTGAAGCGCTTCCGACTTCCACTCGAACAAAGTTGCCGACAGCTTCTCAGTCAGCGACTCGCGCGGGTCGAGACACAGTATCCATCGCGCCCTCGCGGATTCTGGGCTTTCCGAACTTGGGCTCGCAGCACCGGCGCTCACCGATGGAAGGCTCGCGAATCCTCGGCCCGGCGATCGAAGATAGTCTTCCGGCGACGCTCCGGCCCTGGCTTCGACAACTCGGGCGCCATACTGGCCCGCGATCCGCACTGTCGCGTCACGCGAGCCATGGTCCACTACGAGAATGTCGTCGCAGGCGTAAAGCGTCTCCAGTGCTCGCCCCAGCCGCAGGGCATCATTGTGCGTGTGCAGCAGCGCCGTAATAGAGGTCATGAATGGAAACCCGCGACAGAGAGTGTAACTGTAGCGGGCCGCGCGGCACCGAGGAAATTCACCGTCGCGGATCTGGAACGAACTTCTAGTGAATGAACTTGTAGTCGACGATGGAGGCCGCCAGGGCGCCGTTTTCCTGCTCGGCTGTATTCTCGGCAGTCGGTGCGTCCTTGAATCGCATCACGCGACCCTGGCATACGACGTTGCTGTTCTTCTGCCCCGAAATTTCTTCCGGCATCTCAAACACCATCTCGATCAGGGCATTCATAGGCAACTGCTGCGGCCCGTTGAATAGCACTCCACTCTGGCTGATGTTTTCGATGATTCCTTCGTACCAGGTGCTGGTCTTGTTGACGCGGTAGCGCAGCGGAATGTCGAGTTTCAGGCGGCGCGCCCGGGGCATCCACGAAGGCCGCTTCTCGCGCGCGTGGCTGCGCCGGACGCTGGTCTCGGGCTTGGCGTGCTCCACCCGCTGGGTGCGGCGCATGGTTGTCCAGTCATACTTGTATTCGGCGGCGCATAGCAGGCAGACCTGGTAGTAGTCGCCGTCCACACCACGGCGCGGCCAGGAAAACTCGTGGGAGCAGCGCCCAAGCATAAGCACATCCATAAATTTCTGCGGCATGATTGTTACTTCCGGGTCAGTTAATGTCGGACGCAGGCCCATCATCGCTCGAAGCCCTGACTTTGGGTAGGTTACTTTCGTGCAGGTGCAGGCACGCGAATGGAAGTAAGTGGCGTGGATGCCGACACTTAGCCTGTGAAAGAATCGGCGGCGCTCGTGAGGATCGAACGTAAGCCCCGGACGCATTCGTCGGGGTCTGGCAAGCCGTAGTTTGGGAAATGATGGGATCGGGCGGACGAATGCGTCCGCGTCTACGCGATTTCGGCCTGTGTAGCCGTAGTCGCGTCCATGTATCATCGCCCCATGGACGGGAGTGCCTCGGATGTATCCGCGTTCATCCTGGCTGGCGGCAAGAGCACGCGCATGGGGGCAGATAAGGCTTTTGTCATGCTCGACAGTCGCACCCTGCTGGCACGGGCGCTGCACTTAGCCCGGTCCGTCACCGCCGATGTCCGCATCGTGGGCGATCCCGCGAAGTTTGCGCCGTTCGCGCCCGTCGTCGCAGACGTATTCCGCGGCTGCGGCCCGCTGGGCGGGATTCACGCCGCGATGCGAGCGTCGCCAACGGAACTGAATTTGATCCTCGCCGTAGATGTGCCCTTTGCACCGTCCGCGCTGTTACAGTATTTGATCAGGCGGGCGCGCGCTGCCGCGTCGGCGACCGTGACGGTGGCGCAAGTGGGTGGACGCTGGCAGCCGTTGTGCGCTGTTTATCACCGCGAGTTTGCCGATGCGGCGGAGCAGGCTCTGCGCGCAGGGCGTTACAAAATTGATGCGCTCTTTGAGTCGACGCACACGCAGGTAATCGCCGAAAATGAGTTGGAGGCCGCCGGCTTTTCCTCGAAAATGTTTCGCAACCTGAACACGCCCGAAGAATTGGAAGCCGTACAACGGGAGACCTTTAGCTGAAAACAAATGGCATAGGCCCTTCGCGCGCAATAGCAGCGCGCTCAGAATGACAAGCGTTGTGAGGAGGGTCAGAAGCCTTGAGCCAGGAGTTTCAAGCTAAGAGCTAACAGCCGAGAGCCAAAAGCCGACTCATGCCCGACGATCTCAAACCCGCGCCCTACATCGAATTCCGCGACGTCTCCAAAGCCTTCGGCGATAACGTGGTGCTCGACCGCGTCAGCTTCAATGTTCTGCCCGGGGAAACGGTCTGCATTCTTGGCCGTAGCGGCGTGGGCAAGTCGGTCTCACTGCATAACATCATGGGATTTCTCAAGCCGGATTCGGGACGCATCATCGTCGCCGGCCAGGACATCACTGATTACACCGAGGAGCAAATGGAGCTGATCCGCAAGAAAGTCACCATGGTCTTCCAAAACGGAGCGCTCTTCGATTCGCTGTCGGTCGGAGAGAACGTGGCCTTCCCGCTGCGCGAGACCGGGGGATTGACCGAAGAGCAGATCTACGAGATCGTCGACGGCCTGCTGCAGATGGTCGGCGTGCAGGAGATGCGCGATCTGCTCCCCTCCGATCTTTCCACTGGCATGAAGCGGTCGGTAGCCATCGCGCGCGCGCTGGCGGCGCGTCCCGAATGCGTCCTCTACGACGAGCCCACCACCATGGTTGACCCCCTCATGGCGCAACTGCTCGGCGATCTCATCAAACGGCTGAAGATTCAACTAAACCTGACCAGCATCGTGGTGACCCATGACATGCGGTTGGCCAAGAAACTGGCTGAGCGAGTCGTGTTCCTCTACGAAGCCAAAGCCATCTTCTTCGGGACCTACGCGGATATGGAAAAAGATTCCCACCCGATCATCCAGGAATTTCTGGAACTGGATGAACTGAAGCTGGAAGCCTAAGAACAGTGATCAGTTGGTCGGTAGCCGAAGTAACCTTGCCCGCTGGCCACTGTTCACGGCTCACTATCCACTGTTCTAAAACCCTTGCCGCACCAGGTCTTCCACAGTCAGTGAACTCTCAGACGCGTCACCGCGCATCATCTTCTCGACGTATTTCGCGATCAGGTCAGCCTCCAGGTTGACCGGATCGCCAGGCTTCAGGGAACGCAGGTTCGTCATCTCCACCGTGTGCGGAATGATGGCGATGGTACAAAGATTCCCTTCCAATTTCGCCACCGTCAGGCTGATGCCTTCGATCGAAATCGAGCCCTTGTAGACGGTGTATTTCTCGACGTCATCGGGCAGTTCGATATGCAGCCACCAGTTTTCCGATTCAGCGATGCGCTCGAGCCCGAGCAGCCTGCCCACGCCATCCGCATGCCCCTGCACAATGTGTCCGCCAAAGCGCCCGTCGGATTTCATCGGCAGTTCCAGATTCACCAGCGCGCCTTCATGAATACGCGAGAAGGAAGTACGCACCCAGGTCTCTGGCGCGAGATCGGCGCAGAACGACCCTGCTTCGGACAAACCTGACTTGATATCAACCGCCGTGAGGCAGACTCCGCTCACGGCCACGCTGTCGCCGGCTTTGAGTTCCTTCGGAGTACGCTCGGCAGTCACGGTGATGCGCCGATTTTCGCCGCGCTGCTCAATGCGGGCAATCCGCCCTACCTCTTCTACGATGCCGGTAAACATGTGTGCCTCCGGAAGAACGTTACATCATAAACTGAAACGACAATTCACCACAGAGACACAGCGTCCCAGAGAAAACCTTTACTTGTCTTGCTCTTCTCTGTGGCTCTGTGCCTCTGAGGTGAAACAATCATTCCGCATACGGATTACGTAGATAGCCTTCCACTGCAAAATCCTCACCGAAGCGATGCAGGCGTAGGAGTTTGACGTGCGCGCCCTGACTCGCATGGAATTCCGCTCCGGCTCCAAATGGGATTGAGCCCGTGCCAAGAATCCTGGGTGCATAGTAAAGGAAGACCTTGTCGACTATCTTCGAGGCCAGCGCGGTCCCGTTGACCGTTGATCCGCCTTCGATCATCAGCGACGTAATTTCCAGTTGTCCCAGGCGGTGCAGAATAGCTGTCAGGTCAAGACGTCTGTTGGAATCGGCCGCGGGAACAGTCTCGACGCGGATTCCGAGTTGTTCGAGCTGTATCTTTTTCTCGTCCCTTTTCCGTTCTCCGCTCGCAGAGCAGAAGACCAGCACATCGCCGTTTCGCGTCGCTGCGGCGCTTTGCACCAGCCGCGAGTCCAGCGGCAGGCGCAAGCTCGAGTCGAGAATCACCCGCAGCAAAGGCCGCCGCCGCGCCCGTCCGCTGCGGTCGGTCAGCAGCGGATTATCCGCAAGAATCGTGCCTATGCCAACCAGCAGCGCATCGTTCTGATGCCGCAGTTCCTGCACGTGCGCGCGCGCGGCTTCGCCGGTAATCCAACTTCCGGAAAATCCGCCAGGCGATGTGCCGTTGCCTCGACCCGGCGACTCCGCTTGATTCCGCGGCCCAGGCGGCGGAGCGATCTTGCCGTCGAGCGACATAGCGGCTTTCAACGTCACTAGCGGGGTTCCGTGGCGGATGTAGCGGGCGAAGCCCTCATTCAGCCGGCGAGCCTGTTCCTCCAGACCGCCGACCTCGACCTGCACCCCCGCGGCCCGCAGCCTTTCGAACCCAAGACCGCTCACCTTCGGATTAGGATCGGCCATGCAAGCGACCACGCGCTGAATTCCCCCGGCAATCAGCGCGTCCGTACACGGCGGCGTGCGCCCTTGATGCGCGTGCGGTTCCAGGTTGATGTAGAGCGTCGCCCCGCGAGCCTTGCTGCCGGCCGCTTCGAGAGCGAGAACTTCAGCGTGCTTCACGCCGTCATAGGTGTACGATCCGGTTCCAACCACGTTTCCCTGAGCATCTGCGATCACTGCGCCAACGAACGGATTAGGCGAGGCCAGGCCAGTGCCCTGGCGCGCGTGTTCCAGAGCACGCTGGAGAAGCTGTTCGTCTTTGTACGGGGACTCCGCGGGCATCCAGTCAGAATCTACCATGGAGGCAGGAAGGCCGGCAGTGTGGGATTACTGTCCATCTCAGATCGTCCTGCCGGTTTCAAGACTTCCCCGCTTCCGCCCGCAGTCTCTGCCATACCACGCCCACCTGCTCGCGTGTCGACTCGAGTGCGCCCGAGTTGTCGATCACATAGTCGGCGGCTTTGATTTTTTCTTCGTCGGGAAGTTGCGCGGCCATGCGGCGCACCACCTCCCGGCGTGCGGCCTCGAGATCACTCTTCTGCCGGGCGGCAAAGCGCGCCACCCGCTGCTCCGCGCTGCAGGTTACGACAATCAGCCGATCGAAGCGCTTGGCCACGCCAGCCTCAAGGATTAGAGCGGCTTCGACAATGGCAACCGCGTGCGGGTCCTGGCGGCCCATCTCACTCATCCACTCCTCCTGGCTGCGAATAACTACGGGATGCACGATGCGGTTGAGTTCTTCGATACGCGAAGCCCGCTGGCCAGCTGGGGCATTAGCTGGGCCGAATGCGACCTCGGCCAGTTTGGCGCGGTTCACGCTAAGGTCGCGATTCAGAATCTCGCGGCCAAAATGGCGAACCACTTCGTTATAGACCGCTTCACCTGGCTGCATAAGCGAATGCGCAATGCGGTCGGCCTGCACCAGATGCGCGCCCAGCCCGACAAACATCTCGCCGACTACGGACTTTCCCGAGGCAATACCACCGGTGAGGCCAACTTTCAGCATGCAAGTTCCAGGAAACATTTCGCCACAGACACACAGAGGCACGGAGAAAAAACCGAATTGCTCGCTCCTGGTTTTCTCTGTGTCTCTGTGACTCTGTGGTGAGTTGTCATTGAATCGTCAGGCCCGCGAGAGCTCCGGCACGCGACTTCCCCGCCGCATCTTCGCCGCCTTCACCGTATTGAACATAAGCATCGCAATGGTCAGCGGGCCGACGCCGCCCGGAACGGGCGTGAGAGCTCCCGCAATCTCCGCGACCTCGGGATGCACGTCGCCCATCAGCGTCGAGCCTCTCTTGAGGAAGCCCTCTTCCCTTTTCGCGTCGCCGGCAAAAAAGCGCTGGAATTCCGCCGCGTCCGTTACCGTGTTCATGCCCACGTCGATCACAGTCGCGCCCGCCTTGACGAAATCGCGTGTGATCATTCCAGCACGTCCGATCGCCGCTACAAGAATGTCGGCACGCCGACACACTCCCGGCAGGTCGTGGGTTTTCGAGTGACACACGGTCACCGTGGCATTGGCGTTAAGCAGCAGCATGGCGGCGGGCTTGCCCACAATGTCGCTCCGCCCCACCACCACGGCCTCCCGCCCGGCGATGGGAATGTTGCTGCGCTTCAGAATCTCGAGAACGCCCGCCGGCGTGCACGGCACCAGCCCCGGCCGCTGTGTAGACAGGAAACCGACGTTCATGGGATGGAATCCGTCGACATCCTTGGCCGGATCGACGGCCATCAACACTTTTTTCGCATCGACGTGGTCGGGCAGCGGCAACTGCACCAGTATCCCGTCAACGTCGTCGCGTCGGTTCAGCCCTTCGATCACCGCCAGCAACTCGGAGGTCGTGGCCGACTCCGGCGGCGTGAGTTGCTCACTGTAAAGGCCAACTTCTCCACAGGCTTTAACCTTGCCGCGCACGTAGATCTCGGACGCCGGATTGTGCCCCACTAGCACGACGGCCAGCCCGGGGCGCACCCCGGCGGCAGCCATGGTCTTCACTTCGGCTGCGACTTCGCTGCGAATCTCTTGCGCGATCCTGGTTCCGGCGAGGATGGTGGCGGGCATGGGCTTTGGGCTTCCGGTCCCCGGCTTCGGGCCTCCGGCCCTAGAATCTTACACTGCCAAGCCCAGCTTCCGCTCACCCGGAGGCACCGAGAAAGGCGGAAACGAATAGTTCGGGTTCCTCAGACCCGATATTTAATACCCGTTCTTCTTTCTCCGTGCCTCTGTGAGCTTGTGATAAATCGGTTGTCGTACAATGCAGCTGTCATGATTGCCAAAGATCTGTTGGAAATTCTGGTTTGTCCGGCATGCAAGCAGGCGCTCGACTATCGCCAAAGCCCTGAGAGTTTGAAGTGTACCCAGTGCCACCGCGTCTATGCCGTCAAGGATGACATCCCCATCATGCTGGTCGACGAGGCCACGATCGAACCTTAGACTCGAGTTCGGTAGTCCCCTAACAGCGAGATAGGGCCCTACCTTGTGCTCGCTTTAACACAATATTCACACTCCCGTAATACGATGTGCCAATGCCGCAGCAGGAGCCTCTGCACATCGAAGACGTCAGCGGGACGCCGGCAGGCGAACGCGTGTTACGCCTGAGCGGACCTGTCCTGATCTCCAATTTCTTTGAGTTTCAAGCCCTGGTACGGGGTAGCAGTGCGCCTACCCTTATTCTGGACCTCACCCAGGTTCCCTACATCGATTCGGCCGGCATCGGCGCTCTGGTCGGGGCCTACGTAACCCACCAAAAGGACGGCCGCCGCCTGGCCCTGGTCGGCGTCACCAACCGGGTGCGCAACACCATGCAAGTGACCCGGGTCGAACAGTTCTTCCAGTTTTACGACACGGTTGAGGCCGCGCAAGTTGCAGCGGCGAAGCCCTAGCCCCGGCAGTCGGTCCGCAGAAACGCCTGAACCAACCCTGAACCAACAAAGAACCAACAAAGACCAGACCGTCAAGACTCAGGCCGAAGGGTGGTGGCTGAATTCAGCCATACCGGCCGAAAAACACCGTCCCAGGAACAACCTGCTCGTGGTGCCGGGCGCGCGCCCCATTGCCATGTCTGGCCTCGACATTCTTTGTTCGCCGACCGTTCGGAATCGACACATTGTGTCAATCCTGAGATTACCTCCTGAGTACGAAGGAAACCTGCCCCGGCTGGGACGGCTCCGGCCTGTTCGCCCGCAACTTTCGATATTCACAGGGGTTAAATGAATCCAAAGAGGACTGGGGACCGTAACGGAAATGACCGATAAGAAGCAAGGCGATTTCGGCAGCAGAATTGCATGCAACTAGTACAGCTGCCGATGAGTCTAATACGGCAACGGCAGAAGGTCGAAGTCGGAGGTGATGACGGCCATGACAAACCAGGGAATGATGAACCAGAAAACGACGAACGAAAAGACACTAAACGATAAAGACCGGTTCACGGTGACCGAACTGGCAGCTCTCAGAAGCGATCTGCTGCAGGGTGGCATGATCGACTCCTACGAAGCCGCCGAACTGCTCCAGGTGTTTTTGATGGGCCGCGGCTATGGGGTTTCGCCCAAAGCAGCGCTCGACGCGGCAGGTCGTGTTGAGATGGCAGGCTGCGCCCTGCCCGTGCTGATGCACGAACTGGAAAACCTGGCCATGGTGATGTAAGAGTTCCGTGCGGCGCGGGCCGGTGACCTCGCGGCGCACAATTAGGACCCGCGCGCGGAAAAAAACGCGCAAAGTGGTTTTAGAGTTCGCGAGTCTTGGGTCGATCGAATCAGGCTAAACGAAACTACCTCCACAAATAGAAACAGCCGGGCCAACCAGCCCGGCTTTGTGGTTTTTGTAGAACTTTCGACCTGCCGTACTTTTTTGTCGTCCGCGAGTTTGTCGTCCACGGATCCCGCCGGATACCGGGTGAGGGTGCCCCATGTCTCGCCGGGTTTGCGAGACGTGGGGGCCTGCCGCGTCCATGGGTTTCGGGTTGCCACAGACGACGACAACCGCGCGGAGGCGGGTCTAGCGCAGCGTTGCCACCGTGCGGCGACCATCTAACCCCTTTCCCCTGAGTCACTTAGGATTTCCCGCATACAATTGTACGTACACTAATGTACATCATAGTGTTCCTGCAGGAACATTATGGAAATCTCTGCCTGGGGGCGTGTAAGTTACTCGTAACGCAGGCTTTCGACCGGATCGAGCTGCGAAGCGCGGGTGGCCGGAATGGTCCCGAAAAGGATCCCGACAACCGACGACACCACGATGGCGATGATCGCCGGCCACCCCGAGATCGGGATGCGGTAGTCGGTGAGGAAGCGCACCGAGTAGGGGATCGCCAAGCCGGCCACGATGCCGGCGACCCCTCCGATCAGCGAGATCAGAATGGCTTCCGCCAGAAACTGGAAACGGATCGCGCGGTTGGTCGCGCCGATAGCCTTGCGGATCCCAATCTCGCGGATGCGCGAGGTCACCGTCGCCAGCATGATGTTCATGATGCCGATGCCGCTCACCAGCAGCGTCACGAAAGCGACCAGCATCCCAACCAGCGTGAGCGCGTCCGCAATTCTTCCCGCCACCGTGAGCAGTTGGTTCAAGTTTTGCACGCTGTAGACCGACTCCGCACGATGCCGCGACTGCAGCACGCGCTTGATTGCGGCCGTCGCCGGCACCACGTCCTGCGCCGTCGCCACCGAAAAATAAATCTCATATACCGCCGCAGTGGGCGTGAAGAAGCGGCTGACCGTGTACGGAATCAGCATGGTGTCTTCCTGAATTTCAGACTGTCCGAACGTGTCCACGCTCTCTTTGAACACGCCCACAATCGTGAACGGAAGGCCGCCGCTCAGCTTGATGATGTGGCCGACTGCGGGCGATGCCGCGCCATAAAGCTTCTGCGCCAGCTTCTCGGTAATCACTGCGACCTTGTTGCGACCCAAGGAATCTTCGCCGTCGAAGAAACGCCCGGCAAGAATTTTCAGATTGCGTACGCGGGTATATTCGGGATCCACGCCGAGGACAAGAATGTCACCCTGTCTTCCCGACCCGAGGTTGATGCGGTCGCCTAAAGCCACCGTGGGCGAAGCCGCCACCACGCTCGACACCTGCTGCTGCACCGCCTGCACATCCTCGACCGTCATGGGATCGGGCGTCGACTCGATGCGCTGCGCCCCTCCCTGGTAATCGGCGTAGATCATGTTCGTGCCGATGGATTGCAACTGGCGCAGGATGTACTGCTTTCCGGTCAGGCCGATCGTCGCCACCAGAATCACCGAGGCCGTGCCCACCGCCATAGCCAAGGCTGTGAGCGTGAATTGCAATTTGTTGCTGCAGAATGAATCGTAGGCGAAGTTCAGGATTTCGTTGAATCCGACTGTAAAGCGGCGCTGAGTGTCGAGAGATAAAGACGTCGCCTTCGCCATCGCTGAATTAGATGTTAAACCCCACGCCAAGGCACCGCAATGATAGGAAGAGTCGGTCGCCTTCTGATCCTTACCTTGCCGAGGCTGAACGCATCGTTATGACACGCCCCCGGACGAGGGCGTCCGGAGCTCCGCGACTGTCAATGGAGGGGCGGATGCCCTCGTCCGCCCAGCCAGCGCCACGGCCGTGAGAACAATCAGCAGCGGATCGACGGGGCGGAAGTAATAAGTCTCCGGATGGGTCACGTAATAAACCAGCGGAAAGCAGGCGAGCACAATGGCAAAGCGAACGGCGAGCGCCCGGTCCAGTTGGACTGCGCGAAGCAGACCGAGCAATGCCAGCACTGTGAAAGTTGTAGCGACCAAAATATTGGGCGGATCGAGCGGTTCTTCCTTCAGGTAGGCGCGGTCGAAGCTCCAGTATCCGGTCCATATATAGAGCACACGGCGCAGCGTCATGCGAACGAACCAGCCGGGATGGGCGCGGATGTAATCCTCCGCCTGCTGGCGCTTGTGCGCCATGTAGGCCACCTCGCCGGCCTGCTCGTACTCGGCCAGCTCGGCGTCGCTGTGATTAGGGTGCAGGGCGCTGTTGACCCAGCGCGTGGAATAACCGTTGTTGCCAATATACAACTCCAGCCCAAGACCGCTGCGGACGGGAATGAACTCATGGAAAACTTCGTAGTTGCGGATGATCCATGGCGAGAGCGCGGCCGACAGAGCTAGCATTGCGACCGTCCCTGGGAGCATCCAGGAGCGACCTTCCCGATACCGCCGGTAGCAGGTCCATCCTCCCAGGAATGGAACGACGGAAAGCGCCACGGGTTCTGTGAGAGCGGCGAAGCCGGTCAGGAGGCCGAAGCCAATCCAGTCGAGAAGCCTGCCGGAATCCTCGAGCTTCAACGCAATCAGGAAAAGCCAACAGAGCAGCAGCGTGAGCAGACAGGTCGTCCAGGCCCAATCCGCTCCGTAATAAATTCCATACGGCGAAAACACCCAGAGCCATCCGGCCCACTTCGCGACCCGGTCGCCAAAGCAGCGGCGCGCCAGCAGAAAAATTGGAATGCAAGTCAGCGCCGAAAACAGGCTGTTGATGGCGAGCGCGGTCATCACAGACGCGGGCGTGTGCGGCCCCAGCAGCCAGAAGACTCCCGCCAGAAGATATGCGTAGATGGGAGACAGCACCGCGGTCGGGCCGCTATTGGAAAACACGTTGCCGAAGCCGTGACCTGTGACCAGCGAGCGTGCCACACGCCCATAAGCCCAATGCTCCACCACAAACGGGTCAAGCCATTCGCGATACAGAAAAGGCATCACAGCGAGGCGCACCAGCAGCGCCGCGGCCACCATGGGACCGTAGGCGCGCAGTCCACCATGGTTCGCTTGCTGCTGTTGGTTCATTTCCATTGTTTGAGTTCGGCGTTCGCTCTTCGAGTCCGCCCCGCCTGTTGCAGGTTAAGGTAAGGGGCTGGTTCGCCTAGTGGAATCGGGAATCTTTAGCGTATCATAAGAGGTTACGTCGACATCATTTTGCCTTAGGAGCCTAGAGGAATGCGGCTGGCGTCGTTTGGGCCGAAGCCCGAAATTTCGGTGGTGGTGCCGTGCTTCAATGAAGATGCGGTGCTGCTGGAAACTACCCGGCGGCTGACCGCCAGCCTGGAACAAATCGGGCGGCCGTTTGAAATCATCTATGTTGACGACGGAAGCAAGGACAATACTCCCCGAATCCTGACCGAGATCTACGCTTCCGATCCGCGCATCCGCGTGGTCAGGCTCTCCAGAAATTTTGGCCATCAGATCGCGATCAGCGCGGGCATCGAGTACACGCGCGGCGCGGCAGTCGTGCTGATTGACGCCGATCTGCAGGATCCGCCTGAGGTCATTTCCGAAATGGTGGCGCTGTGGCGGCAAGGCAACGACGTGGTCTATGGCACGCGCCGCCACCGTGAGGGCGAAACCGCGTTCAAGACGCTGACTGCAAAATGGTTCTACCGCTTCATGAACCGGCTTTCGGAAGTGCCGATGCCGCTTGACTCCGGTGACTTCCGGCTGCTGGATCGCAAAGTTGTGGACGCCCTGCTGGCCATGCCGGAACGCGACCGGTTTATGCGCGGCATGGTGAGCTGGGTAGGATTCCGGCAAGTATCGGTCGAGTATGATCGCGCGCCGCGTGCCGCTGGTGATTCGAAGTACACGCTGTTCAAGATGGCGCGCTTTGCGGTTGACGGGATTCTTTCGTTCTCGATTGCGCCGCTGCGCATTGCTACTCTGCTGGGCGTGGGTTCTTTTGCCGCGGCATTCCTGGGAGGCTTGACCGCGGTCGGCTTCGGGCTGGCAACCGGACATTGGGTGTCGCCGTGGGCCTGGGTGTTGCTGGCCGTGCTGCTCCTGGGCGGCGCGCAGTTGTTGTGTCTGGGAATCTTTGGGGAGTATCTGGGGCGAACTTACGCCGAGAACAAGCGGCGGCCGCTTTATTTTGTGCGGGAGACTCTGGGCTTTGATGAACCGTTCGCGCGCGCGGCGGGATCGCTGGTCGCGGGGAGCGAACGCACGTCGGCTCGCGCTGGATTTGAGAGCTGATCCCGCCTGGACCTACAACCCATGGTTAATGTTATCCCGAGCGAAGCGAGGGACCCTGGTGTTTGCCCGCAGCGGCATCAACGGTGCTGCAGGCAAGGACCGAGGTCTCTCGCGTTGCTCGGGATGACAATCTTGTGGTACTGAGCGGCACGGCTGAAGCCGCGCCCTTTCAAGACCAGCACGAGACATTCGTCTCGCTTCACTCCACTCGACAGACTGCGAGGCGCTGGTTGCTGTAGGGGCAGGTCAGGCCGGCAACTGGCGGATTTGTAAGTACGACCCAGTCCACACCGAATTGCGACCTGAGACGCAGGAAGTCCGGTCTCTGAAAGTCGCGCCATCCGTTTTGCGCGTTCATTTCGCGCAGCCAGCGCGGACCGAGGCTCGGCACTCGCACTACGATGCAGGGATCTTTCACCGCGTCCGCCAGGACGCTTCTTTCAGCCAAGGCGCGAAAGCCGTGGTAGTCCTCGCCATCCATTTCCATGTAGCGCGGGTCGAGCGCGAAATAGCTGTCAACGGGTGTGTTATGGCTGATCCACTTGAACGCTTCCACCCAGTCATTGCCTGAGGGCCGGCCTGGCAGTTCGAGATGGACCGTCCCGGGATATAACTGGCGCTGCGCATAGAACATTCCCGCGCTGAGCGGCACGAACACTAGCAGCCAGCGGAGCACGCGGCGCTTGAGAAAGTAGCGGCCCAGCAATCCCCCGGACAGCAGCACAAGAAAGACGTACACCAGATGCAGGAAGCGCATGGGCTCCAGCGAGCGAAAGCGCTCCAGTGGCGGAGGCAGCATAAGAATCAGCGCGACCGCCAACTGGAAAATGCCGAAGTAGACAGTGCGTTCTGCTACGCGAGCCAGGACATCCGAGCGCCGGCCGAGAGCCAGCGAACGGAACCACCACAACAGCGCCAGCGGGCCGACGACTCCGAGCCACTCATACCAATGCCATTGCAGCAGAAAGTAGAACGATCGCGTGGCTTCGGCTTGCCGCCAGGTGGGCGACGCGGGCTCGAACATCCAGCCGAGCGGTATGAGCAGTAACGCGGCGGACGCGGCGGGGTTCTGCTTCGCCTCGCGTGAATTCCACATTTTCGGATTCCATCCGAGAAAGAAACAGTAAGAGACGCCGAACGGCGTCATGTTGAGGTGCAGGGGAAACGCCAGTAGCAGCAGCACACCGGCCTGCACGCGCCGTCCGTCGAGTACGGCGACGATCGCGGCCAGGATCAGCGCCGTCGCCAGTGCGCGCGGATGCAGATGCTGGTCGGTCAGGCTCAGACCTGTGCCCGAGGCCGGCAATGTCAGCAGGGCGGCGACCATGGCGACTGCGGCCCACTGAGCATACTTTTCTTCGAAGCCGCGGACGGCGATCCGCCAGCATCCCCATAAGACGAGAAAGGTGGCGAGCACCTGCCAAAAGAAAAGTGCCCAGGGCAGGGGAACGTGGGTCCAACGAATGGAGAACGCGATCAGCTTGTCAAAGGCTGTCGCCTGAAACAGCACACGGAAAAAATCCGCGTCATGGGGGAACAACGCCGGATTCAGGTTGTTTTTGATCGCGGCGAGGTAGTAGGCATCGTCTTCGAGGCCGGGATGGTAACCCTGCACCAGCATGGCCAGCGCAGTCAACAGCAGTAACCACGCGAGATTTTTCACTTCGGTGAAACTGTTCTCTCTCATGAAATTTCGTGGGGCTAGTCTCGATAGACCTAGGCCGGGCCCGCGGTTTCCGAGCGGACGGCGTAGTAGGTTTCGCCGGCGGCCTCGAGTTTACGGCCTTCGTCGCTGAAGCGTGGCAGGTGAAGCAGGCCGGTCTTCTGCATAGCAAACTGCAGGGTCGTGGCCAGCACTCCGAAACCGTACTGCACGCTGCGGCTGAAATTGATGGACGAGGCTTCTTCGAAATACTTCGTGGGGCAGGAGACTTCTCCGATGCGGAAGCCGAAGTGCACGCATTGCGCCAGCATCTGGTTGTCGAAGACGAAGTCGTCGGAATTTTCGAGCAGCGGCAGTTGGGTGAGCACCTGGCGGCTGAAGGCGCGGTATCCGGTGTGGTACTCCGAGAGCTTCACGCGGAGAAATAGATTCTCGAAGGCGGTGAGCAGGCGGTTGGCAATGTATTTGTAAATGGGCATGCCGCCGAGCAGGGCGCGGCCGCCGATGATGCGCGATCCCAGCACAACGTCGTAAACATTGTAGGCGACCATGCTGGCCATGGCCGTGGTCAACAGCGGCGTGTACTGATAGTCGGGATGCAGCATGATGACGACATCGGCGCCGGCGTTCAGGGCCTCGCGATAGCAGGTCTGCTGGTTGCGTCCGTAACCATAGTTGCGGTCGTGCTGGAAGACCAGCAGGCCGAGCTGGCGGGCGAGATCGACCGTTTGGTCGGAACTGTGGTCGTCGACCAGAATGCGGATGTCCACCAGGTCGGGCAGCTCCGCCACTGTGACCCGGAGAGTCTTCTCGGCGTTGTAGGCGGGCATGACAACTGCGATGCGCTTGCCGTTGATCATGGTGGGGAGAGCGGGGCTGCTCTAATAGTTTACCCGAGATGCTGGGAAGGGTCTTGGTTCTGGGGCCTTGGGAAGATTCTGAAGCGCGAGCTAACTCGACACTAAGGGCATTTAGTTTCATTCATTTACGGCCGAGACGATCTTGTCGAACACGTCGGGGCGGAGTCGCAGAAATTCCCAATTTGGGACTAATCCCAGAAACGGAAAATGCTAAGCAGCGTCGGCAATAAATTGGGACAATTCCCTATCTGAAACGCGGTTCCCGGTTTATAACATTTCCGTTCGCTGGCCAGAAGGAGGGCTTTATGAGCGACAACGCGAAAGCGAATTGGGAGGAATTGAGCCAGCAGGTCGCAGACTTGCAAGTCAAAGCGTTTCTGAGACTCATCTTCGAAATCGGGGGAGTGCTGGAACAACATCGTCAGTATTCCATCGGCAATAGCACGTCAATGCCGGGGCGCATCGCGCGGGTTGAGGACGAATCCACAGGAGCGAACGGGAAACTTGTGACGAGTGTCACAGACTGTACCCAAACGAATGGATTATTTTCTCGGGAACGAAAGCGAGATCCCTCTGGGGTACAGGAAGGCTTGGGGCAAAATCAAAGAGGAGAACGTTTGCACGATGAAGAACAAACAGGCGCTAGAACGGCTCATGACGGAGCGCTGGCCGAAATTGAAGAAACGAGCGCAGAACGAAAACAATCCAGAAAAGCTTATTGCAATCCTTGAAGAGATCGACGACTTGTTGTTCAGCGTCGAAATGAGAATTGCCGCTCAGAGCGGGCGGACGCATTCGAGGGACGGGGCGGATTCAAGATCGGTTCGCTTCGAATCTGATGCCGCACCCTCCGACGACTCAGAAATCGGGAGCCAATGAATGATGTCGAATCCAGGTTGAGAACGCGCGGCGTCCACGACCTCTCGAACGAGCTCTGTGAAATATTCGAGCAGCAGTTTGATGCACTGCAGCACGGCTTGGCCGAACTCGAGTTGGAACAATACTTAGAAAGGCGGAGGCGAATTCATCAATTGCAGACCGAGCTAAAGACATCAGTTCATCGGCCGTCGTAAAAGGACATGGCAAGGAAAGCCGCTCCTCGATACTTTACCTGACGTGGCAGGGAGTGCAGCGATGGCAGGTCTTGGGTCTCAATTGACTTGGCATTGGCTTGGGTCGGGATTGAGTTGGGTCTGAATCGAAAAGACCGGCTCACTGGCCGCCGTGGAACCGTCCGAACGCGTGGGCAGCCATTAGCGAAATGGCCAGGATTCCCGCCCCGAGCACGAGCACGTGCTGAGTCTTGCGCAGATCGAAGTTTCCGACGCGACAGACGAGGAGATAGCCGACCGCAAGGTTGAAGAAGCCCCAGAGGACATTCACCGTCGACGAGGACAAACCCACGCCGGGTGGCGATGCGAAGGGGCTCTGGAAAGCGTGCCCCGATATCCCATTGCCGAAATGGGGGACACTGTTGGCGAGGAATGCGCCTCCGAAAAAGTACGCCACATAATGGTACCAGCGCATGGTTGACTCCCTTCTGACTGCCAAAACCTTGTCTCAACTCGAACGACTCGCCCATGACTTGACCCAAGGCTTACTTCATGTTGTCGAGGATGGAGCCGACGATTCCTCCGACTACGCCCCCTTCGACCGTGTGTTTCGCGGCCTCGCGGGGGAGATACCTCTCGATCGCGTGCGCCAATCTGGCGATGGGCAGGGTCTGGAGCCAGATGCGGCCGGGGCCGGTCAGCGCGGCCAGGAAGATTCCGTCGCCGCCGAAGATCATGTTCTTGATGCCGGGGACGGTGGTGATCTGAAATGCGACGCCGGACTGGAATGCGCCGACGTGGCCGGGATGGACGCGCAGGGTTTCGCCGGGCTGCAGGTCGCGGATAACGAGTTCGCCCGAGAGTTCGAGCCAGGCAGTGCCTTGTCCGCTGACCTTTTGCAGCAGGAAGCCGTCGCCGCCGAAAATTCCGGCGCCCAGGGATTGCTGGAAGCCGACGCCGATCTGAATCTGCGGCGTGGCGCAGAGGAAGCCCTGACGGTGAATCATGTATTCGTGGCCGGGAGAGACTTCGACGGGCACGATGTGGCCGGGGAGTTTCGTGGCGAACGCGAGTTCGCCGGGGTAGCCGATGGCGCGATATTCGGTCATAAAAATGGAGCCACCGCCGGCTACGCGCTTGAGCACTCCGAAGATGCCTCCGCCGCCGCCGAACTGGGTGTGCGTGGTCATCTGGATCGAACTGCCCATCCAGGAGAGTTCTCCGGCTTCGGAGATGATGCTTTCGTTAGGTTCGAGGGCAAATTCCAGAACGGGCATGGTGGTGCCGGTGATGCGGCTCTGCATGGCGAATCTCCTCAATGAAAGGTTGGCTCGTTCGGACGCGCGATCCGATTCCGGCTCGCGGAAACCAGAAAGTATACAACGGCAACTTCAGAGCGAGCGTTTGGAAGCGGAGATAACTTGCAGCAACTCGGAAGCCGCCCCGGCGTCGAGCAGGCGTTTCTGGCTGGCGTCGCTCAGCTTGAAGTCCACTCCGAATTGCTGAACCAGAGTTGCCATGCGCTTGCTGGTGATGCTGCCCTTGAGTCCGGTTTCGACTTCGGCGAGAGAGAAGGGAGCTGCCCCGCTTTTTGTGGGCTTGGGCGGAGCTGCCACTGGCTCGGGCGCTTGCCAGTTTGCCTCCTGCTTGGTTATCAAGCCCTGTTGAAGCATCTCTGCGAGGCCGGCTTGGGACTTGCCGGAGCCCGGTTGCCGCGCCGCCTTGCGAAACCAAGCCGCCGCCATGTGGGGTTGCCGGCGTATGTCTGCTTCCCCATATCCGTCGCGATACACGAGCGCCAGGTTGTATTCTGCCGTAGCATAGCCGTGGTCGGCGGACTTTCGCAGCCAATCGAGCCCTTGCTTTGGGTCCTTAGGAATGTAGGGGGGGAAGCCGCTGCGGTACATGATCGACAAGGCGTTCTGCGCGGCCGCATGGCCCAGTTTGGCAGCCTTTTGCAACCACTCCGCGCCTAGCTCGTTGTTCTTGGACACGCCGCCAGTCCCGCTGAAATATGCGCCAGCCAATTTGTATTGGGCTTCGGCATCTCCCTGGTTAGCTTGCTCCTGGAGGGTGGCAATATCCTGCGCCTGCGCCGACACGGCCACCAGGCAGGCAGCTGCCGCGATCACACCAATCGAGATTACGCGAAGCAGAGAGCCGGGAGCCGTCATGGGAAATCGTCGGTCGGTGAAAACAGCCACCGTTGGAAGCTGCTGGACGCCGATGTTAATTCTGCAGATGCCCGAAGTCAATCGGGGCCATGGTTATCCACGTGGTTTCCTCTGACCTGGGGCGCACACACGAAGCTGCGCTGGCATCGCGGTTTCATGCTACTCTAGGCCATTCCTGGGCGGCCCTTACGGCGCGGCTCGCGCGCTGCCCTCGTATCTGATGAAATACTGCCCTGCATGTCAGAAGACCTATCCGTCTGACTACAACGTGTGTCCGGCGGATCAGACCAGTCTGCAAAATCCCCGAGAACTGCAGCCGGGGATGATCATTCGCAACAAATATCAGATTCTGGATCAGATCGGCGTTGGCGGCATGGGAGTGGTCTACCGGGGCAAGCACCTCACTTTCAACGAGGTCTGCGCCATCAAGATCGTCAACGACGTCATTGCCGGGGACGCCAACTTCCTGCAACGCTTCCAGACCGAGGCCGTGGTCACGCGCAAGCTCCGGCATCCCAACGCAGTCCGAGTGGACGATTTCGACTACACCGAGGATGGCCGCCCGTTCATTGTGATGGAACTGGTGGAGGGCAAGAACATCGGCGAGACTCTGCAGTCGGACGGGCCGTTCCGTGTGCCGCGGGCTTTGCGCATTGCGACCCAAGCGGCACGGGCGCTGGGGGTCGCGCATAAACTCGGGGTGGTGCATCGAGACATCAAGCCCGCGAACATTCTGCTCACGACCGACGAACAGGGTCAGGAAATCGCCAAGGTGCTCGATTTCGGGATCGCGAAACTGCGCGAAGTCGCGGGGAGCGACCAGCCGGGAATGACCATGACCGGCATGGTGGTGGGCACGCCGCTTTACATGTCTCCCGAGCAGTTCATGGGGAAAAAGGCCGCCGGAGAAATTGACGGGCGGACGGATATTTATTCGCTGGGGGTTGTGCTCTATCAGATGGTGACGGCGCAACTTCCCTTTGACGGCGACACGCCATACGCCCTAATGCTGCAGCACATACAGGGAACGGTGCGGCCGCCGCACGAACTGGCGCCGGATCTGCACATTCCGGAGGCGCTTTCGCGAGTGATTCTGAAAGCGATCGACAAAGCGCGCGAACAGAGATTTCAGACCGCTGAAGAGTTTATTGCCGCCATGGACGAGGTCGCAAACGTGGGCGGCGAGTTCTGGGCGGACGCGGTCGTGGAAGAGAGTCAGACGCCGGATAGCCCAGTGGCCAAGACCCAGACCACGAACGTAGCGGCCCGAGCTTCGACCCAACCCTCGCAAACCCAGCCGTCGGAGATTCGAAACTCGCAAGCCTCGCCGGTTCAGCCGAAAGCTGGATCTTCTTTGGCTGCTAAGCCGACGAAGCCGGCCATACCTGCAACCCAGCCTTTGACTATTCCGGTTGTGTCCCAAGCGCCATTGGCAGGCAGCATGAGCGCCGCGCCGCCGGCAGATTCGGTGCTGGTAAAGAGCGCCGCACAGCATGTGTTTCTGCAGCCGAAGAAATTTCGGCTGACGCAATTGCTGATGCTGGTGGTTCTACTCTTGGCGGCTGTGCTGGTAGCGGGTGTTGGCTATCTGAAATATCAATCGTTTCAGCGATTAAAAATTGAGACCGCGGTCACCGAGAAATTGAATGCTGTGCCGGCCCTGCGCGCACTCAGAGTGTCGGTATCCGACAAGCATGAAGTGATTCTCGACGGCAGTGTGTCGAGCGCGGACGATCGTAAGGCAGCAGAGGATCTGGCCGGTTCCGTTCCCGACGTGGCTGCGGTGATCAATCGGGTGCTGGTGACTTCTGTGGTCGTTCCGGGGGCGGCGTCAGGCCCGGCGAAGGTTCCGGCGGAATCCTACGAGTCTCTGATCAGCGATGGAACGAAATTCATGGATGACGGGAAATATGACGAGGCCATCGCCTGCTTCTCTAAGGCAGCAGAAACCGACCCCAACAAAGGGGCAAAAGAACTCCTCGAAAAAGCGCAGCAAGCGCAGAAAACCGAAGAGCAGCTTCTCAAGAATCGCCGATAACCGATAACGCTCCGCCCCGCGTTCCCCACTCCGTTCGTTCCCGCTTCAAAGAGAGCAACACCAACGTCACGACCCTTGACTGAATGCCTCCTTCACAACTTGGGCTTCCGTTTGGTCGGCTGCTGCCTGCTGATCGTCGAGGGCCTTCGCGGCGCTGGCATCCGGCGGTGGGGGCGGGACATCGGAAGCGGTTGTGGTGGTATTGGGAGATTTCGGCAAGCCTCCTGTACCCTGTTTGGCGGCCAGCTCTTTCATGCCGCTATCGAGTTGCTCCTGAAAATGATTGTGCATCTCCTGCAAGTCGTCGACAGAAACTGCGACTTGTTTGCCGGGAGCGCAGTCGGCTTTCTTGCTGCTGGCGACACTCGCGGTTACTTTCTGGTCGCCATCGGGAGTGTCGGTGATCCGGGTGATTACATCTCCGCTGGTCAGTTGGCATTCCTGGCCGTCGGCCGCGACCGCCAGATCGGTGTCGACCACGAATGTGCGTCTCGCAGGATCGAGTGCGGGCGGTACTTCTTCGCTGGCCTGTTGGGGCTGCGCCTGCGCACTTGCCTGCCCACCCGTCTGTCCACCCGCGGCCGCCGGTTGCGCCGCCGCCGTCTGCTCGGCAGCGAGCTGCGCTTTCACTTCTTCCGCAATGGCGGCTTTGACTTCGGGAGTCAGGGTGACAGAACCGGAACTGGACGCGGGCGCATCATTGCTTGCGCTGGCCTGCGATTGATCCGCAGGGGCGCTGTTCCCGGCAGCAGCATTTGCGGCCGCAGCGTTCGCCGCCGCCTGCGCCGCATAGGCTGCCTGGAGATTTGCGGCAATCAGGTAATCCGTGAGCCAGAAGGCAGCCGAAGGATAGGTGGGATAGGGCGCAAAGTACCCACCGTAGAATCCGTACCAGGGCGCTCCACCCCAGCCCCAGCCCCAATACACCGGCGCGGGCCAGGGATTATAGGCCCAACCGTAATATGCGGGCCCGTAGTAAAACGCGGGATGGTAGCCGTAGTAGAAGTGGCCTCCATAAGAATACGAGCGGTATACCCTGGCATAGGCGACGTGATTGATGACGACCGTGCGCGATACATAGGCGTGCCCGCCGCGGGTGACGTACGCGCGCTGCACGTAGCCGGAACCCCGGCCCGTGGTCACGACCCGGGCACCGTTGTGCATACTCTCAACCCGGCGACTGCCGTTGAGACCGCGTTCGATGTGCATGCCATTGCGATTGATAGAACGGATCTGTCCGTTGGGGCGGATACTCGCGGTTCCGCCGCCCCTGAGTGACACTTGTTTCCCAGGCAGAGGCCGGTTCGTAGTTCTGGCTGCGGGCCCAGTGCCGCTCTTCCCCATGGTGCTGCCGCCCGTTCTACCCGCCGCTGACGGAGTGCCTGTCCTTCCAGCGGTGCTGCTTCCCGTCCTGCTCGTCGTTCCGGGCCGGCTCACGGTTCCGGTGCCGGTCCTGGCCGCTGGTCTTGTTCCGGTTGTAGTTCCGGGCCTGGAGCCAGTAGTGGCGGGGCGAGTTGCAGTCGCGGGCCGGGAGGTCGCGGGATGGCTGGTTGCGGCAGCGGGTGCTTTGGGCGAGGCCGGTTTCGGCGCCGGCGCGGCGGGCTTTTTCTGGTCCGCGGCCACGCCTGTGGCCAAGGCGGCGATCAACACCAGAAGCAGGAACGAGTTCTGAAATATCTTGTCACGCTTCGAAACGAATTCTGGGACGAACTTTGAAACGAAATTCATTTGCAAACTCCTGGCGATCAACCTGAAACAGCCGGTTGTTGGCCTCATCCAGGCACAACCAACTCTCCCTTGCAGGGCCTGGCACAAGTATCCGCCCACGACGTAGGAGCGTTGGCAATTTTGATGCCAGCGCCCATGCAAGTCAAGAAAAATCCCGGCTCGGACGCATGCGCCTGCGTGTGCCGAAGAGGTTCTGCCATTCTTCATTCCTCGCGATTGCTCGCGATTGCCTGGGCGAGTGCGAGGTATAATTTGAAACCGTCGGCGAGCCCGTTGCTCAGTTCATGGCAAAAAGAATTACCACCAACCGATTGATTCAATCATGAAATTCGGAGACAAATACGAGCTTCTGGAATCGCTGACCACGGGCGCGGTGGAAACCTTCGTCGCGAATGACAAAGTTAGAGGCGAGCGGGTGCTGGTGCATATTTTGCATGGCGAACCGCAGAAGCCGAATCAGCCCACGGTGCAATGGGTGCTTGATGCATTTCGCCGGGTCGCTCCTGAACCGGTGGGCCTGGTGCTCGAAGCGGGCCGGTACAGTGGGACGCTCTATGCCTACCTGATTACGAAATTGCCGGAAGAAACTGCGATGCGCGGATGGGTGCAGCAGTATAAGGCTCGACCCCGGGATGCTCAAGAGACGACAGCGACTCTCGCATCGCCGACCTCGGACAGCAAGGCTCCCACTTCGGACCCAAGGCTGAAGGAACTTCCGCAAACCTGGCAATCTTCCCCATCTCTACCGATCCAACCGGTGCCGATCCAGCCGATTCCGACCGCGCCGTTGTCGACGATGGGAACCACAGCGGATGAGTCTCGCATACGAACCGCGCCGGCCTGGGGAGCAGAAGCTCCGCAGAGTCCCGGCCCGCCGAAAACGGAGCCGATTGCAGGCACTCCTGCGGAATCTTTTCGTCCGGATTTTGCGCCCAGGAACTTTCCTTCTGAGGTCGCCGCCCCGCCGGTCATCGCCCCGCCGGCTAAGGAGGGCCCGAAGCTAGGCGAGTTTACCAGCTTTTTTCAGGGACCGTTTCGCGGAGACGCTTCCTCAGAGATTCCGACGGTTACTCCACGCCAGGAGGCTCCGCGAAAAACCGGGGAGGACTTTACCTCAGTATTTGGTTCGGCAAAACCACAGCCGGAGGAGCCACTGCCCGCCCCAGGAATCGCGGGGAACGAGTCGGCCGGCTCATTTACTGGGTGGTTCAATGCAGAGCCCTCGCGGATGTCGAGCACAACGACGCCGCCGTCGACTGGGCTGCCGCGAGCCGCCGTGGATCCCGCGCCGGGCTTTCCTGCGCCAAGCGCTCAAGCACCGAACTTTTCCACGCCAAGTTTTTCCGCGCCCAAGCCGCCGGCCCCTGTCTTTCCTGCTCCAGTTCCTCCGAAGGAAGCGTTCGGACCGCCTGCAGCAGCGCCGCCGATCTTCCCGACCCCAACGCCGTCGATGCCGCCGGCATCTGCTCTGCCTTCTGAGGGCGCCACAGGCGCATTCTCGCGCCCAGCCGGCGAGCCCGCCGCCGCCACTCCGCTTGCTCCACCAAGCGGTCCCGGCGAATATACGCGACTCATTTCTGTCAGGGCCCCCAATCCAGCGGGGGAAGCCGCAGGCGCATCCAATGCTCCAGCCGGTGCGGCGGGGCCACCCGCGTTTGCCATGCCATCCATGCCAGTTCCAGCGATGGCGCCGCCACCCCTTCCGCCGCCGCCAGTGCCGCCCAAACCTGCTCTGGCCGCGCCGAAAGCTCCAAAACTTCCCCCAGTTCCCAAAGCGCCTAATGTCGCGGCGCCCGAGCCGCCGGTCTCCTATTGGCCGCTAGTCCTCACGCTGACGGTACTTTTCTTTATTGCCGTTCTGCTGGTTCTTTATTTTGTTCTGAAGCACTGAACGGAACGCGGAGAGTATTTCTTAGTTCGCTTGCGGAAGCAGGATCAGCAATTCCAGCGTGGGATTGGGAAGATCACTGGGAACGTAAGCAGCGAAGTTGCGGGCGCGAGTAACGGCCTCCCATGCGGGTCCGGTTTGGTTCAGCGCGAAATACTGATACTTCAATTTCACCGGGATCGCGCTCGGTGGACTGGTCAAATGGCGCAGCGCAATTCCAGGCAAAGCCTGCCTCACGAGGTGCTCAATGTGAGTTGCCGAGCAGGCCTTTACCAGCTGCGGGACTTTCTGAATGATGGTTTCTTCGCTGGTTTCCGCGCTTACCGCCAGGTACATGCGCGTGTTCACCAGATACTTGTCGTGGTCGATGGCCGTGGCATAAATCGAATCCTGCGACAGCTTTAGTGGGAGCGAAACCAGGTTGGTCGGAACCACGGTTTCGAGAAGTGAACGCAGCTTCTCATCAAGCTCGGAAAAAATCGGGCCCAGCGAATCGTGCACGTAGAGGGGCAGATCGCGGGGCCGCATTTTCTGCGAAAACGTGGTGAGTGATCCCGCGAGCGCGACTGTGGCCGCGTACAACTCCTCGGGGTGGCCCATCTTGCTCTCGTAGAGATGGGAAAAGATCGGGAAGTTCGAGTTGATTGTGTACAGCAACCAGAAGTTGGCGATATCAGAAGCGGTGAAATCGGCAAGGCTCTGATTCTTCTGCCGCCGGCCTGCGGAAAGTTGAGTGCTGCGGGCGGAGAGCAGTTCCACTAAGCCGCGCAGCAATCCCACCAAGTACTCGCTCGCGCCGATCTCGATGAGCGGAGGAATGAATCGAGGATTGAGTTGAAACGTGCCGGCAGGCGTGCGTTCCACGTTGGCGATGCGCAGCACGGAAGAGCCTTCACGATTCTCCGAGTCGGCAAGCAGCCGCATATTCTTTCGTGCCACCTGAATCTGCTTCTCGCTGGCGCCCGTGTTTTCGTCGCGAAAGGCGGTCACTTCCGCGAGATAGCGCGTGCCTCCGTCTTTTCCGGTGGACACATTCAGACCGCGCTGGCGATAGTCGGGAATGGCCAGGTACATATCGAGACTCTTGTCGCCGGGCTCGAAGAACTCCTCCAGCGATTTGGACGGAGGCGGCGGATCGGCCTCCGGAACCTCGAACAGGAGTCCATCGGGAAAGATGCCGGTGGCGCGCGTCACCGCAAACTGCCCCTCGGTCAGCAGCTCCGCATTGATCGACAGTTCGCGAAATCCCCAGGGACAAAATTTGAGCGCCTGCAGCCTAAAATTGAGCGCGTCTTCGATGAAGCGATCCTGCACCTGGAGATGTTGCGGAGTCAGGAACGTACCCTTGGTCCAGAGAACTGGCTTCAGCTGCTTCATAGGATCGCGGCGCAGTCTGCCGGGACTTGGCCTGGACGAACATCTCAGGCCAATCTCAGCACGGCTGCCCACAATAACAATTCCTGAGCCAGGAAGCAAAGGGCAAATCAGAGGGCAAGCAGGCAGGGTCAGGCAGAAATGATCTTGGGCAATTTTAGAGGATGCGATCGGGCTGTGAGAAGGCTTTACGCTTGGTCGCGCCGCTCCGGATTCCAAAGGCCTTCGATGAACTTCAACCAGTCCTGGGTTCGGGCGCGGAACATGCGGGATGCGTTGCGGGAAAAAACCGCCAGGCCAAAATCACCACGGGCGCGGCGAAGCACCAATTGAATTTCTTCATGCAAGCTTTCCGGGATGGACTTATCGCTCTCCAAAGTTTCCAGCAACTCGAACATGTCCGGCGCAGCTGCGATCAGGCTGGCACTGGCATTGGAATCCGCATCGGCTTCCACGGACGCCACCGGTTGCCCACAGCGATCGATCACCCGCGACCACTTCTGCGGATCAATCCGCCACATACCTGATGTCAATTTGGTTTTCGCCATACTACTCCACTCCTTAGAGAAGGTTCTCCCTTCGGTGACTCAGTCTTCATAGTGTAAGATGCCGCAGCTTCCAGCAAGGTTACTAAGGTCCTTGAAGGGTTAACCGGTCGGGTTCACCTTAGAGATTCTTAGATTCTCTAATCTGTTGCGCTGCGATGATCTGCGGGCTCCGCGGTTGCGTTCGCTCCCGGCTCTGATAAAATGCCGTGCAACCAATTGGCCTGGGGGTTCTCAAATGCCGATGCAAGTTTGCATGGGAGCAACCATGATGTGCACCATGGGCATGGCTCCGAGTTCGCTCGTGGTTCTGCCCACAAACATGGTGATGACCGACGAAGTTCCCGACGCCAACATCATGGACAACATCCCACTCGTCAACATCATGCCATTCGGCATGTGCATGTCGCCGGCGAATCCGATGGTTGCTGCTGCGACGGCTGCCGCGATGGGCGTGCTGACTCCGATGCCCTGCATTCCCATGACGGTCGCCCCGTGGGTTCCCGGCGCTCCGACGGTGATGCTCGCCGACATGCCCACTCTCGACGACACCTCGACGCTGATGTGTATGTGGGCCGGTGTCATCAGCATTGTCATGCCAGGAGAAATGACCGTGATGGTGCCGTAAAGGGCTGCTCGGCAGACCGGAAGGAAAGTCGCTGCCCCAGCACTTGAGTCGCTCTCGAATTCCCTTCCGTCAAGCTTCGCACCTTTAATTCAGCTTCGTTCCCTTGCTGCCGTCGTCGGCCGTATCCGGATCGTTCGGGGCCGTAGGAGAATCCGGGCTGTCAGGCGATCCTGAGCTGGGGTCCGAAGTGCTGGCCGGCGAACTACCGCTGTTGAGGAATACAAACGGGGTTCCTGTGACAAACACGCCTGCGGGGCCGATATCGATCGAATTCGCACCAGAACTCAGCGTGATGCCTACCGGACATTCAATCACTATGCCCGTCTCTGCGCTGAGATGAATGCTCAGGGCGCTCATCATGTACCCCATCGTGATCGAGTCCATCTTTCCGCCGGTTACCGAGAGTGAAACATTGCCCGTGACGCTTTCGCTCTGGTTCCCGGTGACACTGAGCGAGACGTTGCCGGTGACGCTTTCTTTTTGATCGCCGGTGACGTTGAGTGACTTGTTGCCGGTCACACTCTCCATCTGATTGCCGCCGACGTTCAGCGACATGTTGGTGTCGATCTTTTCGTAGTGGCTGCCCTCGACGTGCACATGCTTGTCCGTCTGAATTTGCTCCACCTGGTTCGTGGTCACGATCAGGTGCCGGTTGGCGCCGATGAATTCACGCGAGTCCTTCTCGACGCGCAGATCCATGTCCATTTCCGCATTCACGAAAATCTGCTCTTGTCCCTTCAGATCTTCGAAACGAAGTTCGTTATAGTTCGAAGCGCCGCCGCCCTTGGAACTGCGCGACATGAAGGTGCTGCGCGTCTGGTAATCGGGCAGCGTATAAGGAGGCATCTGGTTGGCGTTGTAGACGCGGCCCGTGATGACGGGCCGGTCGGGGTCGCCTTCCAGAAAGCTGACCAGAACCTCCTGACCAATGCGCGGAATCCACATCGCACCCCAGTTTCCACCGGCCCAAGGTTGCGATACACGAATCCAGCAGGAGCTGTTCTCGTTTTGCTGTCCGTAACGGTCCCAGTAAAACTGCACGATGACCCGGCCATAGGAGTCGACCCAGATTTCTTCGTTCGCTTTGCCAACTACCAGGGCCGGCTGCGGCCCCTGGACAAAAGGCTTCGGAGTAACCCGTGGAGGACGGTATGGAATCGACGCTGGAATACACTGGAACTGAATGGAGCTGTTTTCGTCCGCTCCGCTATTAGAAAAATAAATTCCACCTTCCGATGCCGAGTGCCGCACTTCGGTGATCAAGTAAGACGAGTTCATATCGCTGCGGTAATGCGTGCCGAGGGTAAAGGTCTTGCCCGGCGCGAAGTCCCGCACGCGCCCCGAACCGACGATGATGTGATGCGCCGCCTCGTGCTCTTCCATGCGAGTCTTCGAGGTGTCCTGACCCTGGTCCAGAGTGGTGTGCACTCCCGGATAATCGAAAATCTCGTAAGGATCGTTGCCCCCAACCTTGATGACCGTTTGCTCCGTTGCCTTCAGATTGGTGGACGGCGTCTCGAAGTTGTAATCCGTCGAAGTATACTGGCCAGTTCTGAATTCGCGCTTCGCATGGATATCCGAGATGTGCTCCCCGCTCCCGAAGATAGTGCCGGCGCTGGGATCGTAGGGAACAGTCGGCGAAACAGGGCAGGCAGGGAGGGAAGCCGAGTTGTCACAGACGACCAGTGTGTGACCGTCTTGCGTATGCTCGAAGTAGTAAAAGATCCCCTCATGTTCGAGGAGGCGGGAAACAAAATTAAAAGTCGTCTCCCGGTACTGAACGCAATACTCCAACTCGTCATAGTCGCCGGCGTTCACGTTCATCTTGTAATCCGCTGTGTGCGACTTATCCTTCTGTTGGTCGAAAATCTCGGTCACAATCTCGGGGACGCTCTTGGCTTGGAAGATGCGGCAGTCCGTCTGGCGGGTGAGAAACCAGAACCAGGGCACGACCTCCATCTGGTAATGATAGAAAGTCGCGTCGAAACCACTCTGTGCAAACCGGCTCACATAGCCATTGATGTAGCGCGGCGTATTGGGCTTCGCAGTCGCGATTGTTACGACCACCTTTTTCCCCAGAACCTTGGTGAAATCAATCGAGTCTTCCTGCGACAAAAGGTCGAGATGAAACGTGAACAGTCGCGACAGTCCTTCCACGCCGGTAAGACCTTGCAACAGGACTTCGTCCTCCTGCAATCCGTCGACCGAAACCGCGATCAGGCTGTCCTTTTGCGTATAGGTTGACATAGTCCGGGATTAGCTAATTAAGGTCGAGTTCGGAATAGGCCGCCCGGCCTTGAGGCAGCGCCAACCGGAGCGGGCAGCCGGAACATTGTACCGTTCGATGCTGCGCCGCCAATACCAAAAGCTTCAATTGTGTCCCGGTCGACCGTATGCGTCGCCATTTGGTGCTCGATTACTTCGTGCGATTGCCCCAGCACCTCATGAATCGGCCGCTTTACAATGACTCCGTCTTGTGCAATTTTGGCGTTTGGAGAATCCTCGGACCGCCAACTGCTGAGGGCCATTTTCACTATTCCAAATGTTTCCGGCTCAGACTGCGAATCGTCAAAATACACACCCGAGTCCTCAGCTCCTCCATATCTGTATGGAGCGATCTTGGTTCCCTCTCCCATTCCATAGTCTGCGAAGGCAACAACCCTGGCCCCGTCCCAGATCTGCGAAAGCGCGATCAGCAACTCTGAGCCGCGGGCTTGCGCGGGGTTGTTCGTATCCGCACCCGCATTGCATCCGTCAAAGCGTACGGTCGAGAAGTTTGAGCGGCCTCTTTTCGAGATATCAGCCAGAAACTTGCCGAGCCGCTTCAGATCGGAAGAGTATCTGAAGATGGTTTTCGCGCTCAGGAAGTCCTTCGGGTTGGAGCCGTGCGCATTTACGCCATCGACGAACAGGATGCCCGGGCAGCCATGACAGGTGATCACCAGCAGCCTGACCCCGCCGGCCTCGATCGGCTCCTTGAAACCCTCGCTGGAAAAGCCCTTAAACTTTTCCAGGCTGTCCACAAGTCCGCACAAATCATCGAACAGGACAAAGACAGACCGCTTTTTGACATACCCTAATCCAAACCATTTATCTCCGGGGGAAACCGGATCGATTAGTTCGAAGTCACCCGCCTTCTCCACCGTGGGTGCGGAACTGCCGACGGTTTTGCCATCTTGGTACTTCCAATTGCGATCAACCGCGAATAGAGTGACATCCTTCATATAGTCCCTCGTGGCCGCTTCGCTAGCGATATTCGAAGGCACCGTCGGCGCCGATGCCCACGTGGATTCGCTCCATGGCTTCGTTGGCCGCCATGCGTCCCAGCAACTGCCGCGAAATATCGGGAAGCAGCGTGTTGGTAAGAATGTTATCCACGTTGCGAGCGCCGCTTTCCACCTCGGTACAGCGATTCGCGACTTCCTGCACCAGGGCAGCATCGTAGGTCATCTCGATCTTGTGATTCTCCTGCATGCGGCGTTGAATCTTACCCAGCTTGAGCCGGATGATTTGTTTGAGATTCTCATCGCGAATCGGCAGATAAGGAATCAGAACCATGCGCCCCAGAAATGCTGGTTTGAAGATCTTGTTCAACTCGGGTTTGAGCGCCTTCAGCAGACCTTCGGGTCCTGGCATGGTCTCGGGGTCGGCGCACAATTTCGCCATGGTATCGGTGCCCGCATTGGTGGTCAGAATGATGATGGTGTTCTTGAAATCGATCTCGCGGCCTTCGCCGTCTTCCATATGCCCTTTGTCGAACACCTGGTAGAAAAGCTCCAGCACGTCGGGATGCGCTTTTTCGACTTCGTCGAGCAGCACCACGGAATAAGGCCGGCGCCGCACTGCTTCGGTAAGGACGCCACCTTCGCCGTAGCCGACGTAGCCCGGAGGCGAGCCTTTCAACGTCGATACGGTGTGTGCTTCCTGGAACTCCGACATATTGATGGTGATCAGGTTGCGCTCTCCGCCATAAAGAAGGTCTGACAGCGCGAGCGCGGTTTCAGTCTTGCCGACTCCGCTGGGCCCCACCAGCATGAAAACTCCGATCGGCTTGATGGGATCGTCGAGACGGGCCCGCGCCGTCGAAATGCGCTGGCTGATGATTTCCAGCGCGTGCAACTGCCCGATCACGCGCTGGCCGAGGAATGTCGGCAGAGAAAGGACGGTGGAGATTTCGTCCTTCATCATTTTGCCGACGGGAATTCCAGTCCAGGCGGAGATCACTTCGCCGACAATCTGCGCGTCGACCGCGACGCGAATCATCGGCTCTTCGCCTTGCAGCGCTGCGAGATCAGCCTCAGCTTGCGCCAGTTGGGTGCGCACCGCAGCCACGTCGACTGGCTTGGCAGCTTCTTCGACTGCGGTAGCCGTTGCCGATGTTGTCGACGCTGCTGTTGCCGGAACTGGGGCAGCGGGAGCGCTTGCAGTCGCATCGGTTGCAACTCCAGGTATTTCAGCACGCGCGACAGCGTTGCCGCTCTGCGAACCTGCACTTTCGAGCTGGGAACGGAAAGTCCGAATCGTCGTGACCAAATCGCGTTCCTTCTCAAAACGACTCCGCAAGCCCCCCAGTCGCGATTCGATTTCAGCGCTCTTGGTCGCGATTTCCAGCAGCCTTTCGCGATGGTCGGCGCCCACCAGCGACTCCCGTTCCAGAATGCGCTTCTGCACCGCGAAATCGTCGATCTGGCGCACGCTGTCTTCAATCGCGGGCGGAGTGGCGCTTTGTCCCAGAGCCAGCCGCGCACAAGCCGTATCCAGCACGCTGACGGCCTTGTCGGGCAACTGGCGGCCGGCAAGATAGCGGTGCGAAAGATGGACTGCAGCAGTCAATCCCTCATCCAGAATGCGGACTTTGTGATGCTTCTCGAGCGACGGCACAATGCCACGCAGCATGGTCAGGCACTGCGATTCAATGGGCTCTTCCACCTTCACCACCTGGAAGCGGCGAGCCAGCGCGGGATCTTTTTCGAAGTATTTCTTGTATTCGGACCACGTCGTGGCCGCGATGGTTCGCAACTCGCCGCGGGCCAACGCCGGCTTCAGAAGGTTAGCGGCATCACCTTGTCCGGCCTGTCCGCCCGCCCCGATCATGGTGTGAGCCTCGTCGATGAACAAAATGATGGGGATGGGCGAGGCCTTTACTTCTTCGATCAATCCCTTCAGCCGATTCTCGAACTCTCCTTTGATTCCCGCTCCCGCTTGCAGCAGCGCGAGATCGAGAGTTCGCACAATAACGTTGCGCAAGGGCGGAGGCACATCGCCTTGCGACACCCGCAACGCGAAGCCTTCCACCACGGCGGTCTTCCCTACTCCGGCTTCGCCGGTGAGAATGGGGTTGTTCTGGCGGCGGCGCATCAGGATATCGACGACCTGACGAATCTCAAAGTCGCGCCCCAACACGGGATCAATCTTTCCGGTCTTGGCTTTCTCGGTTAGGTTGATGGTGAACTGGTCGAGGTTGGGAGTTTTTCCGCCGGGACGCGGAGCCCCAGCAGGCGCCCCTGGCGCCGCAGCAGTGGCAGCCACGGCGGTTTGCGTCTCCTCGCTCGAATTACCGACAATCGAGACGAAGTCCTTGCGCAAGGAATCAGCCTGAATCTTTTGAAACTCGCGGCTGACGTCGCGCATGAGGCGCACGAGTTCATCATTCGTCGCGAGAGCGAGAATGGTAAAGCCGGTGCGGACCTGTCCGGCGTTGTAATCGATCGAACCGATGGTCCAGGCTTCGATCAGCATTCGCATGAGCGAAGGGCTGAGCGCGGGGGTGCGCGCGTTTCCGGTTTTCAATTTGTCCAACGCCCGCGCCAGTTCGCCGGAGAGCCGCGAAGTATCGATCTCGAAATGCTTGAAAATCGCGGCTGCATCGTTGTCGGTGGAGTCGAGCAACTTGGTCAGGTAGTGCTCGACCTCAATGTCGTAATGCGTGCGCGCCAGGCAAAGTCCTGCTGCCGCCTCCAGAGCGCCGCGAGTCGAATCGTTAAGCTTGCCGATCAGAGACTTCAGATTCATGGCTTCCCCTCTCTGCTGCTTCCAGCGCCAGCACGGTATCGTCCGGATCCCGGCCGAAGGGCACGGACTTCACCCATGACACCCATCCCAATTGCGGGCCCGATATGCCTTCGGCTCCCAGGGTGCAAGGCGGAACCTGCTCGCGTTCGAGAATCAGCTTCACTTCGAAATCCCATTCGTCGTTTGAAAAAAATCGTACCCATGCCCCCAGCGACTCATACGATTGGCCGTCGGGCAGAAAATCCGCATAGCGCTTCAACGTTAGCGGACCCAGAACGACGCGAACTTTGGATTGCTGGTTCCATACCTCGTCGCCCACCACGGCACCGAAACCGAGTTCGCCGCTCGCGCTATTTCCCTCTGACAAATTACACTGCGTCTCGGGATCCAGGCGATACCAGCCTCCAGCAAATTGCTCGATCGCGACCGGCACCTCGAAGTAGTCGGACAGAATCTGCTGCAGGGCCTGAGCGGAGCGCGGGCGCTGCGCCAGCAAGCCAGCATAGTACACCAGAGTGTCGTCCGACACCGCCTGCCGGTCGCGCAAGCCATCCGTTCCCAGGCCCAGCAGGCTGAGGAGATGCCGTGAGAACAGATCGCGCTCGCCCTGCTCGCAGGCAACATCGAAGCGATACTTTCTCCAGGCGCGGTAAAAGAGCGAGATGATGCGGTGATTGAAAAGATCAAGAAAATCTTTCGGCGACGAGTCGTTAAAGCGCAGACGCTCGATGAGCAGCGTGGTGTAAGGGTTGGGCAGAACGCCTTCAGGACCCGTCAGACCCATGAAGTTGACGGTCATCTGAACCGCCTTTTCCTCGGGCCACTCATCCTCGCCGGGCCACTTCATGCCCTGGATCTGGCTGGCGGGAAAAGCCAGCGAGGGATGCGCTCCAAAACGCGCGATCTCGGTTTCAGGGTGCGCGAACTGGCCAACCGACGTCCGCTCCGGGAAAAACCGCTCGAGCAGACGCACCGCCTGGAAGAAATCGAACGAGAAAGGCTTCTGCCGGAGCTTCTCGGCGATTTCCGAAGCGGCTAGATCAGAATGGATTGTCCCGCTCTCGGTGGCCATTCTTCCAACGGCTCCTTTCGCTGGCGGCTGCGCGCCACCATTTGGCTGAAGCTGTTCATCGACACGTAGAGACCCAGAAATTTTTCGAGCACGCTGGCAAACAGATAAGCCCCGCCGCCGCTGAACTGCTCTTCGTCGAATTCAATCTCCACCCGCGTGCCGCGCGCGAAACCGATTCCGTGTTCGGAGATTACACGCGTAAAGTGGCGGCGCGCGTCGACCGAGGTGATTCCACCAATTTGTTTCTTGGTGTCCGGCGACTCAGAGAAATCGTACAGCTCAAGAATTTTCTGCAGCGCCTCTTTGCCGTCATCCACAATGGAAAGATAGTTCAGCGACAGTTGCGAGATCAGGCTCCACAGCGTCTTCCCGTCGAGAGGAGGGCGCAACGTGCGTGTGGGCTTGTGCAGCGCGATAATGCGCTTGATCGCCGCCGCCCCAGCCATCTCGAAATCGCCGTTCTCGCTGCCGAAGGGCAGGCGCGTCACCAGATCACGATTGGTGCAAGTGCTGCGCACGGTCACGGTGTCGTAGTCCAGTTGCATTGGGCGAGCCGAGAGATCGACCAGCGAAAGAAAAACATCGGTGCCGTCGTCCCCTTTGCGCGTTGAAGCCGCGCGGGTGATGAACCAGTAAGCCGGAGTCGTCCCCTGCACAACGTGCCGCTCCGAATAGAGAGGATGGTAGGTGACCGTCTGATGAGTCTCCGCGTCGGTGCTGACGACCTCGTCCACGGAATAGATTTCCATGGTTTGGCGGCGGCGTGCGTCCGGCACGATGGGATACTGATAACGCGTCTGATCGACCAAGATGGGTTCGGCGGTCTGCGCGAACAAATTAATGATGGGCGTGCATCCCAGACGCAGCGTCTTCGGATTGACTGCGACTTCCAGGCGCTGCTGGCGGCCGTCCTGTTCGAAGGGCGAGATCATGAACAGGATCTCGGCTTTCGAACCGAGTCCGGCTCGCCGCAACTCCGAAAGCCCGGTGAGACTCATGAAAAAGAATTTTTCTGGAAAAGCAAAATACTCCTGCAGCAGCCGGTATCCGACAAACGAACGCCTGGGATACGGCAGGACGTCTTCCGCCTCTCCGAAACCCATGGGCTGCAGATTCTTCACCGGGAGCTCGCGCACCGGAGCTTTCGGGTTGGCCGGATCGCGCACCAAAATGCGGACGCAGTTCCGGCACAACAGTTCGTACAGCCCGTGGACGACCGCGCTTTCACCATTCAGATAAAACGCCAGCGTTTCCAAGTCGAGCTTTTCAAACGAAACATCCTGGAAGCATTCCAGTTCCACCCGCAGCACGGCGGCTTCCGATGCGCGCAACGTGGGTCGAATCCGATCAGGCGTCATCCACTGCGCCTGCGAGACTTTGAAGGGCCACAGCGTCACGTCGTAAGAAGTCCGGAACTTGCACGGGACACCTTCCACGGGACGCGAATAGAGTACCGTTCCCTTCGGAATCTTGTGGCTGCTGGTGAGCTTGCCCTGCTCGGCATCGGTATGAAACTGGGCCACCGACATCGACGGCACCGGCCGCAGGTAATGCGGATACAGAATGTTGAGCAACGCCTCAGTGATCTGCGGGAAGTCGTCGTCGATACGCAGGTGCACCCGCGCAGCCAACAGCGCGAACGCCTCCAGCATCCTTTCCGCGTGAGGATCTTCGCAGCGATCGGGCTCCAGCACCAGGCGCGAAGCGATCTTGGGATACTTGTCGGCAAACTCCGCCCCAATCTGTCGCAGGAACGTGAGTTCGCTCTCGTAATAATTCCTCAGCTCATTGCGCAAGGTCGGCTCCCTTGACTTCGTACTCGCCCTTGCCCAACTCGAGCACCGTATCGAAACGCACGGGCTCCGGAGCCGGATCCATGCACAAAAGCCCTTCGATCACGAATTTCAAACTGCGATAATTGCCTTCCACCTGCTCCAGGCGAACCTTGGCACGTTTCAAACGGGGCTCGAAAACCGCGATCGCCAATTCCATCTCGCGCACCAATTCGCTTTGGTCGCGGCCGGACATAACGGACTTCGAAGAAATGTCAGCAAACCCGTATTGGTAAACCGAGCGTACGGTTTCTCGAGCCGAATCCGGCGCGGGATCGATGGTTTTTCTGGTGTTGAGCAACCATTCAAGGTCGCGTTTCAACGACAATTTCAATTCGCGCAACGATTGAGCGCGAGTCAGCGGAATTTCCGAACTGTTCTTCGGATCCCGATCGATGAGCCGGTCCAACACCGAGAGCGTGACCGGTCCGGTAGCGTCTCGCTTAGGCATGAACTACTTCCCGTCCCCCAGCGCCTGCGCCGGATCGAGCCGGCAGATACGCTCGAACATCTTCTGCTGCTGCGCCTTGTCCGCCTGAATCTTGATGCTCATCTTCATGATTGTAGCCAGCGCGCCTGCAACCACGCCCGGATCTTCCCACTCATCAAGCTTGTGAGTCTCGATCGCGGCGGCCAAATCGTCCAGGATAGGCTGCGCCACGTTTGGCTTGTTGGTGGACGCGCAGATCTCTACCAGTTGCATGCGGCGCCGGAAGCGCTCGCGGCCTGACCGCTTGCGGGCAATGTCCTGCTGCAGAATTTCAAATGCCTTGCGCTCCTGGCCTTCGCGCAAGGCTTGCACCGCCGAGGCGTACGCGTCGGTCGGCTGCCCCGGCCACATCGAACCCAGACCGTTGGAACCTGCCGGGGTCGGAAGAGGTGTTTCCGCCGGCGCGGCTGGATCGGAAGGTCCGCGGCTTAACGACACCAGCCAGGCACGGGTCTCGGCATTGGCAGCCGGCGTCTCGTCCATCAGCGTAGCGTCAAGCAGTTGCGGAATATCAGTGACCAGCGCCTTCAGTTCCGAACGGATTGCCCGGGCAATGGCTTCGTAACCGCCCCCCAGAGCGTCGCACGCTTCGACGACAAAGCGCTGCAAGTCAAGCCAGGCGCGGCTGCAGGGCAGCGCCATCGCACTCTCGGCGGCTTCCAGCAGTTGCTCGTATTTTTTGTCCAGCAGAAGCTTTTTCAAGTGCCGGCGAAGTTCGGTCGGCGGAGCCTCCAGCCGCGTCGGATCTGCCAGGTCAATGGCAGCGCGCAATTCTCCCCAGCGCAGGCCGCGCAGCATCAGATAGGAAGCAGGACTGTTGGGCTCGCGCTGCCGCAGAAAAGCCGCAGCCTCCGCCACTTTACGAATCGCATCAATGCGGTCCGGCGGTTCCGACGAGCCGTCCAGCGAAATCAGAACACCGGTGCGGACCGCACCCGCAGCTCCCGCCGCGGCTTCACCGTCGGCGCCCGCGCCAGCCTCGGCCGCGACCGGTTCCACGGGATCGGGTTCCTTCTCGCGCTTTTTCTGGAGAAAGCCGTGGATCACGTGCCGGGCTGCTTCCAGCGATGACTGAAGCGGGCCGAATGCGGGTCCGTCATCCCCGAACTTCTCGTCGCAGGCTTTTTTCAGCTGGGTGAGCGTCTTCAAGCAGGCATCAAGGTCCTGCTCGGATTGCGCGTAAAACTTCTTCGGAGTCTCTTCGAAAGCCTTATCGAAAGCCTCAGGAGTGAGCTTGCCATCCTTGACCAGTTGGGCGCGCCGTTTCCTGACGTCGTCGGTTTTTGCCTGGTCCTCGTAGCCAACTTCCCTGGACTGCTGATAGTCGAGCAGGCCGTAGCGCACCTTCTCCACCATCGGGACCAGCTTCACAGGAATGTCAAGCTTGGTGCCAACAAACCCCACAGGCGCCCCGCGCGACTCCGCATCGCCGTCTTCGATCTCCGGATATACAGTGTCCCAAAACTTTTCGACCAGACCAGAGCACAGGCCGAGCCCGTCTTTCAATCCGGCGAAGCCACGTTGCTTGAGAGACGCCTCGGTAAACCAGGCGGCAATCTGAAGATCTTTGCTCTTGTTGGTGAGGAGTTCGGTTGTGAGCTTGATCACCTGCGGGTTGTCCGGGACTTTTCGGTCCGATTCGGTCATACCCGGCGGCGGTTGCACCTCTTCGCGGCGCGCCTCTTTGATTTTGTCGTAGACCGGGTCGTAGCGAAGGTTCGCTCCGCTCGGGTTCGGACCTTCAATAGGATTCAGCAGATCGTCGGGAAGGGGCATGGTCAGGCGGCCACGGAAGCGGGATTAAACTCGAGAGCGCGAAGCTCAAGGAAGGATATTTCCTCGTCGTCCACCACCCACATCTTTTGTCCAAAGGGAACCTGATGTTCGTAGCCTTCGGGCTTCTCCCAAACGGTCATTCGTCCCAGGCGCACGGCCTCATCCGGATGCCGCCACGAGAACGGGGCCAGCACCGGGAGCAACACTTCACCCAGTTCCGTTCCCTTAAATGAAGGGGTGGTACGCACCGACGCGGGCGTCCACAAAAGATCTCTCAGCCGCTGTGGAGGCGGAATTTGAATGGAGGCTACGTGTTCCAGCGGAAGTAGCAGATAGTTTCCCGCCGCAAACAACTCGAGCCTCGCGCCAGTTCGGGGATCGGCGTCGGAGAAATAACCGAACGGCTTGCCGTTTATCTGCCCGCCGCGCGATTCGGAGTCTTCCTTTTCCGCCGGAAGCTCCCTTCGTTCGAATAGATCATGGCGCTGCCGTTCGGAGTAAAGTGCGCTGCGATAGAGCAGCACTCCCAATTCGCTCTCCGGTCCAGCCTCAGCCAATACTTCCAGTTGCTTGTCGGCGCGTTCGTATTCGCCGGCAAAGCAGAGGAGTTCGAAGAGAAACGTACGGCGCCGGATGTCGGTGGGATTATCCCGCAATTCCGCACTCAAAGCTTTGATTGCGTCCGTCAGCCGTCCCGCTTGGTAGAGTTCTCTAGGGTTCATGTAAAGCGCCTCTTTGCGGATTCAACTTTTTGAGAAGCTTTCCTCGACCGGTAAGTCGAAATGAAAGGCGCAGCAAGGAAGGGCAGGATGGCGACCTCGCATCGCCCGCCAAACGCCCTCCCCTGCTTCACAATCGTCGAACTACAGCGAGACTATTGGTTGACGCCCGTTGTGATGTTATAGGTAGCCGTACCTGCAGACGTCGTCGTGCCTTTGGTCGTATCCTGAGTGTAGTATTGGTACTTGATTTGTGCGTACGCAATGCTCACACTCTGGGACGGCACGCCCTGCGCCCCTCCCCCCGTACTCTGGCTGGTGATGTAGCAGTTGGTCATCACCACCTGGATATACATGTAGGTGCTACCCCCACCGCCAGCCTTATTGCCACTGAATGTGCAGGTGTCAAGGTGCGTACCGGCATACAGATCCTTTACGATCTGCCAGCTGGAAGAATCCAGTGCACAAGTAAAACTGAATTCCGACAGAGAACACTTGCCAGCCGACAGTCCTCCGCCGCCCACATCAGCCGGGTTGGAAGCGCCGAACGAAAAGCTGTCCAGCTCAATTTGCTTCAGAAAATTTGGGTTCACGGATTCGCCAGTCACGCCACCCGGCGCGTCGCTACTGGACCCAATCTGCAGATAATAATCACTTGGCATTTCTGCTCCTCCCTCAGTTCTTTATTTTCAGATTTCAAGAATTCCTGGGAATCCTTGTTCTAACCCCGAGTTCTAACCCCGAACTACTTTGCGGCAGCGGGCAACTCCGCCACCAACCGCAGCGACACGTTGATTTCGTCCAACTGGAAATGCGGACGCAGGTACGCAACCGCACGATAACAACCAGGTTTACCTTTCACTTCTTCCACTTCCACGTTTGCGTCGCGCAAGGGGAACTCGGCTTTTTGGGCCGCACTTGCCTTGTCGTCTTGCGTTACGTACTTGGAAATCCAGCGATTCAAGAAACGCCATGCATCCTCACGCGACATAAATCCACCGATCTTGTCACGCATCATCGCTTTTAAATAATGCGCAAATCGGCAGGTCGCCATCATGTAAGGCAGTTGCGCCGAAAGCCGGGCATTGGCGTTGGCCGCGTCGCTGTCATAGAGCTTGGGCTTGTTGCAGGACTGAATGCTGAAGAACGCAGCCTTGTCCGTGCCCTTGCAATGAACCAGTGACACCAGTCCCTGATCCGCCAGTTCTTTTTCCCGGCGGTCGGTGATGGCAATCTCTGTCGGACACTTCAGCGCTACATCACCCTCGTCGGTGCGGAACGTGTGCGAAGGAAGCCCGTCGACCAGGCCGCCACCTTCAACGCCCCGAATCGCCACACACCAACCGTAAGTAGCGAACGCCTGCGTCATCTTGGAAGCGAGCGCGAACGCTGCGTTGCCCCAAAGGTACTTGGAGTGATCGGTGCCGTCCACGCCCTCCTCGAAGTTGAAGCCTTCCACGGGAGCCGTGTCGCGGCCATAAGGCAGCCGCATCAGTACGCGCGGGCAAGTCAGGGCGACATACTTCGAGTCCTCGCTCTCGCGGAAACCCTTCCACTTGGCGTATTCGGTGCTGTCGAAGATCTTGCCGATATCGCGAGGCTGGTCCAGGTTGGTGAAGCTATCCATGTTCAGCAATTCTGAAGACGCTGCCGAAAGGAACGGAGCGTGGGCGGCCGCCGCGACCTGAGAAACTTTCTCGAGCAATTCCAGGTCTTCGGGATGCTTGCTGAATTCATAGTCGCCCACCAGCGCGCCGAAGGGCTCGCCGCCAAAGATGCCATACTCCTCTTCGTAGACCTTCTTGAACATCGCGCTCTGATCGAATTCCGGGGCCCGCTGCAGATCGCGCAGCAAGTCCTTCTTCGAGGCGTTCAGAACGCGGATCTTCAATCGTGTCCCGGTTTCTGACTGGTCGAGCAGATACTTAAGTCCGCGCCAGGTACCTTCCAGTTTCTGGAACTGGGGGTTGTGCAACACTTCGTTCAATTGCAGCGAAATCAGATGATCGATCTGCGCCACGCGCGCAGAAATCATCTGGTCGGCGTCGCGCCCCAGCGTCATCGAGCCTTCGAGCACCTGGGCAACGAATTCCTTGATCAGACCCTTACCACGCTCGCGCGCGCTTGGGTCGGTGAATCTTCCCTTCTCAACAATCTGGTCGAGAAGACTCGATTCCGCGGCCTGCTCTACCACGGCCGTATTACTACCTGCAGCTTTCTCGGTCTCAGGCATTGGGTTCTCCCTTCCCGCCGACTTCGGCTTTCAGTTTGTCGAGTTTTTCAGTCTTGCTCACGGCATCGAGCAAGGCCTCATCGAGCTTCTCATTGGTCTGCAGCGTGCCCTTCAGATCGTTGAGGCGGGTCCGCAGGTCCAGGAGTTCCTTCAGCGGCTTCACTTGCCTCGCCACCTGCTCGGGTTCGAAGTCTTCCAGGCTCTTGAACTTCAGATCCACGCGGAGTTGGCCAGCGTTCGAGTCTTCGCTGAGCTTGTTTTCCACCGCAAATGAAAGGTGCGGCTTCATGCTTTCGAGGACCGAATCGAAGTTGTCGGGGGTTACTTCGACAAAGCGGCGCTCTTTCAGCTTGGGTAGCGGTTGTTCGGGTTGACCGGTGAAGTCTCCCAGGACGCCGACCACGAAGGGCAGCTCCTTCCGTTCAATTGCGCCGCCTGTTTCGACATCGTAGGTGATCTGAACCCGGGGCGGACGCACCCGGTCCAGCTTGTGCTGTGTGCTCGGTTTTGCCATGTTTTCTCCTACCTATTCCGGTTTTAGAGGAAGTTCCACTTCTGGAGTTACCAATTCCGACGTTGCAGTCGACCGGGGAACGTAGCGGTCAGGGGGCCCCTATCCTTGAAGGGTGGCCAGACATCTCGCCATCTGCCCGAACGGGTCGTGGTGCACCGGTTTATCACAAGCTCCCACCGCAGTCAAGCACCAAGCCCCTATTTTCTTGCAAAAAAGCGCTTTCTCAGGACAGATCACGTTCCTTGTTCGTTGGTAGTCGCGGTAGAACGGTCTAGAAGGCCCATACAATTGCTCCTTCGTTAGATTCACGCCTCTAGCCCCAGTTCGGTGTGGGGACTGTTTCATCTGGCTGCGAAGCTGCAACTTCGCATCCCCTTCCTAATGGCTACATTTCATAACGCGCAAAGATGAGCGCAAAGGGCTCACACTGGGCAAAGATTAACAATTATTGTTGAGAGATTACTCTTGAGCGCGTCGGGCGGGACTGAAGGGTCCGCTAATGTGGAGGGCGATGGGTTCCTGGTTGCGAGGTTGCGGACCCCGGTCCCAGCCAGCTGTCCCGGCGTTACGGTCAGTCGCTCCAACGCCCCGCCAGGGCACGTAGGGGGGCGGCAATCGATTGGAATCTCACTAGCCGGACCCTATCCTGGCCCTTGAGCGAAACCAGCGGCATCAGACCTTCTTCCAGCATCCACTCGGCGGCATCCTCGGTGAGGAGCACCTCGGAGCACGGCTTCGTCTCCGTCTCCACATCTCTTAAGTAGACGTGAATCGGTAGGTTATCGATTTCCGCGACCGTGCCCGGACGCATCTTCCATGCCGCCTCGCTGAACGATTGGCCGAGCAATAGCGCGGCCGCAAACGCCGGATTACCCCACAGGTAGTCCTCGTGGACCGGCAGTTCGGGAAATTCCTCGAAGTCAAACGAATCGAGGGGAGAGGTTTTCTTGCCATACGGCAGACGCAACAAAAATCGCGGTAACGCAAGCCCAACCGAATCCGCCTCCGGCAGACGCCGCAGTTCGGCCCAGTTACGGGCGAGATCCTGTGGCATTTTCCAGTCTCGAGGATGCGGAGCGGACGCCAGCGAAGAGCAGCCCAGAAGACGCGGACTGGCCGCGGCAAGGAACGGGACGCGAGCGCGGCTCGCGATCTTTGCCATCCGGGAGAGCAGTTCTGCGTCGTTCGGCGAGCCGAAGCTGTAATTCCCCACAACGACTGCCCACGGTTCTGCCCCGGGCGTTTCAACGCTCTGCTCGACGAGAAGCCGGTAGACCCCCGTGTTCCGCAGGTCTGTGGTGGAACCGAGGTCCTCCGCCAGTTCTTCCTTCGAAATATCCAGCAGGTAGAGCTTGAGCTGCGAACCGGTGTCGAGCCGCCGAACCAGAAGAAACACTGCCCGCCACGCGGCCTCCAGCGCCTGGAAATCCGGATTATGCAGAACCGCTCTCATCAGCGAGCCAATGGCGCGATCGATGACTGCAAGAACCTCCGGTTGGCGGGGATCGGGACTGCTCACCAGATGTTTGGCAACCACGCGCCGTGCGAACTCGTGTACTTCGTCGGTCGAGCGCCGCGGCAGAACCTTGTCGCCGCGAGCCTCGGTCTGCTCGATCATGTCGTCGAGCAGGCTGCCGGAAGCCAAATGGGCGGCGCTGGGCGCAACTGCAGTCGAAGCGTCAGGCCTTCCCGGCTCTGGCGCGGAAGCACGCGAACCCAGCCCCAACTGTTCCGCCGCTTTCTGAAAGGTGGAAGGATCCTGCAGGCTGCCGCGCAGTTCCCGCAGTTTGCCGAAGATCTCGAGGCGCTCGAAAACACGGTCGGGATGAAAGTCCTCAAGCTCGGAAAATCGCAAGCGTAACGAGCCGCTGTCTTCCATCGGCAACTGAATTTCCGCGCCGGAGCGGGATAGCACTTCGTCGAAGTTGTCTCGATCCACCAGCCAGGCGTGGCGCTTGGCGATCGTTTTAGCATCGGAAACGCCGCGGTTGGCGCGCCCGCTGAAGTCCCCCAGAATCGCGATGCAAAAAGGAATTTCCGCAGTCGGACGAGCACCCTGGGCATCTTCGCCAGCGCTCAGGTTGACTCCACCGAAGTCGAATGGTTTGGGCATTGGCAACTCCTTAGTTGTTCACACTGTCGATTGCTAGCTGATTCTTGCCCCGTGATCTCAGAACCGCGTAATACTCCAGCCGACCTTACCATATCTCCTGATTCCTGATTAGCCTCCGGTTCCACCAATAAAATCCTTGTCCGCTTCTGGGTTGATGTTTTTCTGTTTCAGCCGGGGCTCGGGGTGCGGTAGGATTTAGCGCCTGCAGTCCCGCCATGTCTTTACTCATCCAAGCCGCCGGCAGCACCGACATCGGTCTCGTGCGCAAGAACAACGAGGACAATTTCGGCTACGACATGCGCTATGGAATTTTTGTGGTCTGCGATGGCATGGGCGGACAGCAAGCCGGAGAACTCGCCAGCAAGATCGCCGTCGATACTGTTCTCGACTACTTTCGTCAAGACCCCACGACCGCCCCTGTCAGCGGAGGCAGGTTCGAAGGAGTCTCGCAACGGGCGGTAAGCCTGGCTACCGCCATTCAGTTGGCCAATCAGACGATCCACGAATCCGGCGCGACCAACCCGAGTCATACCGGCATGGGCTCCACCCTTGTGGCCGTCTTGGTCGAGGGCAATCTTTTTTCGGTCGCCAATGTCGGCGACAGCCGGGTTTACCTCATCCGCAACAACGATGTCGTGCAACTGACCAACGATCATTCGCTGGTCATGGAGCAAGTCCGACGCGGCCTGATTACTTTGGAAGAAGCGGAGCACTCCAAAATGCAAAATGTGATCGTGCGCGCTCTGGGCACCGATGAGAGCGTGGAGCCCGACCTGGCCGATCATGAGTTCAATGCCGACGACGTGCTCCTGCTGTGTAGCGATGGGATGTCGCGTTACGTGAAGGAAGAGCGCATGGCCGAAGCCGTCAACCAGGAGTCTCTCGAGCAGGCCTGCGCCGATCTGATTGAGGCGGCAAAAGTTGGCAACAGCGACGACAACATCACCTGCCTGCTGATCCGCGCCGTTCACCCTTCATGGAAAGATCGATTTCTGGGACGCCTTTCAGGACCGGGGGGCCAGAAAACGTCCACATAGGAAAATTTTCGATTTAGTCAGTTAATGGCCTGCGACCTGGCTGACACACCTCATGCCCTGCAAATCGAAGAACGGATTCGCGCTGCCAGACACCTGCAGCTGATAGTCATACGACTTAACTTTTCCATTCGAAAGCACAATGGGTTTCCCGTTGTTCTCGTTCACCCATTCCAGCTTGCCCCCTCCCATTTGATGGGCCCGCGCAACAAATTTGAACACGGCCCAGGGATCACCCTGGAAGGAATCCAGCACGTCTCCACTCTTCGTAGTAACCTGGACATCTTCGGCCGCGCCAGTCCAGACGAATGTTTTCTGCGCGCCGTCTCCTGCCAATTTTTCGCTCCCGATTTTCACCTCGACTCCCGGAAGGTTGCTGGGCAGCTGTTTCAAAGTGTAGGAGAACTTTGGAGGCAGCGACCCGGTCGGATACAGTGTGTCGCTCAGGCCTACGATGCGATTCAAGAACAACAGAAAAGTTGGTGAGGGCTTCACGGTCGCCTGAGGATTCTGGGCATATTTATTTCCGACCATGAGCGTATAGGGCTTCACTGAATCTTTTAGTTTCTTCAGCCCATCACTCGTCGGCCCGAGAATCGTGTACAGCTGATCCATCGACAAGTCTTGCTGAGAATTTGGATCCAAGGGATATTTGCTCGCCACCCCCGCGAACGCGGAGCAGTAACCCTTCCCCGCCCCGTTGGCGATATCGACCGGGCCACGTTTTACCAATGCTTCAACGTTCTTGATCGGCTCTTGCAGCAACCGTCCCACTTCATCCTGGTTTTTGAACAGTTGATCCACCGGCCCTGAATCGATGGTCTTTTTCGCGGTCTGGGACGCTGCATCGGCGGAGCCCTGTGCCTGGGTAAGCTGTGCTGGATCTGGAGCACCGGAATTTTGCGCCAGCGCATGAATGTCTGCCTGCAGCTTCACCAGCGCGTCAACATAGTCCTTGTTTGTGGGAACAATGTACTTTTCCGGAGGGCTATCCGGCGGGCCCGGCGGTTCGATCGCCGGCACCGCCGCAAAAGGTTTCTTCACGTCTGCGGGTGCCGGGTCGGTATTGTGCGAAATGAAGTACAGCAACTCTAACAACGGCGACGTGGGTCCCGTAAGTTTCTCCAGCTTCTTGTCGGCATCGGCGTAGCTCCCATAGCCCGCAACCGATGAAGTCCTCAGCACGGTGTTCCACTCGTTGACAAAATCTTGATTGTAGCGATCGGTCAACTTTTGCCGCATGGTGTCGGGGTCCATGTCCTTGACGTCGTCCTTGCCTACGACCCATGGTTCCCCGCCCAGGCTCGCAGCATTCTTCAGCGCATCCTGTATGGCCGAGTAGCCCTTGCGCGTGAACGCCCCCCTCACTTTGTGGCTGCTCACGATAGTGCCGGCGGAATCAGGGAATTGATCGCTAAAGCTCACGTCCTTCAGCCCTGCCTTGGTCAGGAGCTGCGCATAGTTGCGATCCACGCCAGAAAACTGTTTCAGATAAGCCCGCGCCTGATCGATCAAGTCCTTGGAGTTGCCAGTCGGAAACGGATTCTCCCTCGCCAGTTCCGTGGCGAAAAAATCGAACTGCAGCGCCGCCAAATCCCTGCGATCCTTGTCGATGTCCCGCCCGGCGATCCAGTGGCTCATTAAAACCGGAGTCAGAAACGCGGTTGTGCTATAGACATGATCGCCGGGATCGGTGGTGATCAGGTACGCCTTCAGTTCGTCATAGGTCTTCTGGTAGCTGTCATTCGGCGCATTGGTCGCGGACTTGCCCGCTATGGCGTTCAAATTATCCGTCACCCGCTTTTGCGTCTCGGCGAATAGAAGGCTCTTGAAGCGCTGGAAGTAGACGCGCCTGGCGTCGGGATAAATCTGATCGCCCTCATACAAACCCCAGCGCAGGCTCAGGGGCGCTCCATTTTCTGCGTAGTCGGAGAGATCGACGAGCTCACTACGTAAATTCTCCAGTTTGGTCAGGTCGCTCAGACCAGCCGCCGACTGACTGGTCCCAGGTTGCACCACAGTCAAGTCAGCCACTGCTTCCTGAACTCGAGTCTCGAGTCCCCGGTTGCGGAAATACGACACCGTGAAGCCGGTCAGGCAGATCAGCGCAACAAACAGGGCGCTTCCCAGCGCGATGCGGCGCAACAGATTTACCCGCGAGCTCGATCCGCTGGTGGCCAGGGCCACGCGGTCTTTCACCAGCACGTCGTTGAACAAGCTGGTCAGGAAAACCCACTGCGGCACCCGGCGCGATCCGCCGCTCCGCGCCACGACGGGCGCTGGCGCTTGCGAACCCAGGTTCCTGAAGATTTGTGTCGCGCCCGAACCATATCCTGCATCTGCCGCTTCCACCGGAGCGGAGGGCGCCGCAACTACGTCCTCCATCACGACAGGGCGTACTCCGGTGAAATAAAACCCGCGCAGAAAAGGATTCGTGCCCAGATGGCTGGGCCGCGCCAGGTCGACCAGAAACTGCACCAGAAGCGTGCGCAGTTTCCGCAGCTCCCGAGGAAATTCGTAGATCCCCGGCAGCTTCTCGCCTTCATTTTCGCGGGGAAGAAATACAATGCGTCGCTCCGCCAGCGAGTAGAAAATATCGTCGAATGCTTTGGTGAGACGCCGCGTCTCCTCGTCCGCATATACACCGGCGCTGAGCGAGCGCAGCGGCAAAGTCGCTCCCAGCACTTCGGAGGCTTCATCCTTACTCATGCCGCGCACGAAGTCGGCAAAAAAAGATACGCGGTCCAGCTTCGTAAACAAAACGTAAACCGGAAAGCTGATCCCCATCAACTGGGAAACTTCCTGCAGCCGTACCGACAATCTTCGCGCCGCGGAAACCGCCGTCTCGCTCGCGCCGGGCTGCAGGAAAGACTCGCAATCGAAGCAGACCAGCGCAGCCCGCGGCGCTTGCGACCGTTTCCCGAGGGCTGCGGAGAATCGCCCCGGCTGCAGCAGCCGTACCAGACGCCTCCACCGATCCGCTTGTCCCATCATCGAGCCCGCTGGATCCACAAAAATCGCCTCCCGCGTGTACCAGATGTTCGCGGCAGAGGTGGGCAGCACTTCGTTGTCCCGATAAACCTGCCCCGCCAGCAATTCCGGGTCGAGCGCGGAATGAATCAGGACCGTCGTCTTGGTGGAACCAGAATCGCCCAGAACAAACACCAGTGGAAGGCTGCCCAGGTTGGTCCCGCGCCCCAGCGTCGAGTGCTTCAAGCGCCGCACCGCTTCGCGCACCAAGGCGTCCAGATCGTCGCTCTCGCGCGCTGGCGAGTCGCCTTCTCCGGAAGCCTCCTTCGCCTTCTTTACCTTGTATTCGAACCAAAGCGCGACACCAGCAGCTACGAGCCCCAGAAACGCCAGGACGCCGCGCAAAATCCAAATATCCGAGCCGTGCAGATGCAGCCACCCGCCCAGAAACCACACCAGCACCAGATAAACGATCAGCACCAGAATGGTCAGCAAGTACAACATCCCATCCCCCTATTTCAGTAGTCCGGCCACCAAGGCGGAAAGTGATGACAGGCCCGACATCAGCAAGATCTTGAAAACCACAAACAGCACGACAGTCAGAGCGGCGGTAATGAGCGCGGTCCTTCCCAACCACTTGCTCCAGCGGTCCGAGTGCGCCGGGCGCACGGCATCCGCGGGAATCGCCCCGCGCGGAGACAACGGTCCCGCCGGCCCTCGCACTCGGCGAATCTTCTCATTAATCGCCACCATGAAGGACCGCAGGTCCCCGCCCGCTGCGTATCGTCCCTTGAAGCCCAGCAGCAGACACAGGTAATACACTTCGAGCAGATCGGCCGTCTCGTGGGAATCGGGGCGGTTCAGCGCCTTCTGCAATTCCTGGAAAAACATTTCGCCGGCCAGTTGATGACCAAACAGTTCCGCCTGTAAGGGCAGTCGCGGCCAGTTGGCGAACACCGGATTCCCCGAGCTCAGCACGGACTCATCGAGAAAGGCCACGACCCCAAAAATGACCTGATTCACATCTTCGGGGCTGCATCCGTGACTGCGCGCATCCTGGTCGGCGACGCGCAATGCCTGCCGCATTTGCGCCCGAAAGGTGTCCGCATCCTGCACGGCCTGGCGGTTGTAGCGCAGCCGCACCACGGCGGTGAACACTTCCTGAAACCCCAGAGCGAGATTCCAGCCGCGGCGGTCCATGGCCGGACTCGATCCGCGATAGCTTCCCAGCGGCGTAACCTGGTTGGACGATCCCATATCAACTCTCGAGCAAAACAATCAGTTCGATCTCAGGCGACGGCAGGTCCCCCGGCACATACACCCCAACATTTTTCGTTCGCATGATGTGCTCCCAGCACGGCCCGCTCCGCGTCACCACAAAGTACTGGCTATCGACTTTCGCCGATATCGCCGCCGGAGGAACCTGCATATGGGTTAGGGTCAGACCGGGCAGGGCTCGTTTGACCAACTCGGAAACAAATTGCCCGGAACATACCTTCACCAACTGCAAGGTTTTCGAAATCACATCCGCTTCTCCCACCGGGGAGCGCAGCCCGAGTATCCAGCGTGAGCGGCCCAAGCAGCGCTGGTCGCGGATGTCGCCCTCGTAAAGGTAGCGCGCTGCCGCTTTGAGCGGAATCACCACCGCCTGCGACGGAACAATAATCTCGAGGTGGCGAATAATGTGATCCTCAAGGTAAGCAAACCCCGACTCGGAATCGTAGTGGTTATAGGCCGGAAGCGAACGCGGACTGCTGTCCAGACTGAACGTGCACAGCGCCCCGGCCAGCCGCGACATTTCGCGAAACAGTTCTTCCGGATGACGATGCTTCGCCAGCAGAATGTGCCGCAGCGGAGTCAGGCTGGAATTGATGGCATGCAGAAACCAGAACTGCGCCACTTGCCGGGCAGACATCCCAGTCTGAAAGGTCCCGGTCTGGTGCTGTTCTTCTGCAACGACCGCGCTTTTCTCCTCCAGAATTCCCACCAGCCGCTGCAGCATGGTCGTCAGTCGTTCACTGCAACTCAGGCTCAAGCAAGGCGGAACATGCGCAGGATCATAAGCAAAATGACCCGATTGATCCCGCATCACACGGGCGATGGGGATGGTCAGCAGATTCTCATCCCCTGTTGGCAGCACAACCAGCCGGATGTTCTTGCGTCCCAGCTTGACCGGTTTCGCGTCGAGCCCGGTATTCTCGTCATGCACCATTTCAACCGTGCTGGTGTAACGGGCACTGCCGGAGGAAACCTTCTCGAGGTCGCAGTTCTGCTGGCCCGGAACCCAGCGCGGCACAGCCAGCGCGACCGTCAGGCTGTCGGTGGCAGGCAGGAACTTCTCGACGATATTGCGCGGGTCAGGGCGGGGGTCACACTCTGGGATGTCAAATGGCAGCCCGTCCTGAAACATTCCGCGCGCGTGCAGCAGGCTTACCGTGCCGTTGCGCAGCGCATCCGCATCGAGCTGGCAGCCCGCCAGTCCATACGCGTCTCTCCACAGACTGGCGGTGGCAAAATGGACGGCTTCCTCAAAGTACCGGTTCTGCGCCTGAAAATGCTGTGGCGCCAGATACATCCCTTCCGCCCACACTACTCTGGACAGCAACTTCATGCTGCTTCACCTGATACTAGGGAGGTTTTACCGCTGTGAGTTGCGTTTCGCTGCCCGACGCGAACGCCTGCGTTCGCGCCAACGTTTTCGCGTCTGGCCAGCGATGCTAGGCGACTCGCTTCCTATTGTCAACAGATCAAGGTGGAGTCGGCGAAACGATCGCAAGGGGTTGCGACGGCGAATCTTCCCGCGTTGTCCTCGGTCACTGGACGATCACCTGCAGCGCCACGTTGTTGCTTACGCTGCCCGAAGTCGCGGTTATCGTCACGGCGTACGTCCCCGGTGGTGTGCCGGCGGTAGTGCCGTTGGACGACGAACCGCTGCCACCGCACGACACCAATAACGCCAAAGCGGCCACCATGATTGGCGCGGCTAGGGCCGGCAGACGCTTGCGATTTCGCACCCACACCCATGCCGAGGCCAGCAACATCAATGTCCAGACCAACGGCCACAGTCCCGGCTGGAAGTTGACGCCAGGCGCGGCACCAGTAGTCAACGGCGCGGTCGTTCCGACATTCACGGTCACTGTTTGCGTTCCAGTACCGGTGATCTGCACTGAAGAACTCGACAGGGTGCAGGTCGCCGCCGGAGTTACCGCCGGCGTGATAGCGCAGGTCAGGTTCACTGTTCCGGTGAATCCGAAGGTGGGCGATACCGTTAGGGTTGAACTGGCGGAACTCCCAGCGGTAACGGGTGAAGGAGATAATGCGCTGGCTAGTAGTCCGAAACCGGGCGGGGTCGTGTTGACCAGCACAGCCACCACCGGCGGCGAAGAAACGCCTAACTGCTCCCAGGGAAAGACTATGTCAGGCCGGCCGTCACCGTCCATGTCAGCGACCAGGAAGGTGTCCAGAGGACCATTGGCGAACGTCGTCACGCTGATCAAGGAGCCAAAGGTACCGTCTCCGTTTCCCAACAAGATGCCAGTTTGTGCTAAATCTAAAGCCGGAGGAGCGCCGCCGCCGGCAGCACCCAGTAAGTCCAGTTTGCCGTCGCCATTGAAGTCTGCGATCTGGCCCACACTGAAGGTTTCGCCATTCCCGGGCACCAACGGAGGCAGTTGGGTAAACGTGCCGTCGCCGTTGCCTAAGGCAACTTGGTTGCTGGAAAGAAGGTCAGGGATGCCGTCGTTGTTCACATCTGCGGTAAATGCAGCCACAAACTTGTTCAAGCTGGTAGGAAGAACCATCGCCTGGAAGGTACCGTCGCCATTGCCGTAGAGAATCCCAGTCTGGCCTCCGCCTCCGGCAGCGACATCAAGCTTCCCTTTGCCATTGAAATCTGCCACAACTAAGGAGCCGAACCCCTCATCGTAGTAGTAAAGCGGAGACGCAAACGTCCCATCGCCGTTTCCCAGGACAACAGCGACAGACTGATCGCCCGCAGGAACCACGAAATCGAGCTTCTTATCATTGTTGAAGTCAGCCACCACCGGGTTGAAGTCAGCCACGTCCCCCGAACCGCCGCCGGCAACACTTTGCGGATAATAAACGGGGGCCTGGAAGCTGCCATCGCCGTTTCCCAGTAACACGCTGTAACCCCAGTTTTGCGTGGTTGAATCGACGCCGACCACCAGCAAATCAAGATTGCCGTCGCCATTGAAGTCGGCAGTTGCGACTTCAATGCCAGCCTGCTGTAACGGGTAGGTATGGATCAGGGACAGCGCGCCACTGCCATTGTTGCTGAAAATATACAGGCTGTTGGATGAATATGATTCAGGACTTGGGTACGACAGCACGGCAATGTCGAAAGCGCCTTTGTTCTGGAAGGCGCCGGCCACTGCCGCAGTCAGGCCACTCGGCGCAATTCCCATCTGGATGCCCTGAAACGTGCCATCTCCATTCCCCAGGATAACGCCCCCTTCGGCAACGTCCAAATTGCCGCTTCCGGTGAAATCAGCGACCGAAATCGCAGGCCCCCCTCCGAGGGTAATACCGTAATCATTGGTATTGGAGAACGTGCCGTCCCCGTTCCCCAAGTAAATTTGGATCACACCCGCGCCGCCACTTACGACCAGGTCCAATTTGCCATCGCCGTTCAGATCAGCCGCGACCCCCGTTGCGCCGCCGAGAGAGGCAACAGGCGCAGGTGCCTGGAACGTGCCGTCTCCATTTCCAAGGAGGAGATAGATCGTGGGAATGGTGCAGTTTCCGAAGCAGGCACTGCCGACCAGTAGGTCGAGTTTTCCGTCGCCGTTAAAGTCTCCCACGGTGACGCGCTGCGGATAGTAGGGGCCGGCAGAGGTTTTCGGTGTCGTCTGAAAAGTTCCATCCCCGTTCCCCAGGAAAACAATTTCCTGCCCCGCCAAATTGCTGCCCGCGAGAGTTACGACAACATCGGTATTGCCGTCGCTGTTGAAGTCTCCCAACGAGAGGAGTGTATCCCCAAGCCCCGACGTAGGACCCAAATTGTACGAGACTCCCGCTGCAAACGTGCCGTTGCCATTGCTGATGTAAACCATAAGCGAACTGCCAAACACTCCGACCACATCGGCCTTACCATCTCCGTTCAGGTCACCCGCCGCGATCACCGACAAGCCGGCGTTGCTGGTACTGCTGACCGGCGCTTGGAAAGTGCCATCGCCATTTCCCAGCAAAACCAGCAGCGTGTCCGTGCCCAACTCCAAGATGTCGGGCTTGCCATCGCCATTGAAATCGGCCACAGCTAGCACCGGCATAGAATTAGAAGTGCCTGGAACGGGTATACCGAGCTTGAAAGTACCGTCGCCGTTTCCCAGATTCATCGTGCCATCCGAGCTCAAGATGTCCAGCTTGCCGTCTCCGTTGAAGTCTGCCACGAACTGATTAGACCCTGAACCGCTATATGTCGGGGGCCAAAAAAACGATACTTGGGCTCGCGCCGGAAGGGAGAGGACGACAAACATCAGGCAGGTTGAGGAGAGAGTGGTTGCTTCGCGTTTCACAGCCAGGCCTCCAAAGATAACCTTAGGGAATAAGCTGCCATGCCTTGGCGGGGGAAGAGAGCCAAGCTTAGACCACATTCCTAACACACCTGCCGCATTTTAGTTGCGGGAGTGCCGTAATTAATGTGAGCTGGATCACTTGACTTAGCCGGGATAGCTCGCCCTCCGGCATGGGTCGATTAGCGCCACGCAGTACACTCAGACCAACGACTGATCGGCTCCCTGTCCATCTTCAGGGGCAGTAGGCTATTATCGGCAGTGCCTTTGGTAAGATTAAAAATTCGGTCACTACCTTTTCCGGAGCTACAAGATTCCGATATCCATCATGCAAAAGTTACAGCTGTTCGCGTTGTGCATCCTTCTCTCTGCCGGGGTCTGTTTTTCCCAATCCATTGGAGATACTTCTTCTCAAGACACACAATCTCAGGGCCAAACGGTGGATTGTTCCGATCCAACGCAAGCCGGGAGCGCTGCATGCAGTGGTACACAGGCTCAAAGACCCAACTCCCAAGGACGCGAGTACCCCTCCGAGCGCACGCCTCAGTTGAGAACACCTCCAGGTCTCAACCCAGGCCAAAACCAGCGCACTAATCCGCTGAATCCCTCGGAGATTCAGCGGCCGAAACTTCCCCCGCGACCCGAAACGGAGTTCGAGCAGATGGTCGCCGACTCCGCGGGCAGGCCACTGCCATTGTTTGGCCAGTCGCTATTCCTCGAGCCTCCAAGCACGTTCGCTCCACTCGACCTGTTGCAGGTGCCGAGCGATTACATCATCGGCCCCGGCGACGAACTGCAGGTCAGGGTTTGGGGCCAGGTCGAGGCGGACTTGCGAGTCATCGTAGACCGCTCTGGCCAGATCTACATTCCCCAGGTCGGCCAGGTATCGGTTGCGGGGATCCGTTACGGAGAACTGGAACAACACCTGAAAAGTGAGATTTCCAAGATATTCAGGAACTTCAATATCACTGCGAACGTCGGACGGCTGCGCTCCATTCAGGTGCTTGTGGTTGGGAATGCGAGGTATCCCGGAACCTATACCATCAGTTCGTTGAGCACGCTGGTCAATGCGATTTTTGCTTCCGGCGGCCCATCCCCGCAGGGATCGTTGCGGCATATCCAGGTCCGGCGCGATGGCGCTACCATCACAGATTTCGATTTCTACGATCTGCTGATCAAGGGCGACAAGTCGAAAGACGTCCGACTCCTGCCCGGCGATGTTCTCTACATTCCTCCCGTTGGTCCGTTGGTTGGGATCTCGGGTTCCGTCAATTCGCCGGCCATCTACGAAATCAAAGATAACTCCAACCTGAACAACTTGATTGAAATTGCCGGCGGCCTGAGCACCGTTGCCGACTCCAGCAAGATCACGGTTGATCGTCTCGTGGATCATCAGGCGCGCAAGACACTGGAGTTTCCCTACGACGAGCAATCGCGCGCTGTTCCCCTTAAGGATGGCGACATTGTCCGCGTGTTTTCGATCGTTTCACGTTTTGAAGACACCGTAACCTTGCGGGGCAACGTTGCCAACCCCGGCCGCTATCCCTGGAAACCGGGTATGCGCGTGCGCGACTTGATTCCCGATGCCCAGGCCCTGCTCACGCGCCGTTACTGGCTGGACCGCGCCGCTATCGTCAATGGCCGCGCCACCGAGTATCCGGTTCGCACGGAGCGGAATCGTCGCTGCGGATATTCTCTGCAGCCGAACAACGGCACGACACCCAACGGAACCATGCCCAACGGCACGATTCCCTATGGCACGATTCCCAACGGCGTTCCACCCAACGGCAACACGACGCTTAACGTTCCCGACCTGACTGGAAATTACAATTTTTCCGATAATCAGTCTGATTCAATGGCTTCCTCGAATTGGCCGGATATCCCGTGCGCACTATATCAGCAAGGCTCCTCCGATGGGACGACGGACAGATCGTCGTCACAAACCAGCGATCGCACATCGTCGGACAACCAGCAGAACTCCCCGATGCATGGGGACACTACGCTCAATCCAAACCAGGTCAAGAGTGTTGCCGAGGATTTGCGGCGCTACGCTCCCGAAATCAATTGGGACTACGCCATTGTCCAGCGGGTGAATCCTCAGGACCTTACCTCCAAGTTGCTGTGGATGAGCCCACGGAAGGCGATTCTGGAACGCGACGAATCCAGCAACCTCGAGCTGCAGGCGGGCGATATTGTTACCATCTTTTCTCAGAATGACGTCAGCGTGCCGCAGACGGAGCGCTCCCAGTACGTGATCGTCGAAGGCGAGGTGGTGCGCCCTGGCGTCTATAAGCTGGAAATCAACGAAAAACTCCACTCGGTCCTTGAACGCGCAGGCGGCCTCACTCCTAACGCCTACGTCTACGGATCACAATTCACCCGCGAATCGGCGCGAATGGACCAGCAGAAAAGCCTGG
>Ga0209274_10000068_pt1 | contig 99036 bp, 79 predicted proteins | sample HubBroMetageREF1_FD_188343 | JGI IMG/M metagenome (GOLD analysis project Ga0209274, IMG submission 188343) | Reference soil microbial communities from the Hubbard Brook experimental Forest, New Hampshire, USA - Hubbard Brook CCASE Soil... | ecosystem: Environmental > Terrestrial > Soil >...
AGTTGGCCCCCACGCTCAACCTGATGGACGATCCGCGCATCGCCGAACTCTGCGCCGATATCGAGCGGCACCTGACCGTCCACGATCCCGACCAGCTCCGCAATTCGCCCAAGCTCCGGGAGGAAGTGGCCGACGAGGCCGACGCCATTCTCCGCCGGCTGCAGGGCGCCTTCGCGTGAGGCTGCCATGACAAAGCTTCCCGACATCATCACCAAGGCGCGCGCCCGGCTGCTGGTCCGCGCACCGTTCCTCGGATCGATCGCTCTCGGCCTCTTCTGGATCGAGGCGGAGGAGATCGGCACCATGGCGACCGACGGTCGCGCCGTCTGGTTCAATGCCGGCTGGTGCGAGCGCCAGGGTGTCGCGAAGATCATCGGCGTGATAGCGCATGAGGTTTTTCACGTTGTTAACAAACATCATCTGCGCCGGGGCGACCGACAGCCGAAGCTCTGGAATGTCGCGGCCGATCTGCTGATCAACCGGCTGCTGGTCGAAGACGGCTACGATCTGCCGGCCGATCTGCTGTTCGATCGCGAGCGCCGCTTTGCCGGCCTGCCGACCGAAACCATCTATGCCAGGCTGCTGGAGGAGCAGGAGCAGCGACGGCAATCCGGCCAGCCGGAGGAAGACAGCTCGCCCGGAACCGGCAATTCCGGCGACGGCACTCCGCCGGAGGCCGGAACCGACGCGCGCAACGGTCACGGCGACATAGCGCCGGCGCGGCATTGGGGCGAGGTGCGGGATCTGACAACGCCTTCGGGCGCACCGCTCGTCCCCTCGGAGCGGCGCCGGGCCGAGAGCGATCTCGACCTCCGCATCCGCCAGGCCGCCGCGGCGGCGAAGCGGGCCGGCAAACTCGGCGGCACGCTCGAGGAGATCATCGCGGTTGCGACCGATCACACCGATTGGCGCGACCGGTTTCGTAGCGTGTTCGACGGCACGATGCGTGGCGAGGCGAGTTGGTCGCGGCCGAACCGGCGCTTCATCCAGCACGGGCTCTACCTGCCGGGCTGGCGCCGCACCGGGCCGGGGCGCCTGGCCTTCGCACTCGACACCTCGGGCTCGATCTCGGCCCGCGAATTGTCGGTCTACACCGCCGCCGTGCTCGGCATCCTGGAGGAGACCGCACCGGAGGAGGTGGCACTCATCCAATGCGATACCGAGATCCGGCATGTCGAGTATCTGAAGCCCGGCGAAGGCTTTTCCGAGATCGAGGTCCACGGCCGCGGCGGGACGCGGTTCCAGCCGGCCTTCGATTGGATCGTGGAATCGGGCTTTGCGCCGAGTGCCGTCGTCTACGCCACCGACCTGTTCTGTAGCGAGGTGCCGAGCGACCCGGGTCTGCCGGTCATCTGGCTGACGCCGACGCGCGGCGTCGTCATGCCGTTCGGCGAGATCATCCAGATGAAGCTCTGAAAGGAAGGAGTTCAGCATCCGGGCGTCTGTGGTTCCGGCGGCATGTCACACCGCGGTGTGATGCTCGGGCTCGACGGAGAGCCGCAGCCCGACGGTCTTGAGGACCGCCAGCAATACCTTGAGCGTCGGGTTCCCCTTGGGCGACAGGGCACGGTAGAGGGACTCGCGGCTGATTCCCGCCTCGGCCGCGACTGCGCCGAGGCCACCATGAGCTTCCGCGACGGTGCGGAGTGCCAGCAAGCCCGCCGCGCGGTCGTCCAGATTGTCGAGAGATTGTATCGCCGCCTTCACGTATTCAGCCGCGAGTTCACGGTCGGCACCGAGCTCGGCGACTTCCCGTTCGTGATGCGAGATCACGCCTTTCAGCTTGCCCATCATTGCCTCCGCTTTCGTTCCGGCCGCATTTCCTTGGCTTGGCAAAGTCGGTCTAGCCTTTGACCGTCAGGATGGGCCGGAGTTCGGCCACAGGATCTGCAATTCCGGCCTTCGTGACGGTGTCGATGATCGGGGTCACGGGCTTATAGGCGCTAGGCGCCTCTTCCAGCATCGTCTTTCGCCATTCGGCGGCGATCTCCGGACGTCGGCGAAAGGTCTCGGCATCCGGGTCGATCTTGCCGATCACCCGGATCCGGGAGAGTTCGTTTGGATCCGCCTTTCTGGCGGTTCCGCGCGGGGAGATGCGGCCGGCGCCATGACAGGCGCTGCAAAACGAAGCCTGATGTCCGTTTCCCTTCAAGACCCAGCTTGAATCGCCCATGGAGCCCGGAACGATGACTGGATGTCCGTCGGGAAATTCGGGATCGAGGTCATCGGTCCCGAGCGCCGGGCAGGCGCCCTTGCGGTGCAGATGGCGGTGGCGCTCATCTGACCAGATGAGGTTATGCGGCGCGTCATGGACAACGCGGGCATGGACACGGCGTCCGAGCGTCTCGCTCATCGCCCGCATCACCATAAGCCCGAGGAACAGCCGGTTGACAAAGGCGAAATTCGCCGCCGCGCGCATCGCCGCCAGATAGGCCCCTCCCTGGGCGCCGTGAGTGCCATCGGTCGGCAGGACATGGAAGCCGTGCTCAGGGCGGCGCCCGCCTGGATGAAGGTCGCGGGCAAGATCCATGAACTTCGTACCAACCTGATGGCCGAGGCCGACCGACCCGGAATGGGCCATGATCGTCACGGTACCGGGGACGAGACCCCAGCGCCTGGCCGTGGCGCCGTCGGAAACGGCGGCAACCTGCTGGATTTCGACAAAGTGATTGCCGCCGCCGATCGAACCGGTCTGGTCGTCGCGGGTGAATTCGGTCTTCGCGGCGGCGCTGCCCTTGATGAAGTCGGCGAACAGGTGGACATCGTCGGATGAGAAACCGCCGAGGGCATGACAGCGCATGAGGTCCGACAGCTCGTGGCCGCGATCGAGCATGGCCCAGGTGGCGCTCTCCGGGCGCGGGCCGTCGAGCAAAGCCTGGATGCCGTGCCGGAGAATGCCGTCGCGCTGCAACGGGTTCAACGCCACGTCACGCCCGCCTTCGAAGAAAATATGCCGCAACCGAGCGTCGAAGCGGCGATCGAGCTGCGCCAGCTCATCGGGCCGAAGGTCGGTGGTAAGGAGCCGCATGCCGCAGCCGATATCGTTTCCGACCGCCTTCGGAACGACGAAGCCATTGGCAAGAAAGACCGTTCCGACCGGAATCCCGGCGCCTCGATGAAAATCTGGCGTCAGAACGACTCGTTCGATCCCGGCGCGGATATCCCCGAAAAAGCCGGTCGGATTCAGATCTTCGATCGTATCCTGCAGTCGCGAGAACGAGACGATCTCGTCGATACTTGCCCTATCGATCGGCACTTCCGGGGTTGCGAAAAGGGTGATGTCGAGATGGTTCGGCGCAGGCACGCTGAGGCTTGCCGGCCCGGTGCGCGGGAGGTCATACATTTGGAAGCTCGCTTCTAGAAAAATCGGGTTCAGCAGCCGCGATTTGACGAAGCGGGCCGGGAAATGCGCCCGAACGGCGTGAAAGTCAAGGCGTTCGACGACGGGTGTTCCTTGCGGTCGCCCGAGATCGCTGCCCCTGGCCTGGTCGGCGCCCGCGCCCTATTTGGACCGGTTCAGCTTCCTCGGGCGTGAAACTCACGATTGACCGCGTGGTACCAATCCAGTATGCCTCGTCCGCTTTTCCGGCAAGGTCGGAAGCTCGTTTGGCGTAGGTTGATTATGTTGACGCTCCGGACATCCCTATCGAACCCCGCAACGGCCGAAGCCGTGAATGCGGCCGGGTTCGGCACGTCCGGCATCCTTCCCGAACCAGGCCACCGGCTATTCGGCCAGTCCATATCCTTGCCGCGACTTGGCTCGGAGGTTCTGCGATGAGGTAATCATCGCGGCACCTGGTTCTGAAACCGGAACCGAACCCGAGCCCCGTCTGCGGCGATCAGCCCGGCGGGGTTTTTTTATTGCCTCGGCGGCACAGACCGAAGACCGAGCAACCCCAAGCAGCCAAACAGGAAGGTGTGCCATGTCACGCAAACGAGACGAATTCACCATGGAGACGATGAGCAAGCGCCGGAGGGGATTTCAATTCTGAAACCCAGGTGAAGCGCGGCCGGCGGGTCGTCCATGGCGACAAGGAGTTGATCGAGAAACTGGGCCGCAACGACCCGTGCCCCTGCGGCTCGGGACGCCGGTTTCAAGGCGTGCTGCCTCGCCTCCGACCGGTTTCATCGAACGGGACCATTACGAACGCTGACGCGACGGCGGTCGGGCAAGCGAGGACATTTCGATGTGCGCAGACGATACCGTGACGCTCTACCGGCCTGTTGGCCCGGAAGAGCTCGAGTTGATCCGGCAAAGCGGGTTCCGGGCCTTCCCACCGCGCCTGCCGGAGCAGCCGATCTTCTATCCGGTGCTGACCGAGGCTTACGCGGTGAAGATCGCACGCGACTGGAACGTCGCCGCGTCGGGGGCCGGCTTCGTCACGCGCTTCGCCGTTTCGGCCGCGTATCTCGAATATTGGAATCCCGAGGAAGAAATGGAGGCCTTCAACGCCGCGATCGTGGGTCCGATCGAAATCATCGCCGAGTATCGGCGAACGGAGGGCGGATGATGGACCTCATCGTCGAAATGCGGTTCGGCTCGCATCTCTACGGCACGGCCACGCCGCAATCCGATCTCGACTACAAGGGGGTCTATATCCCGGACGCGCGGGACATCCTGCTACAGCGCGTCCGGGATACCGTGGCACAGTCGCGCGACAAGGCGATGGGCGAGAAGAACGCGCCCGGCGACATCGATCGCGAGACGCATAGCCTGCAGCGCTATCTGGAGCTGCTTGCGGAAGGCCAGACCATGGCGCTCGACATGCTGTTTGCGCCCGATTCCGTCATGACCCGGCCGCCGGCGCCGCTCTGGCGCGAGATCCAGGCCAATGCGCCGCTTCTGGTGACTCGCCGTGCATCGGCCTTCGTGCGCTATTGCCGCCAGCAGGCCAATAAATACGGGATCAAGGGGTCGCGCGTCGCCGCATCGCGTCAGGTGCTCGCGGTCCTTGCAGCTGCCGAGGCGAAATACGGCTCGGCGGCGAAGCTCGGCATCGCCGAAGCCGAACTGGCCTCGTTCGGCGATGCGTCCGAACATACGGCGTTCCTCGACTTGGCCATGCCCGGCGGCCAGCTCGTCCGGCATCTCGAAGTGTGTGGCAAGAAGATGCCGTATACGAGTTCGATCAAGAGCGCCCGCGAGATCGCCGAGCGGCTTGTCGACGAGTACGGCCAGCGCGCGCTCCAGGCGGAGCGGAACGAAGGCGTCGACTGGAAGGCGCTGTCGCACGCCGTGCGCGTCGGCCGCGAGGCGCTAGAATTGTTCGAGACGGGGCGGATCACCTTCCCGCTGCCCTGTGCTGCGGAGATCCTCGCGATCAAGCGCGGCGAGCTGACCTATGTCGCCGTAGCGGAAACGATCGACCAGTTGCTGGTCGCGGTCGAAGTCGCCGCTTCGACCTCCTCATTGCGGGAGGAGCCGGACCAGGCCTTCATCGACGATCTGGTGGCGAATGCCTATCGCGGCCAGATCGTCGGAGCGGGATGAGATGACGAACGACAGATTCATCGAGCCGGTGATGCGCGACCGTATCGCGGCGGAGCTGGCCGCGATCGAGCGTGAGCATGGCGTCCGCATCCTGCTGGCGGTCGAATCCGGCAGCCGCGCCTGGCGGTTTCCGTCGCGGGACAGCGATTACGATGTCCGCTTCCTCTATCTCCAGCCAGCCGAGCGCTATCTCACGGTCGCGCCCCGGCGCGACGTCATCGAGCGCCCGATCGACACGACGCTCGATGTCAGCGGGTGGGATCTGCGGAAGGCGATTCAGTTGCTGCTCCGCTCCAACGCCGTGCTGATCGAATGGCTGACCTCGCCCGTGCGGTACAGGGCGAAGGGCACGGTGCCGGGGCATTTGCTCACTCTTGCCCGAGCGACCGCCGATCTGACGGCGCTCGCGTATCACTATGATCGGCAGGCTCGGCGCAGCATCGAGGAGATCGCGGAAGCCGGCGGCGCCGTTCGGCTCAAGACCTATTGCTACGCGCTCCGATCGGCGCTGGCATTGCTGTGGCTGCGCCGGTTCCGCGAGCCGCCGCCGATGGATATGCCCTCGTTAATGTCCGGCCTGGCGCTACCGGAAAATGTCTCCGCCACTATCGCCGATCTGGTCGCACGCAAGGAAACGGCGACCGAGCGGGACACGATCGGCCGCATCGAACCCCTGGACCGGCTGATCGACGATATCCTCGCCGAGCCGGTCCAGCACATCGCGTCCGTCGATCGCGCCGATGTCGCGGCCAAGGCCGACGCGCTGTTCGCTTCGATCGTCCTGGCGGAATTTTCAGCACGCCGTTCGCCCTCGGCCCTGGACGATGAGAGGCCATCATGCTCCTGACCGTGACCACTACTCATCAGCCGGCGACCGATCTGGGTTATCTGCTGCACAAGCATCCGGACAAGCTGGAGGAATTCTCCCTGCCGTTCGGCCTTGCCCAAGTGTTCTATCCGCAGGCCGATGCCGCGCGCTGCACGGCGGCGCTGCTCCTCGATGTCGATCCGATAGCGCTGGTCCGCGGCCGGCGCGGTGCCGTGGGTGAAGGCGGGCTGCTCGACCAATACATCAATGACCGGCCCTATGCGGTCTCGTCGTTTCTGAGCGTGGCGCTCCGTCGCGTCTTCTCTTCGGCGCTGGGCGGCCGATGCGAGCACCGGCCCGACCTGGCCGCGCTGGAGATTGCGCTCGGAATGCGCCTGACGCCGTTGCGCTGCCGAGGCGGGATCGACATCGCCAAGGCGTTGTTCGAACCGCTGGGCTACGCCCTGGCCGCAACACCCCATGGGGAAGGCATCTATTGGGACGTGACGCTCTCGGGCGTGACCACGCTCGCGCAGTTTCTGACACATCTCTACGTGCTGATCCCGGTGCTCGATGACCAGAAGCACTATTGGGTCGGCGATGACGAGATCGAGAAGCTGCTGCGCCACGGCGAAGGTTGGCTGCAACAGCACCCGGCCCGCGATCTCATCACCCGCCGCTACCTGAAGCATCAGAAGCGGCTGGCGCGGCTGGCCTTGGAACAGCTGGAGGCGGTCGATGAGTCGTTGCCGGAATCCGACGAGGTCGACGAACCGGCCGCACCCAAGCCGCGCCTGAACGACGAGCGGCTGGAACGGGTCGCGGCGGAACTCAAAGCCGCCGGCGCGAAATCGGTCGTCGATCTCGGCTGCGGGTCGGGCAAGCTCCTGGCCTTGCTCATGAAGGCTCGCCAGTTCGAGCGCATTCTCGGCGTCGATATTTCGAGCCGCGACCTGGAGCTGGCCGCCGATCGGCTGCATCTGAGCGAGCTATCCGATGCGCAGAGGCAGCGGATCAGCCTGCTGCACGGCGCCCTGACCTATCGCGACAAGCGGCTCGCCGGCTTCGACGCCGCCGCCATCGTCGAGGTGATCGAGCATATCGATCCCTCGCGTCTCGACGCGTTCGCCGATGCCGTGTTCGGCGTGGCCCGGCCCTATACCATCGTGCTGACCACGCCGAATGCCGAGTACAACGCGCGCTACGAGACGCTGGGTGCCGGTGAATTGCGCCACGGCGATCATCGTTTCGAGTGGACGCACGCCGAGTTTCTGTCCTGGGCGGAACGGGCCGCTGGACAATACGGCTACGCGGTGCAGTTCGACGGGATCGGCGAGGCGGACCCCGAATTGGGCGCGCCGACGCAGATGGGTGTGTTCACATGCAAGTAAAGATCCCGGATTTCTCGCTGGTCGTGCTGATCGGGGCGACCGGCTCGGGCAAATCGACTTTCGCCGCCCGCAACTTCCTGCCGACCGAGATCATCTCGTCGGATCGGTGCCGCGCGCTGGTCAGCGACGACGAGACGGATCAGAGCGTGACATCCGACGCCTTCGATCTGGTTCACGCCATCGCTTCAAAGCGTCTGGCGCACCGGCGGCTGGCCGTGATCGACGCGACGAGCGTGCGCTCGGAGGATCGCAAGCAACTGGTCGAACTGGCCCGGCGCCATCACGCGCTGCCGACTGCCATCGTGTTCGATCTGCCGGAGGATCTCTGCGTCGAGCGCAACAAAGTGCGCCAGGATCGCAAGCTTCCGGCGAAGATCGTCCACGACCATGTCCGGCTGCTCCGCCGGTCGCTGCGCGGCCTCGATCGCGAAGGGTTCCGCGGCGTGACCATCCTGCGCGCCGAGGCGGAGGTCGATGCCGCGACGATTATCCGCGAACCGCTCTGGTGCGACCGCCGGACCGAAACCGGGCCGTTCGACATCGTCGGCGATGTTCATGGCTGCCGCGACGAGCTGGAGGCACTGCTCGACCGGCTCGGCTATGTCGCGACCGATGCCGTGCGCCGGCATCCGGACGGGCGCCGGGCGATCTTCGTCGGCGATCTGGTCGACCGCGGCCCGGACTCGCCCGGCGTGCTGCGCTTGGTCATGGACATGGTGGCGGCCGGCAGCGCGCTCGCCGTTCCGGGCAACCACGATTTGAAGCTGGTCAAGAAACTGGCGGGCAAGGATGTGAAAGTCGCGCACGGGCTGGCCCAGACCCTCGAACAGCTCGACGCCTTGCCGGAGGACGAACGCAAGCCGTTCAGCGACAAGGCGCGCCGCTTCCTCGACGGGCTGGTGAGCCATCTCTGGCTCGACGACGGCAGGCTCGTCGTCGCGCATGCCGGCATGAAGGAAGACATGCAGGGCCGCGGCTCGGGGGCCGTCCGTGCCTTCGCGCTCTACGGTGAGACGACCGGCGAAATCGACGATTTCGGGTTGCCGGTCCGGCTGAACTGGGCGGCCGACTATCGCGGCCGCGCGATGGTGGTCTATGGCCACACGCCGACGCCGGTCGCGGAATGGATCAACAACACGATCTGCATCGACACCGGCTGCGTCTTCGGCGGCAAGCTCACCGCGTTGCGCTACCCGGAGCGTGAACTGGTCGAGGTGCCGGCGGCCCAGGTCTATATGGAACCGGTCCGGCCGCTCGGGACCATGAAGGGGATGACCGGCCAGCAGGCCGCCGATGCGATGCTCGACATCGAGGATGTCCAGGGCAAGCGGACAATCATCACCCGGTTGATCGGTTCCGTGCGGGTCGAGCCCGAGAACGCCGCGGCGGCGCTCGAAGTGATGAGCCGCTTCGCGATCGACCCGCGCTGGCTGATCTATCTGCCGCCGACCATGTCGCCGCCCGAGACCTCGGCACGGCCGGATCTGCTGGAGCATCCCGACCAGGCCTTCGGTTACTTCAGCCGCGCCGGCACCGCCAAGGTCGTGATCGAGGAAAAGCACATGGGCAGCCGAGCGGTCGTCGTGCTCGCCCGCCACGCCGAAGCGGCGCAGCGGCGCTTCGGCGTCGAAGACGGTAAATCCGGCGTGATCTACACCAGGACCGGACGGGCCTTCTTCGCCGATGACGGGCTCGAGGCCGCCCTCGTCGAGCGGATCGGCGCGGCGGCAGAACGTGCCGGGCTGTGGCGACAACTCGAGACCGACTGGCTGTGCCTGGATGCCGAGCTGATGCCGTGGTCGGCCAAGGCACAGGCGCTGATCGACCAGCAGTATCGTCCGGTCGGCGAAGCCGGCATCGCCGGCACCAGTGCCGCAGCCGAGCTTGCGCTCCAAACGTCGTCGCGCGGCGTGGCAATCGAAGACCTGGCGAAGCGGCTGACGGTGCGGGCGGCGAATGCCGCCGCCTATGACGCTGCGTGGCGCGGCTATGTCCGGCCGGTGGCCGGGATCGCCGATCTGCGCCTGGCGCCGTTTCACCTGATGGCGAGCGAGGGAGCGGTCCATCTCGACCAGCCACATGCCTGGCACATGTCGCTGATGGCGGAACTCGCAGCCGCCGATCCGGAGCTTTTGGTCGCAACGCCCTATCGGGTCGTCGAATTGGGCGAGCCCGCCCAAGTCGAGGCGGCGATCACCTGGTGGGAGGCGCTGACCGGCGCCGGCGGCGAAGGCATGGTCGTGAAGCCGCTCGATTTCGTGGCGCGCGGTAAGAAGGGCATCCTCCAACCGGCGATCAAGTGCCGCGGTCCGGAATATCTGCGCATCATCTATGGCCCGGACTACACGATGCCGGAGCATCTGGAGCGGCTCCGCGAGCGCGGGCTCGGCGCCAAGCGCGGCCTGGCCTTACACGAATTCGCGCTCGGCATCGAGGCGCTGGAGCGATTCGTCAAGCGCGAGCCGCTGCGACGCGTCCACGAATGCATCTTCGCCGTTCTGGCGCTGGAGAGCGAGCCGATCGACCCGAGGCTATAGGCGAGTTCCGGGGGCGGGGTCACGCCGCCGGAAATCCGGAAATTGCTGCCACTATGTTTGTGGGAACACTTGCTCTTGGAGACCTGAATGAATTCGTACGTCATCGAGAATGACGACGTCATGTCAGGCCGCGGCGTGATGCTCGGGTTCGACGGAGAGCCGTAGCCCGACGGTCTTGAGCACTGCCAGCAACGTCTTGAGCGTTGGGTTCCCCTTGGGCGAAAGCGCTCGGTAGAGGGACTCGCGGCTGATGCCCGCGGCGGCCGCGACGGCGCCGAGACCGCCATACGCTTCCGCGACGGTGCGCAGCGCGAGCAGGCCGGCCGCGCGGTCGTCTGGATTGTCGAGAGATTGCATGGCCGCCTTCAGGTATTCGGCCGCGAGTTCACGGTCGGCACCCAGCTCGGCGACTTCCCGTTCGTGATGCGAGACGACGCCCTTCAGCTTGCCCACTTTTGCCTCCGTTTCCATTCCGACCACAATTCCTTAGCTTGCTTGATATCGCTTGGCTGAGTGCTCTTGTCGCCACCACAGAGCAATATCACGACGGTCTTGCCGTGCCGGGCGCAATACACCCTGTATCCTGCCCCGATGTGGACGCGCAATTCGATGACGCCTTCGCCGACCGCTGCGCTGTCGCCGAAATTACCTGCCTCAACTTGTCTCAACCGAAGGCGGATACGGGCCGCGGCGACCTTGTCGCGCAGTCCGGCCAACCAGTCGGTGAACGGCTCGCGGCCATCTTCGCGCTGATATCGGAGCAACTCCATCGTGACCCGATTGTAGCTTAAAAGCGACAAGCGGGCAAACACTGAAGTTCCCGCCAATACTGGGTTCGCGCGACCTTTCTACCAAAACAGGTCCAATCAGCAGATCGGGTGGCAACGGGACGAACGGAATCCGCCTGGAGGAATCAGGCGATACCGCAGACCGGACGGGCCGCCGCAAGGGGTTGTCGCGCAAGCGCTCCCGCGGCGGCCTGCGGCCGCGCGCCCTTGCCCCGGCCCGCCGGCTGCGAAGACCTGGAAGGGTGAAGCCGAAACCATCCCAAACCAGGACCGGATGACGGATATGTAGATCGCGGCGGTTCCGATCAAACCCCTGTTCGGCAACGCCAAAGCCCTCCCAACTTCTGAACCCCCATCCCATCGCAGCTGGCTGACCCAGGCCCTCGACAGAGCGGCGCCGGTTGCCGCCGCTTGCCCGAAAGGATCGCCCCGTGGCCCAGCCCTCCACCCAGCTCACCTTTTCGCTCTTCGAAACCACCAGCCTCTCGACTGGCCTCACCCTGGACAGCATCGAGCCGGCGCCCAGGCTCCTCGCTATCGATGACGAGGACGAGCCACCACCGCTGCCGCCTCCTACCAAGCCCACCAATTTCCGGCTCGACGGCGATCGTGGATTTTCGCGGGGCTGGAAGGCCCGTGCCGCCGACAATCTCGCCGCCATGCGGCTTGCCGCCGAACTCGATGCCGCCGGCCGGCCGGCAACGGTGCCGGAGCAGCAGATCCTCGGCCGCTTCATCGGGTTCGGCGCGCAGGAATTGGCCGACAATCTGTTCCGGCGCACGGGCGAAGGGTTCAAACCGAACTGGGACGATCTGGGCCACGCGCTCGAAGCGCTGGTCTCGCGCGAGGAGTTGGCCAGCCTCGCCCGCGCCACTCAATATGCTCATTACACGCCGGAATTCATTGTGCGGGCGATCTGGCGATTCCTGGAACGCGCTGGGTTCAAGGGCGGCAGCATCCTCGAACCCGGCTGCGGCACCGGCCTTTTCTTCGTGCTCATGCCGGCCTCTATCGCCGCGTCGTCGAGCCTGACCGGCATCGAGATGGACGCGACGACGGCCCGCATCGCCCGGCTGCTCTATCCCGAGGCCTGGATCAGGCGCGAGGATTTCACCAAGGCCCGGCTGCCCGAGCGTTACGATCTGGCGATCGGCAATCCGCCTTTTTCCGACCGGACGGTGCGGGCGGACGATCCGGCCGGCAAGCTGCACCTGTCGCTGCATGACTATTTCATCGCCAGGTCGATCGAGCGATTGCAGCCAGGCGCCCTCGGGATTTTCGTCACCAGTCGCTGGACCCTGGACAAGCTCGATGCGAAGGCGCGCCACCATATTGCTGGAATGGCCGATCTCATTGGCGCGGTGCGGCTGCCCGAAGGCAGCATGATGGCAACGGCCGGAACCGATGTCGTCATCGACCTGCTCGTGTTCCAGAAACGGCCGGCCGGTGCCGCACCCGGCCCTGTGAATTGGGACAGCCTCGCCGAGGCGGTACCGGAAGAGGATGGCGAGGCCGCCCTTAGCATCAACCGATATTTTCTCGACCATCCCGAAATGGTGCTCGGCCGACACGCCCGGACCGGGAGCGCCTATGGACCGATCTATACGTGCCAGCCGATCGACGGGCTTGACCTCGAACCGGCGCTCGACCGCGCGCTGGCCACTCTCTCGGTCATCCTGCCGACAGGGGATGTCCCTCTACGGCGGGTAGGCCCTCGTCTCGTCGTCGGAACCGCTGCCGAAGGCGCCACGATCAAGGAGGGAAGCTACGTCCTGTCGGGCAACACGCTCATGCAAGTGCTGGACGGTGTGCCGCATCCGGTCCGCATCCGCAGCGGTACTGGCGGCGAGGGCATTCCGGCGAAGCATGCCCGCCTGATCCGTTCCCTCATCCCGGTGCGCGACGCCGCCCGCTCGGTGTTGCGCGCCCAGGAAGCGGGCGAGGATTGGAAGCCGCCCCAGATCCGCCTGCGCCTGGCCTATGCCGGCTTCGTGCGCCACTTCGGGGCGATCAACCTGACGAGCGTGACCGAGAGCACCGATGCCGAGAGCGGCAAGATTCGGGAAACCCACCGATACCCGAACCTGGCGCCCTTCGCCGACGATCCCGATGTCTGGCTGGTCGCCTCGATCGAGCACTATGATCTCGAAACCGGCAAGGGCACGCCGGGGCCGATCTTCACCGAGCGGGTCATCCATCCGCCAGCGATGCCGCTGGTCGAGAGTGCCGCCGATGCGCTGGCCGTGACGCTGCACGAGGTCGGGCATGTCGATCTCGACCGGATCGCCGAATTGCTCGGCCGTTCCCGTGCCGAGGTCATTGCTGAACTGGGCGAAGCGGTGTTCCTCAATCCGGCCCTCACCACCGAGCGCATCGAGACATGGGAGACGGCCGACGCCTATCTCTCCGGCCCGGTCCGCAGCAAGCTCGCCGCCGCAAGGGCCAGCGCCGCGCTCGATCCGCGCTACGCCCGCAATGTTGCGGCGCTGGAACGGGTCCAGCCCGAGGATCTGAAGCCATCGGATATCACGGCCCGCCTCGGCAGCCCGTGGATTCCGGCCGAGGTGGTCGCCCATTTCTCGGCCGAAGTGATCGGCATTGCGACCCAGATCCGGCATTGTGTCGAAATCGCCGCCTGGACCGTCGACCTCGACGCGTTTCGCGGCCAGGCGGCAGCCACGTCGGAATGGGGCACCGGGCGCCGCCATGCCGGGTTCTTGCTGAGCGACGCGCTCAATGCCTCGATCCCGGCGATCTATGATGTCTGGATCGAGGACGGCCGCGAGCGGCGCGAACTCAACGCCGCCGAGACCGAAGCCGCCAAGGAGAAGCTGCAGAAAATCCGGACATCCTTCGAGCGCTGGATCTGGACCGATGTCGAGCGCACCGACCGGCTGGCGCGGATCTACAATCAGCGCTTCAACAATCTGGTGCCGCGGCATTTCGACGGCAGCCATCTGAGCCTGCCCGGCGCGAGTTCGGTCATTTCGTTCTACGCGCACCAACGCCGAGTGATCTGGCGGATCATCGCCGCCGGCTCGACCTATGTCGCCCACGCGGTCGGGGCCGGCAAGACCTTCTCGCTCGCCGCCGCGATCATGGAGCAGAAGCGCCTCGGCCTCATCACCAAGGCGATGATGGTGGTGCCGGGCCACTGCCTGGCCCAGGCCAGCCGCGAATTCTTGGCTCTCTATCCGAATGCCCGCATCCTCGTCGCCGACGAGAGCAATTTCACCAAGCAGAAGCGCCGGCACTTCCTGGCCCGGGCGGCCACTTCGTGCTGGGACTGCATCATCATCACCCATTCCGCCTTCAAGTTCATCCCGGCACCGGCCGAGTTCGAACGCGACCTGATCCTGGAACAGCTTGCCAGCTATGGCGAATTGTTGGAGAAGCTCGACGGCGACGACCGCTTTTCTCGCAAGCGCATCGAGCGGATGAAGGAGGGGCTCGAAGCCAAGCTCGACGGGCTGGCGACGCACAAGGACGATCTCTTGACCCTGGGCGAGATCGGCATCGACCAGATCATCGTCGACGAAGCGCAGGAATTCCGCAAACTCAGCTTCGCCACCAATATGAGCGGCCTCAAGGGCATCGACCCGGACGGCTCGCAGCGCGCCTGGGATCTCTTCGTCAAGAGCCGGTTCGTCGCGACGAAGAACCCGGGCCGCGCGCTGATCCTGGCCTCGGGCACGCCGATCACGAATACCCTTGGAGAAATGTTCAGCCTGCAGCGATTCCTGCAGCTGGACGCCTTGCAGGAACGCGGCATCCATGAATTCGACGCCTGGGCCGCCACCTTCGGCGAGACCCGCACCGAGCTGGAGCTGCAGCCCTCGGGCCAATACAAGCCCGAAACCCGGTTCTCGGAATTCGTCAATGTCGCCGATCTGATGGCGATGTACCGCACGATCGCCGATGTCGTGCTCAAAGATGACCTCCGCCAGCATCTGCGCCTGCCGGCGATCCGGTGCGGCAAGCGGCAGATCGTGACGGCGAGCCCGAGCCCGGCCTTCAAGGCCTACCAGCAGGTTCTGGGCAAGCGGATCAAGGCGATCAGGGAGCGCAAGGGCAAGGTCGAGAAGGGCGACGACATCCTGCTCTCGGTCATCACCGATGGACGGCATGCCGCAATCGACCTGCGCTTCGTGCTGCCCGGCCACGAGAACGAGATTGGCAACAAGCTCAATGCATTGATCGCCAATGCCCATCGGATCTGGGCGGAAACCTCGGACCGCCGCTACACCCGCCCAGACGGGACGCCATACGCGCTGCCCGGTGCCGCCCAGATGATCTTCTCCGATCTGGGCACGCTCAATGTTGAGGGAAGCCGAGGCTTCTCGGCCTATCGGTGGATCCGCGACGAGCTGATCCGCTTGGGCGTGCCGCACACCCAGATCGCCTTCATGCAGGACTACAAGAAGAGCACGGCCAAGCAGCGCCTGTTCCAGGAGGTCAATGCCGGCAAGATCCGCATCCTGATCGGCTCGTCCGACACGATGGGCACGGGCGTGAACGCCCAGCGCCGGCTGGCGGCGCTCCATCATCTGGACGTGCCCTGGCTGCCCTCACAGATCGAGCAGCGCGAAGGCCGCATCGAGCGGCAGGGCAACGAGAATGCCGAGATCGAGCTCTACGCCTATGCCACGACCGGCAGCGTCGACGCCACGGGCTGGCAATTGCTCGAACGCAAGGCGCGCTTCATCCAGATGGCCATGGCCGGCGACCGCAGCATCCGGCGCCTGGAAGATGCCGGCTCCGAGGTCAACCAGTTCGCGCTGGCCAAGGCGATTGCGTCGGGCGATCCCCGGCTCATGCAGAAGGCCGGGCTCGAAGCCGAGATCGCCCGGCTCGAACGGCTCCAGGCCGCCCATATCGACGACCAGCACGCCGTGCGCCGCGCCGTCTTCGACGCCGAGGGCGCCATCACCGGCAGCGAGAAGCGGATCGCCCGGATCGAGGCCGATATCCGGCGCCGGGTCTCGACCCGCGGCGACGCGTTCCGCATGGCGGTCGAGGGCAAGATCCATGACGAGCGCAAAACCGCTGGCGCAGCACTGCTGAATCTGCTGCGCCACCGCGAGCACGAAGCCAAGAACCGGCGCCGCGGCAGATCGGGAGAGGAACAGCTCGAAACCGTCGCTCATCTCGGCGGCTTCGACATTACCGTCACCAGCTTCTGGGAGGCGCGCCACGCCGCGCCGATCTCGGTCCATCTCGAACGCACCGAGTATCCGCAGCCGATCGACTACAGCGGCGATCTGACCGCGATCGGTCTCGTCTCCCGGCTGGAACACATGCTGGCACGGTTTGAGGCCGAACAGATCGAGGCGCGCCATACCCTTGAGGAGGCGACGGCCCGCCTCCCAGGATATCGCCAGCGTCTGGGGCAGAGCTTCGGCTTCGAGGCCGCACTCGACGCCAAGCGCCAGGAACTCGGGCTCCTGGAATCCGATCTCGCTGCCAATGCCGAGGAGCCGGTGGCCGAGACAGACGCCGCCTGACGCGAGGGAGGGCGGTCGGTCAGCTCTGTATCAGCCGGATCAGGCACCGGACGTTCGCGCGGTGACTCGTTCGGGCGGGAGGAGACCGTCCGCTGTTGCACGGGATGAGCAAGCAGCGGGCCGTCACGCAGATACGAACTCCCGCGTGGCGAAGTCCTTACGCCGCCATGCCGCGGGCACTCTGCCGCGCTCGAGCAACTCGGGTCCGTAAGGTACCGATAGTAATTCGGTATTTTGCGGCGACACGCGCCTGCTCGGCCCCTACGGCCAGTTCTACTAGAAGGTTGAGCTTGTCCGCCGGCATCAGACTTTGAAGGACCGCCAGGCACGATCTCGCTTCGATCTGGCCGGTGGCGTCATGGACTTCGGACCGGATGATAATATGCTTGGCTAAGAGTGACCGGGCATACCGGTTCCGGCGTGCTGCGCTAGCGATGATGCGGTTGATGTCGATTGTGTTGGCACACGGATTCTCAGCCTGCAACAGATAATTTAGTGCTTCTTCCATACCCCACGACGTGGCATCGACGAACGTGCGGTTATCGAGGGTAGATTGATGCGCGGCGTAGGAACGCCATAAAAGCGGAATCTCCGCCATGGTTGGTCTCCCATCTCTATGCAGTCGCTCTGACTGCGGGTCATGGCCGACGATGCTTTCCAATTTCGGGATCCTTGGCCGGAACTCTGTGTCCGGACCGAGGCGATCGAAATCGTCGGGCACCGCCCTAGCGGCCATTACTAAAGTGAAACTAAGAGGGCTCGAAAGCAAGGGGGCATGTGTCCCCTTGCAGACGACGATCTATATATTAGGCGGTGAGCTGGACGCGATAGGTCTCAGACCATTCGCGCCGCAAGGTTTCCATCGTCTTCTTCGCTTCCTCGTTGCTTGCAACGATATGGGCCTGAGCCCGGGCCAGCGACATCAGAAGCAGTTCGAGGGCAACAAGCGGGCCGTCTTGCTCCTCGATGTGGGGGGCATCGATGCCGTCCTCCTCCGCCGATTCGGCGACGGTGCCCAGCTTGCGTAGCGGCTCATAGAGGTGCTCAAAGAACGGATGAGCCGTGTTGATCGTGAGGATCACGCGGCCGAACCGGTGCTCGACGTGATAGAATGGCCAGTACTCGTCGTGCTTGAATTCGATGAGATACTTGGACGCCTTTACGCGCTCGTAGGCCTGCTCATCGGTTTCGCCATCGCGCCGAAGAGCGATCGCCAGCGTTCTCAAGTTGGCGTCAAGCTGAACCACTTCTTCCGGGGTTAGTTCGAGCGGCTTGGCCTGATGCTGGTCGGCCTCGGTCGCTCGAGCTTCAGATGCGCTGGGTTGCCCGCCGTTGCGCGCGCTTTTCTGTGCGCCCTGGAAGCGCTTGATCTCCTCATTGAGAGTCGTGATGTCGTCGCCGATCGCCTTCTTGATTGCCTCCTTGACATATCCCTTGGGCCGGACGCCCTGCTTGTTCGCGGCAACGCCAAATGCCTCGTCGAGACTACCCGGAAAATCGATCTGGATTCGATACCAATGGGTGACGGCGTGGCGGGTCGTCAGCTCGGTCATGGCGCCGGCGAAGACTTCTCGATCATTGCGCAGCATCGATACGGTGAGGCTATTGAAGATCTGCAAATCGTTCTTCTGAGCCTTCCGCGGCAAAGTTGACCATTCTTCGATCGGAAGCCGGTACAGGCGAATGACGATCTGGTCGGTTTCGGAGCCATGCTCCCTGATCGGGATCTCGACCTTCTTCGCGAAGAGCAACCGGCTCGTTTTGGTCGGGACGTCGATCAGACGCGCGTGCCGGGCGTTTGGCATCGAATAAGTCGGATCGAACGCCTCCACGAGCCTGTTGTTCACGAAGAGCCGTAGCCCCTCGGAGATCCGGCGCCGATAGACACGCGACATTTCCTTAACGGCATGCTCTACCAGGGTCCGGGCCTTCGCATAGGTTAGCCGATCGCACTCCGGCATATAGACGATCGTGCCGGAAGACCCGAGTCGGTCGCTAAGGCTCTCGCCTCGACTGACGAGTAATTCCTGCTCCGCGGCGCTACTAGGGAAGCCCATGGGCTTGGTGAACAAATCGGCGATTTCGTCTGAGAGTTCATTCATGAGCGTCGGGTCAGCGAGTTCGACCGTGTTGGTGCGTTCCCTGCCGATCGCTTCGACGTCCAGCGTCATATTGAAGTAGGCATCGGGTTCCTGCCAGGAGTAGAGCTCCATCACCGGACTAATACTCAGCGCCGCGGTCTTCATGCCCATGCCGAAGCGGCCGATACCTGCTCGGTTATTGTAGCTCATGGACCCGCCAAACGACGTTGCGACCTTGAGCACGTTGGGCGGCATCCCGCTACCGTTATCGTAGACGGCGGCGTCGATCACTGTGCTGCCGCGCTTGCCAGTCTGCCTGAAATAGACGCGAATTTCAGTGGCACCGGCCTGGATGGCATTGTCGACGTGCTCGCAGATCGCCGACGTGGTTGTGTTGTAGCCAACGTCGCGCAGCGATGCGATTAGGGTTTGAGCGAAGAAGAGCGGCACGCTTGCGCCATCCTTCAGGACGCGGTTCATTACGACCTTGCCGCCTTTGGGCGCATCGGGCGCCCAGTTCAGGACGGCTTCGGGGAGTTCACGAGTATTCTCAGGATTCGACATCTTTATCTCCGGTGTTTGTGACGCTCGTGCGCTGACGGCGTCGGAGCGAAGGCGATGCTGCCTTCACTATGGAGGAGACGAGATCGGGGGAACGTTACGCACGGGCGAGGTTTTTTTGAGGCAGAGCAATAATCGTTAGTGGTCTGCGGATGAGCGCATCAAACTCCACAAAATGGTGTCGTGGAACAAACCGTGGATCCTGATTTTTCAATCCGCGAAGCAGCCGAACTTTTCCGGCAGAGGTATATTCTGAGGGAAAGTCTAAGGCGCTCCCTATATCCGCCGTGAGGCGCGATCCCGCGGATTATCGTTTCGACTGCCGACCATCAGGTGTCGGAAGCTCCGCAGATCGAGCGGGTTTGGCCCGAAGCCGGCTTAGAGCAAGGACATTTGCTCCAAACGATCGAGGCGAAGGACACCGACGAGGAGCCATTGATCAGGTCGACGCGAGTGCGTGCCCATCGCAAATGCCATCCCTTTGGTGGGGTATTCTTCACCGAAAGTCTTTTCCATGCTCGCCAGCGCTTCGTTGGCGCCCATCTTCTGTTGGCGCCGGTAAAAGGTCGCCGCCGTCTCCCAGTCGTCGCAGGTCGCTTTGTGCGCCTTACCGTCCGCATCCGTCCAATCGAAGTGGAAAGCATAGGGACAAGGGTCGAGGGCAATCAGTTCCGCGTCGGGATCAAGAAATGACTTTTGCCGGGCGGCCTCTTCATAGGCGCGACGCTCCTCGGCGATCTGCTCCGGCGTCTTGGGCTTCCATCGAAAGCGCACGCTGGCAGGGCGTATGAGGGTAAGGCTCATGTCCTTTGCAGCTGCTTCCGCCGTTGAGCCGGTGAGGATCCGTTCCAGGAACGTCGCACGCTTTCCCGCCGGCATCATATCGCCGACTTGAATCGTGTCTTCTTGGACCCGCCGGCTTTCCTTGCGCCGATCGTCTTGGCCCGGTGCGATCCAGTCGTATTCGATCCACTGCCACCGCTTGAATTGGCCCTTCAACCGACGAAAGTGAATGGGGTATTGGCGCCGCCATTGGCCATCGACCGTAACGCCGGCGCAGCAGACCGTCTCGCCGTGCCGCTGGCCAACATGCGGGAGGGCCTTGACGAGGATAAGGACGCGGTCACGCCCGCGTCTCTGCAACGAGGTCGAGGCGACCCCCTTAATGCCGACTGAGCCCATGTCTCACGCCTAGGTGGCGAATAGCGACATCCACCATACCAGATATAGTCTTGGCGACAATACTGCGATGGCATCCTGCGTGGTCGCGCTCGTAGCACATAAGGCAAGCGCCACCTTGGGTGATGTAACGCACCGCGCTCCTCAGATCCGCCTGTGCGATCTCGGACTCCATATGCTTGCTGAATACGCGCGTAAATTTAGCAAGGTTTCCCGCCCGAGCTGCCTCTCGACCCTCTTTAGGATCACCCAGCCCGCGCAAGTGGACGTACTCGATCCCCGCATGGGTGAGCGCCTCCGACAGCGCCTTCTTGGCGAATCCCTTTCGCCGCGAGATCGGCAACTCGCGGACGTCGATGAGGCGACTGATGCCCGCCTGTTGGAGCGTCGCAATGAAATCGGCAGGATCGGCCGCCTCGTAGCCGATCGTCGCCAAGGTGGTACGGTTCGTCGACATCGATCGTGGTTTGGGACTTGTGTGACTCGCTGTCAACGAAAGAACGAAGAATGCGCGACTGTTTCGCTGCAATCGTCGGCATTTAGTGCCACGGAGCAATTCATTCAGGGTCCAGGGGCGTTACTCGTCCTGGCGCCGGGGAAGGCCAGGTGGGGCCGGCTTAGTGAAAGGCAACTTTCGGGAAGCGTCGACCGGCTCTGGTACGACCGCCATGAGCACCTTCGAGCCGTTCTGCCCCTGTCGACCGGCTGTCCGCCTCTGGCTCCGAACCACCTGAGTTACCGGTACAGCCTCCAGCTTTCCTACCGATCGCCGTCAGGAATATCCTCCTCCTCATCGCATAAGGAGCCGCGTCATGGCGAAGCTGGACGGTTCAAAGGTGGTGGTGATAGGCGGCGCATCAGGCATAGGATTTGCCGTGGCCGCAGCGGCGATAGAGGCCGGTGCCGAAGTGGTTGTCGGCTCCAGCCAGCCCCCACGGATCGAAGCGGCGGCCAAGAAGCTCGGTCGGGGCGCCAAGGGGCAGATTGTCGATGTGCGGGACGAAGCGTCGGTCGCCGCCTTCTTCGACGCGGTCGGCCCGTTCGAGCATTTGGTCTTCACGGCCGGCGATTGGGGCCACATGTTCGGTCCGACCCGCGATCTCGACGTTGAGGCCAGCAAGGCCAGACTGGAAGTACGGTTCTGGGGCGCGGTCCGAGCCGCGAAGCATGCAATCCGCCAAATCGCCCAGGACGGCTCGATCACCTTGACCGGCGGTATGCTGGCGCATCGGCCGATGCGGGGCACGCCGCTGACTACAGCCTCGGCTCATACGACCGAGGGCTTGGCAATGGGGCTCGCGCGCGACTTGGCGCCCATTCGGGTCAATGCCGTGTGCCTGGGTCTCATCATGAGCGAACACGTACAGACCATGGGCGAGGCCACAATCACGAGATTCACCGCCAACCTGCCGCTTCCTCGCGCCGGAACGGTCGAAGAGGCGGCTGAGGCATACCTCTACCTGATGCGCGCCACCTATGTGACCGGCCAGGTCGTGCGGGTCGACGGCGGCGGCAGTTTGGTCTGACCGCTGACGACGTCCGCCCGGCCACCGCATGGGCGTCGTCATGCGCGACCAAGCCGGGCACGCATCCGTCCTTGCATAATCTAGATTATGCTATTTATAAATATACTAAGTCTGACGATTGGTCGAGAATGCGATGGCTGTCCGGGAATTCATCGGCCGTGAGGCGGAGCTGGCGGCGATCGAGCGGGAATTGGCCCGTGCTCGCCCGTCGCTGCTGGTCATCCTCGGGCGACGCCGGGTGGGCAAATCACGGCTCCTGCTCGAGGCCGCCGCCAAGCGGCCGACGATCTATTACCAGGCCACGAAGATCGCAGGATCGACCAGCCTCGAATTCTTCAAGCAGGCCGCCGCCGACATCATCGGGAGCGACCCGGTCCTGGCCGGGCTCTCGGATTGGTACTCCACCCTGGCCTATATCCATCGGGCTGCCCCCCGGTTTCCCGGGCTGACCGTCATTTTCGACGAATTCCCGTATCTCTGCGACGTCGATTCGTCGCTGCCGTCGGTCGTCCAGAAATTCTGGGATGAAGCACAGGCCGCGGACGGGAATTTCAACCTGATCCTGTGCGGTTCGAAGATCGCCTATATGGAGGCGTTGCTGGCGGAGAAGAACCCGCTTCATGGCCGGCAAAATCTCCGGCTGGATGTAGCGCCGCTCTCCTATCGTGAGACGGCACGGTTTTTCCCGGCCTGGTCGACCGAAGACCGCCTGCGGGCCTTCGCCGTCTTCGGCGGCATTCCGTTCTATCTGAATCTGGTCGATCCCGGCATCGGCCTCGACGCCAACATCCTGGACCTCGTCCTGGAGAAGGGCGCGCCGCTGGCCGATGAGCCCGACACCCTGCTCCAGGCAGAGCTGCGGGATGTGACGCGCTATGCGACGATTCTTCACGCTATCGCCGATGGCTGCACGAAGTCCGGCGATATCATCGGCCGCGTCCGGGAATTCCCAAATGCCGGCGCGCTCGGCACCTATGTCGAGAAGCTGGCGGAACTGCGCCTGATCAGGATCGTCCGCTCGTTGGACGCAACCGAGAAGGAACGCGACCGGCGTTATTATCTCGACGATCCCTTCCTCAAATTCTGGTTCCATTTCTGCCTGCCGCATTTGTCGGCCTTGGCATCGGGCCATGCCGGCGAAGTCCTCCGCCTCGCCATCCTGCCGAATTTCGACGCGTATATGGGCGATCTCTTCGAATGGATCTGCCGGGAGCATGCGCGGCGCTACCTGCCGGAAATCCTGCCGGTCCCGGCACGGGTCATCGGCCAGATCTGGGCCGCCGATTACGATATCGACGTCGCCGGATCGTTGCTCGACGGCAGCGTGGTGTTCGGGGAGTGCAAGTGGTGGAAAGATCCGGTCGGTGAAAACATCCTCGATCGCCTCGTCGAGCGTGCCGAGAAGACCGCCTATGGCCGCGGCGAGGCCAGGCGGCACTACCTGCTCTATGCGCGGAGCGGGTTCACCCAGGATCTGAGCCGGCGCGCCGATCGCAGCCCCTCGATCCGCCTCGTATCTCCAGACGCTCTCCTTGGGCCGTAACTGTTAGCCTCCTGCCACTCCGCTCGCCGGATCTGATGCAGATCGGCACCGAAGTGCCGTTTCCGATTACGGCCTCGCGTGAGTATCTCCAAGACATAGCGCATGCCGGGCGCCGGCACCGCTGGCGCTCCATCGCCGGATCCTCGCAACCCGGCCCCGCTTGTCCGCGAGCCCGCCGGCGGCGGGCTGCCGACCGCGCAGAGCCGGGCCGCTCGCCGGCAATGGTGCCGGCCCCCGCCATCCGCAGATCGGACCGCATCCCGGAAACTCGCCGGGACATCACCCCCAACACGGAAGTGACGACCATGCGACTTATTTCGATCGACCCCGTGCTGCTCAGGTCCAATCCCCATAACCCGCGCCGGACGGCAGCACCGGCGCTGTCGGACCAGCAGCTCACGGTCAACATCGCGGAGGTGGGGCTGCTGCAGCCGCCGCTGGTGCGCGACACGGAAGACGGCATGACGATCGTCGCCGGCCACCGCCGGGTCGCCGCCTGCGTCGCGCTGAAGCGCCCGGTCATCCACGCGCTCGTCGTCGATGACGACACCTCGGACGACGCGATCCGGGCGCTCTCCGAGAACGTCCAGAGAGCGAATCTCGGACCTGTCGACCAGTGGCGGGCGGTCGAACATTGCCTGTCCGACCGCTGGACCGAGGAGGCGATCGCCGTCGCGATGGGACTGACGATCCGCACGATCCGCAAGCTCCGGCTGCTGGCGAGCATCCACCCGGCGATCCTCGACCGCATCGCGCTGGGCGACATGCCGGAAGAGCGCTTCCTGCGCACGATCGCCGCGGCCGGTCGCGACGAACAGGCGGCGGTCTGGAAGCGGCACCGGCCGACCAAGACCCGGCCCGGCGTCCTCTGGTATCAGGTGGCCCAGGCGCTGGAGAAGCACCGCATGAGCGCCGCCATCGCCAAATTCGGGCCGGCCGAGGAACAGGCCTTCGGCATCGTCTGGGAAGAAGATCTCTTCGAGCAGGCCGACAAGGATTGCCGGTTCACGACGCAGATCGAGGCCTTCCTGGCCGCCCAGCAGGCCTGGCTCGAAGCCAACCTCCCGAAACACGCGGTGCTGCTGCCGACCACCGAGCATGGCGAACCCAAGCTGCCGCCGAAGGCCCAGCGAAGCTGGGGCAAGCCGGGCCGCGGCGATACGGTCGGGTATTTCGTCAATCCGCGCACCGGTGCCGTGGAAGAAGTCGGCTTCAGGCTGCCCGAACCCCGGAGCAAGAAGGGACGAGCGGAGGCATCCGGTGCCGCCGTGCCGGTACCCCGCCCGGAGATCACCAAGAAGGGCGTGGCGCTGATCGGCGATATCCGCACCGAGGCGCTGCACAAGGCGATCGCGGAGGGCCCGATCGCCGACGAGGCGCTGTTCGGGCTGCTCGTGCTGGCGCTCGCCGCCGCCAATGTCATGGTCGACGGACCGCGCGGCCGGTTCACCGCGGAGCGCCGGAACATCGCCGGCCGCCTGGTCGAGGGCGGCACGCTCACCGGCGATTTGCCGCTGCTGCGCCAGGCCGCCCGCGCGATGCTGACCGAGGTGTTCTCCTGCCGGGAGGATGCCAGCAACAGCGGGCTGTTCGCGCGCCTCTGCGGTGCTGCGGTGAATGCCGATGCCTGGCTGCCCAATATGGCGACCGAGGAATTCCTGTCGTGCCTCTCGAAGGCCGGCGTCGAGAACGCCGCAGGAACGGTCAATGTTCTGCCGCGACAACGCGCCAAGGACACCCGCGCCGCCCTCATTGCCCAAGTGGGCGAGGGGATCTTCATCCTGCCGGCAGCGCGGTTCGCGCTCACGGCGGATGACGCGGCCGAAATGGCGGCGTGCTCCGCAATCGAGTTCGAGGACGGAGTATCGGGCGACGAGGCCTCGCGCAGCCAGGCAGACGACGCGGCCGACGCGGAGGCCGTCGGCGACGGCGAAGAGGGGCCGGCGCCATGGGCGCACGGACACCCTGGATCTCCCGGCGACGAAATCCGGCCGGGCGCGTGATTTCCGCGCTCGCCACTCGCGCAGGCGGGTACGTCCGATCTGGAGCACCCGCCGCACTTCCGACTTCGAGCGAAAGGACGACCATCGTGCCGGCCTACACCGTCGAATCCTCCTATCATTTGCCCACATATCGCCACCGCACCTACATCGCCGACGATCCGGCCGCCGCCTGTCTGGCGGCGCTGGAGGACGATGATTGGGACGGCGGGCAGGCCGATTACGAAAGTGCCGGAGAAACCTATGTGTCCGGCCTTTGGGAAGGCGAGAACGCGGCCTACCGGGGCGAAGCGCTGCCGATCCCGGCGCAATTCGACGAGACCGCCAACCGGAAGGCCGGGTATTTCGGTGACCTCGTCTCGATTTTGGAGACGGTCATGGAAGAACTGCGCTGCGCCGCGGGCGGGAGTCCCTCGGACGGGACGGTCAGGGCAGCGCTAGACCAGGCGGCCATCGCCATCGCCCGGGGACACGCGATCCTGTCGGGTGCCGCCGATCCCGCGCAATGACTGCCCATCAGCTATATGGCGCGGCACGGCGGTGGGCGGCGATCTCCAAGCCCCGCTGCCCCCGGTTCACTGGTCCGGACTTATCGGCTGCAGACTCGAAACCACGCTCCCGACACGGAAGTGGTCGCGATCGAACCACCGGGCGATGGGGAATGGCCGGAGCTGACCTGGATGGCACGGCGACACTCGGGCAAAGCGGCCGCTAGCTGGCGCGCGACATCCAAGACCCGGCCACGAAGATGGCCAGCACCAGGAAAAGAAATAGGTCACTTGCCATTGCAACGGTCTCATTGAGCGTCCGGCTTCGCTCGAACGCATGTCGAACGCCTGCAACGCCATAGAAGATGCCCGCCGAAAGCGCGATCGGCAGGATAAACCCGGTGAATGCGAGTGAGAGCAGTCCGACCGTGCCTGTCGCGACATTCGCAACGCCGAGCTCACGCACCAACGGCAACGCCTCCTCGCTGCTCATGTGGAAAATCTCCGTGGCGGTGAAGGCGGGCTGAAAAAACTGCCGCAACCCCGCGAGCGTAAGTCTGACTCCCACACCCCAGAATACAAACCACCGGCCGATGAGATAGATGACGGACTCTCCTGGCACGAGAGCGTGCTCGGTGAGAACCGAAGTCACGGGCAGAAGGAACATGGTTAAACCGACGATCGCAAAGTACATTCGCTTGACCCTGGGCAGTCACGACAAATCTGGCCTTTTGGCACTCTTGATCTGCTCATTTCTTTCCCCTCGTGCCAAGTTGCCGCCTGCACGCCGCGCCGCCCGGCGTTAGGGGGTTATCCGGCTCTGACTTGGCCGACGCCAGTCTCCGACCGGAGGATAAGGTCGCATAAAGCGATTGTAAACTACATATTGACTCAACAAAAAATAGCGTCAGCCCACTGAACTGACGGCCGGCCGCTCGTTCCTCTCGCGCCACGTCTTGGCGAGTGCCAGAGCATCAGCACATTCTGAAGGCGGTGCGGACGCTGACGCCGCTGGCGGCGGAGGTTGGTTGCTCGCTCACCCAATTCTACCTGGCCTGGGTGCTGCGCAAGCCGAACGTCGCTTCCGCGATTGTCGGCGCCACTCGGCCGGGCCAGCTCGACGAGAACGCCGCAGCCTCCGGGCTCGTGATCGATCCGGCCCTGTTCGCCAGGGCCGAAGCACTGGTCGCGCATGTCCGGCTAATCTCGGGGGAAAGCCGTTCGAGCACCGAACTTCTGTGGAAGCGGTACCGGCAACCGGGCAACGGATCGTTTGGCAGCGAGGAAGAGACCCTGGGGCCGGCACTTGCAAACTATTAGAAACTGACTGAAATATCTGACGGGAGTTCGAGCCATGCAGCGATTGACGGAACGGATCCTCGAACATGCCCGACGACTGCCGGAAGGGGCGGCGCTGGCGGCCAAGGGGTTTCTCCATCTGGGCAGTCGGGCGGCGGTGGATCAGGCCTTGTCGCGGCTCGCCAGCCGCGGGCGGTTGATGCGGGCTGGCCGAGGCGTCTATGTCCGGCCGGTCGAGGGCCGGTTCGGCGTGCGGGCACCAGGAGTCGAGCTGGTCATCGAAGCCGTTGCCGCGCAGCGTGGCGAGATCGTCGTTTCGAATGGGGCGGCGGCGGCGAACGCCCTCGGTCTTTCGACCCAGATGCCGATCCGCTTGGTCTATCTCACCTCGGGGCGCAGCCGAAAGATCATCCTCGGCCAGCAAACGATTGAACTCGAGCACGCGCCGCGCTGGAAGCTGGCGCTCCCCGGCCGTCCGGCCGGCGACGCAGTTCGAGCGCTCGCCTGGCTCGGCCCGGAGCAGGCCGAAACGGCGCTGCATAGGTTGAAGGGCAAATTGTCGCCGTCAGGCTTCGGCGAGCTGGCGGCCGTAGCATCTCAGCTTCCGACCTGGCTCGCGCGCATGGTGAGCAAGGAAGCTGCCGATGGCTGATCCCTTCCTCGCGGCTCATAGCGCCGGCACGGGCTGCACGTGTCGCGATGGCCCGCAATGCTCTCGGCCATTACTCCGTCCACACCAGCGCCGAAGCGCTCCACGCCGGAGAGGCTCAAATCCGAAGACTCCGGCCTCGCCTGATGGCCGAAGGGCGCTTGTGAGCAGGTCCCGAGATCGCCGCGGCCGCGTGGCGGTCTCAGAAGGACAAGCTGTCCCGCGATGCCAATGTGGCGAGCATCCACCTGGTATCGAGCACGCGCCGGAGAGGCCTTGTTGCCGCTGCCGATCTGGCGCTCGTGAAGCCAAGCTCGGCGGACAGGCCCACCGGGCGCGTGTCCGCTCTCATCAATTGTCGAACGTGCCGCGATACGGTTCGGCAGCGTCGGAACGCGTGTTGATTTCGAACATCACCCCGCCGGGTGCGCGGCAGAAGAACCGTGAGCCGCGGACATGGCTGATGATTTCCGTCTCCATCTCGACGCCGTCGGCCATGAAGCGGTCGTACAGGTCTCGGACATCCTCGATCGTGGGGAGCTCGAACCCGAGATGGAAATTCTGCGGCCAAGCCACTTCGCGGTCGGAAGCGTCCTCGATGACGATATCGAAGCCGGGGCGCTTCAGATGACGGCTCGTCCCGAAGGGCGTGGCGGTGCATCCGAGATGCCGCTGGAAAAATCCGGCGGTGGCGGCGACGTCGGTCGAGGGAAAGCTCAAATGGTTGAGCTTCATCGTGGTGGTCAGGTCGGTCATGAGATAGCTCCTGAAAAACGGGGGGCGAACCATCGCCTTGCCCACGGCCAACGTTACCGCCGGTGCCATGCACCACAAACTCGCATGGCGGCGTGCGCCGAATTTGGCGGGATTACAACGGGATGGTCGAGTGATGTCTGCGGGCTGCTCGCAATGCCGCCTGCGATCTGCCGCCGGGGGTCAGGTACCGGCGACGTGTAGTCCGAGATACCCGAAGACCGCCGGCTCGATCCGGCTCCGCAGATCCGCCAAATCGGTTTCCCCGCGCTCGCCGGCGGTATCGGTCATGCCCCGGATGATCGCGAGAACGTCAATGGCGGCGACGTCGAGCCTTGCCCGGCGCGGAAGATCGGCGCGGCCGAGGATGGCCCGCAGCGTGGTGTACAGCGCACCGCCGTTGCCAGCCTCCGGCCGCAGCGCCGGTCGGGCCTGCTCGACATCCAGCAGACGAGCGAGGGCTGGGCGCTGAAGTTGCTGGCGGACGCAGGCGCCGATGAAGCATTTGAGGGCATCGGACCCGCTGGGCTGGCTCAGCGCTGTTGCGGCTTCCGCCTCGAACCGCTCGCCCTCCCGGCGCATCAGCGCCACGGTGAGCGCGTCCTTTCCGGGAAAATACTGATAGAGCGAGCCGACACTGACGCCGGCGCGCTCGGCGACGGCATTGGTGTTGAAGCCTTCCAGTCCGTTCCGCTCCAAGACTTGGGCGGCCGCTTCGAGCAAGACGGCGACCGTCTGCGCCGAACGCGGCTGCGTTGGCGTCTTGCGCGGCTTCAGTGGCGGCAGCCTCGGGGAGCGTGCCATGCTGGGGAACTCGACCGGCGGCGCATTCAAGAAAACGGACGGGGCGCGGCCCGCTCCGGTCGGTCACGATAGGTGGGCAACCGGCGGAGTGTCCATCTTCTTGGCCAGTGGCGCGCGACTGCCGGGCGGCAGCGAGGCCTGTCGCGCTGGCCCTACCACGGGAGTGTCTGGTCAGCGCTGAAGAAGCCGCCGCTGGGACCGTCATCCGGCAGAAGCGCCAGATGGATGGAAGATGCCGCGCCCTCGGGGATCGTCTGATGCCCGCGATGCCCGTTGAGGTCGGTGGCGGTGTAGCCCGGATCGGCCGAGTTGACCCTGATCCCGGTGCCGGTAAGCTCGGCCGTGAGCTGAACCGTCAGCATGTTCAGGGCTGCCTTGGAAGCGCCATAGCCCATGAAGCGGACGGCATGGAATGCCGAGGCCGGATCGCCGCATTGGGTCAGGGACCCGAGGCCGCTCGAGACATTGACGATGCGGCCTGAGGCGGACCGCCTCAGGAGCGGCAGCATCGCCTGGGTGACGGCCAAGGTACCGAAGAAGTTGGTCTCGAAGGTCAGGCGCACCGCGTCGAGGCTGGCGGCACCGGGCGCTCCATCGCCGGGGCTGACGATACCGGCATTGTTGACCAGGATGTCGAGGCGTCCCTCGCGAGCGGCGATATCGGCCGCGGCGGCGGAAATCGTGAGGGGATCGGTCAGATCGATGTGCACGGCGCGGGCATCGCAGCCTTCGCCTCGAAGCTTTTCGGCGGCCGCTTCGCCCAGAACCGGATTGCGTGCACCTGCCAGCACACGCAATCCGGCTTGGCCCAACTGGCGGGCGATCTCGAAACCGATCCCCTTATTGGCTCCCGTGACGAGGGCGATCCGATCCTTCGGCGCTGGCATGGCGAATTTCTCCTCTGAAGATTTGGCGTTGCTTGTCCGATCGAGCGGGCCGCCGCCGCACTGGCCCTGCGCGGCGGCCGCTCGGCATGCCCGGCTAGATCGACATGCCGCCTGAGACCTCGATGCGCTGGGCGTTCACCCAGCGATTATCCTCGGACAGCAGTGATGCGATCATCGGGCCGATGTCATCGGGCTGGCCGACGCGGCCGAGTGCGGTCAAATCGGCGATGTGCTTGTTCAGGGCGGGATTGTCCCGCACCATGCCGCCGCTGAAATCGGTGGCGATGGCGCCGGGCGCCACGACGTTGACGGCGATTCGGCGCGGCCCCAATTCCTTGGCCATGTATTTGGTCAGCACTTCGATGGCAGCCTTCATCGATGCGTAGGGCGCGCTGCCGGGCATGATGATGCGGGTGAGACCCGACGACAGATTGACGATCCTTCCGCCATCCTTGATCAGCGGCAGCAGCTTCTGCGTCAGGAAGAACACGCCCTTGAAATGGACGTTGTAGAGCGCGTCGAACTCCGCCTCTGTGGTGCTCTCGATGCTCTGGTGATGCGACGTGCCGGCATTGTTGACGAGAAAATCGAAACGCTCCGTCCCCAGATCGCCCAGCGCCTGCCGCACGCTCGCCGCGAAATCGTCTAAGGCGCCGATATTGCCGGTGTCGAGCTGCAAGGCCACGGCTTGTCGCCCGGTCTCGGCGACGAGGCCGACCACCTTGTCGGCTTCTTCCCGATTGGAATTGTAGGTCAGGATCGAGTCGATCCCGCGCGTGGCGAGGCTCAGCACCGTGCTGCGCCCGAGGCCTCGGCTGCCACCGGTGATCAAGGCGACCTTCCTGGCCGCGCTGTCTGAACCTACGCCGGATTGATTGATGCTGGACATGGTCGATCTCCTCTGAAGACGACGACTATCTGGGTATTGCCTCTCCGTGCGATAATTGGGCACGATCGGCACAGGCTGTACGGAAAGGCGAACAGTGAAGATCGATCTGGGTGAGCTGAATGCCTTTGTCGCGGTCGCGCGCGCCCGGGGCTTTCGCGACGGCGCGCGGCAGAGCGGCGGCAGCGCCTCCGGGCTCAGCGAGGCGATCCGCCGCCTGGAGACACAGCTCGGCGTCCGGCTGCTGCACCGCACGACGCGCAGCGTGGTGCCGACCGAGGCAGGGGCGCGTCTGCTGGAGCGTCTGGCTCCCGTGTTGACGGAGGTGGAAGCCGCGCTCGACACGGTGAACAGCTTTCGCGACAAGCCGACCGGCACGCTCAAGCTCAATGTCCCGGTCAGTGCCGCGCGGCTGGTGCTGCCCGGCATCGTGCCGGGATTTCTGGCGGCCTATCCCGATATCCGGCTCGACATCGTTACCGAGGAAAGCTTCGTCGACGTGCTGGCCTCCGGCTGCGATGCCGGCATCCGCTATGAGGAGCGGCTGGAGCAGGACATGATCGCGGTGCCGATCGGGCCGCGCACCCAGCGCTTCGCCGCGGCGGCGGCGCCATCCTATCTCGATCGCCACGGCCGCCCGGCGCATCCGCGCGACTTGCTCGCCCATGCGTGCCTGCGCAGCCGTTTCCCGAGCGGCGCCATGCCGCCATGGGCGTTCGAATGCCAAGGCGATGTGGTGCAGGTCGAGCCGTCGGGGCCGCTGATCGTGCGCGCCGGCGGGGCGACCGGCCTTGCCGTCGATGCCGCGATCGCCGGCACCGGCATCGTCTACCTCTTCGAGGACTGGCTGCGGCCGTATCTCGACAGCGGCGCGCTCGAACCAATCCTTGAGCCGTGGTGGCAGCGGTTTTCCGGGCCGTTCCTCTATTACCCCGGACGCCGCCTCGTACCGGCACCGCTGCGCGCGTTCATCGACTTCATCAGGAAGGTGGCGTAGGCGTTCAGACGGTTTGCAACTAACCGCGAGGGCCGTGACGATCGAGCCCTGAGATCGTCGCTGGAGGCTCGTCAGGCCGCCGAGCCGATCATCGAGCGGATCTTCTCGGCGTCGACCGAGGTCGCAGGATTATAGACGACCATGCTGAGATCCGGCCGGCCATCGACGGCGAATGCCGAATATTCGAAGGCGAGCGAACCCATAACCGGGTGGCGGAGGCGCTTGACGCCCTCGCCATGCCCGCGGACATCATTATCACGCCACATCGCCTCGAACTCGGGACTGAGCCGGCACAACTCATCGACAAGAGGGCCCACCGCCGCTGCCGCACCCGCGCGGGCCGCGTCGACCCGGAACGCGCCCACCACATGCCGGGCGACGCCGTCCCAGTTTTCCTGCGCGGCACGGGCGCGCGGGTCGAGGAAGATGAAACGCAGAATGTTGCGCTGCGTCGGTGGCAACGATCCGTAGTCGGTGAAGATCACCGTCGCCGCTCGATTCCAGGCGACGACGTCCCAGGTGGCGGTGCGGATGAGGGCCGGAGTGGGTTCCAGCGCGTCAAGCACTCGTTGCAATCGTGGCGTGACGCCTTCGCTCTGCTGGTAACGCACGTCCGGCGGACGGCCGAGACCGAGCAGAAAGAGATGCTCACGCTCGACATCCGTCAGCATCAGAGCCCGTGAGATCCGATCGAGCACGTCGGCCGAAGGGGCGCCGCCGCGCCCCTGCTCGAGCCATGTGTACCAGGTCGGGCTGATATTGGCGCGCTGCGCCACTTCTTCCCGGCGCAGGCCGCTTGTGCGACGACGCTCTGCTGGGAAACCGAACGCGGCCGGATCCAGCTTCGCGCGGCGGTCCTTCAGATACGTCCCGAGCAGTGTCTCGTTCGTGCCGTGCTCGCTCATCCTGTTAGCCATTATACCATGATGATGTCACTACTTTACCAGGATAAAGCCCGAGCACAGATTTGTCTCCACCGAAACTCGGGAGATTTGATCATGCGTGTCTTCGTCACCGGCGCCACCGGTTGGGTCGGCTCGGCGGTCGTGAAGGATCTGATCGCTGCCGGCCATCGGGTGCTCGGCCTTGCGCGTTCCGACCAAGGGGCCGCCGCGCTGGCCGAGGTCGGCGCAGAAATTCATCGTGGCTCGCTCGAAGATTTGGACAGCCTCAGGAGCGGAGCTGCCCAATCGGATGGCGTGATCCACACCGCCTTCAACCATGATTTTTCGAAGATTGCGGAGAATTCCGCGATTGAGCAGCGCGCCATCGAGGCGATCGGCGCCGTGCTCGAAGGCTCCGGCCGCCGGCTCATCGTCACCTCGGGCGTGGCGCTGCTGGCGCCGGGTGGTGTCGCAACGGAGCAAACCCCGCTCCGTCCGGTCCATGCCGCGTTTCCTCGCGCCCCGGAGGCGGCGGCCGCAGCGCTGGCGGCGCGCGGTGTCCCCACGATTGTCGTGCGGCTGGCGCCATCGGTGCATGGTCACGGCGATCACGGCTTCGTGCCGCGCGTCATCGACATCGCGCGCCAGACGGGCGTCTCAGCCTATATCGGCGACGGCCTCAACCGCTGGCCGGCGGTGCACCGGCTCGACGCGGCCCGAGTCTACCGGCTGGCACTCGAACGCGGCGACGCGGGCGGCCCGTTCCACGCGATCGCCGAGGAGGGCGTGAAGTTCAAGCAGATCGCCGAGGTGATCGGACGGCGCCTGAACATCCCCGTGGTCTCGAAGTCGCCGGAGGAGGGGCAGGCGCATTTCGGCTGGTTCGCGCTGTTCACCGGTGCCGATGTTCCGGCCGCAAGCGAGCAGACCCGAACCCTGCTCGACTGGAAGCCGGAACAGCCCGGGCTCATCGTCGATATCGATCACCCGGCCTATTTCGCCCGATAGCGGCGGGGCTGACATTACTGGCCGCCGCCTATGCAGAGACCCGTCGCATGCGGCAAGATTGTCCGCGAACGCGACAGGATGCATTTATCCCTGCAAGCCGAAAGGAGTCCGGCGAGCATGTCGAAGGAAGTTCTGGAATGCTGGTTTGATCAGGCAAACCGCCTCCATTGGTTCGACGCTTCGCCCGACTTCGACGCCATGGTGCGCCACCGGCTGGCCCCCCATTACGCCGGCGCGGTCGAAGGGCGCCTGAACGACTGGAAGGACGATCCTGACGGCGCGCTGGCGCTTTGCATCCTGTTCGACCAAGTCCCGCGCAACATCTTTCGGGGCACGGCGGAGGCCTTCGCGACCGATCCTCAGGCCCGTTCCGTGGCACGGCACATTCTGGCGTCGGGCTTCGATCGGTCCTATCCGACGGACGACCACCGCGTGTTCTGCTACCTGCCGTTCGAACATTCCGAGGACATCGAAGACCAGCGTCTCGCTGTCCAGCTCTTGAGCGAAAGGACGGAAGACGACGGTTCCACCGAGTACGCCCGACGCCATTTGGAGATCATCGCCAGGTTCGGACGTTTCCCGCATCGAAATGCAGTCCTCGGCCGAGCGTCGACTCCGGCGGAGTTGGAGTTTCTGAAGACGCCAGGCTCGTCGTTCTAGGCGGGCGAATTCGGCCTTCGCCGCCGATCGCGTGAGCGGCCGACGCGCCTTGATCGTCCCGATGGTCTATCGCTGCGTACGGAACGGCCCGGTATGACCGGTGAGGCGGGAGCTTATTTGTCGGACCCGGCACCGTCCGGAGCCAGATAGGTCATGTCGCAAAAGGCACGATGCGATCCGGGATCGACGAAGAGATGGGCCGCGCAACGGCCGAGCGCGTCGGTGGCCTCGCTGTCTTGCCACGCCCGCCCCAAATACCCGCCCAGCACGAGGAGGAGTGCCCCCGCCACCGTCCCGGCGGCGAGTCGGCGGGCGGCCCGGCGGTTATACTCGCGCTCCTTGATCACCCGCCAGTATTTGATGCCGTCGCTCAGCTCCGGCCCGATCCGGTCGAGCAGTTTGGCGACCACCGTCTCGCGCTGGATTTCCAGGTGGGTCTGGGCCGCACGCGCCGTCTCGATCACCGTGAGTGCCTGGCGGTTCAGCTGGCGCAGGCGCTCGGCCTCGGCGTCCGAGGCGGCCTTGCTCTGCTGGATCACATTTTTCAGATCGGCCACGGCTGCGGCCACCAGCCGCCCCAGCCACTTCACCGTGTTGAGCCAGGCGGTCACGAACCGCCCTTCGAGATCCTCGTGCCGGATGCCCCAGTCGTCCGCGGCGTCGAGGACCGCGGCGATCTCCTCGTCGAGTTCCCGCAGGGCCCTATCCGCCGCCGTCGGGCTGGCCTCGACCGGCGGCGGCACCTTCGATGCGTCAGCCATCGGCGCCGACCTGTTCCTCGGGTTCCGCATCGTCGAGTGTAGACTGCTTGCCGCGCGTCACGGCCCGCGAATCCTGCCCGACACGTGACGCCGCGTCTGCCGCAGGCAGCCACAGGGCCGGGAAAAGCGCGAAGAATTTCGGCAGTTCGCGTTCCCACCAGATCGCGACCCGTTCCTGGTCGAGAAAGGAGAGGGTGTGGTGTCGGGGCTTGGGCACGCCACTCATGGCGTCGACGAAACCGAGGCCGCGCTCGACCACTGCCGACATGCAGGCGAGGCGTGGCATCAGAATCACCTTCGCTCCCCTCTTGAGGGCAGCCATCAATGCGCGATGCTTGGATACCCCGGCAAATGCAAAACCCGCGGACCGGCCGGTCAGCACCAGACCGCCGTTCAGCACGATCACGGTCGCCTCGGGCGCCAGCAGGCTGTCGGCCAGGTATCGTTCCAGATAATCCAGATCCGCCAGTTCCGGCCCGACCACATGGACCAGCACCAGCCGAATGCCCTGGCGCTCGAGCGCGGTGACGATCCGCACCTCTTCGATCAGTGTCGACAACGGGGTGGTGCCGCCGCCGATGTCGAGGAACGCATCGTAGCGATGCTGGATCAAATCGGCGAACCGCTCCTCCAGCCAGCCCTTCACGTCTTCCGGGTCGGGCGAAGGCGGCTCCATCACGTCGTCATGGAAGAGCGACAGGCTGGACGAGCGGTTCAGCTTGTCGGCGTTCCAGATCCGGAAGCCGGCACCATGATGCCGTAGATATTGTGCCGTCGTATTCAGAAACGCCGTCTTGCCGACACGCTGGCGGCCGACGGCAATCAGCAGGACCGGGCGCCGCTCGCCCTCCTCGCAGGCTTTGTCGTTCATGATATCAATCCTCTCGGGCGGGGTGATGGAGATGGCGGTCGCGGTACCGGAGATCCGCCTCCAGGTTTCTGAAAGCCTCGCGGACGTCGTCGGGCAGCGTCTCGTCGTCCTGCGGGCGATAGTCATCAGGTGCCAGCGGCGGCGGATCCGCCTGCCTCGATCGTGCGGGTGGTGGTGGATCGGCCCGCGGCGGCGTCCAGCCGGCCGGCAGGGGGCGACGCCGTTCTCGCTGCGGATCGACCGGCCCTCCGGCGGTTGCGGCCTTGGCCTTGTCGCGGGAGACTCGCTGCCACATCTGGCGCAGGCGCTCCCCCGTCAGGCGCTGGCCGCGAGCGCCCGTGACGCCTTCTTCCGCCAAGGCATCGGCGACGACCCGCCAGCTCGGCTTGTGGTCGCTCAGCATCTGCAGGATCTGGTCATGCCGCTCGATCAACCACCGATAAGCGTCGCAGTGCCCGGCATGGCCGCGCGCGCTCACGCGTCCGACCATGCCGTCCATGGTCGGTTTCTTCACGCCGGGAACTCCCCCTGGCGCCCGCCGGCTTCACCATGGGCGCGCGCGTGGGCAATGCCGTCCTGTCCAGGCGTCGGTGGTTTCGCCGGCACGGCGTTCATATCGCGGCAGACGCGTCGCCAGACTCGCCGGAGCGAATCACCGGTCAATTGCCGGCCCTGGGCGCCCGTTACCCCCTCGGCGCCGAGCACGACGGCGACGGTCGGCCAGCTCGGCTGATGTTCGGACAGCATCTGCAGCATGAGGTCGTAATGCTGCCTCAGCCACCGATACGCATCGCAGTGTCGCGTATAGGCCTTTGCCTGCAGGCGATCGGCGATCGCCGCCATCTTGTTGTCGTTCCCCGTCACATCCGCCTCCGTCTCGTTCAGGACGGCCGTCCTGTCGCCGAACATCCAGAGCCGGAGCCTCTCAGCCGGTCGCGCGAGTGGCGTTCAGAAAATTTCCGGGATGGGGCGTCCGGCCGGAGGCGGCCGGCGTCGTTTGGCGCCGCGCGCGGGCGGCGCTGAGCGGCATGGTCCCGGACAGCAGCGTTCCGGCACCCGTCGCGCGCAATCACCTCGCTGGCGACCTGCGGTCCGCTCCAGCCGGTCTCGGCCGCAGAATCGAGCACACACCGGAGTCGCGCTCGCTGACGCGCGGTGCCTGCGGCAGCCCTTCGGGCCAAAGGCCGCGCTACTCGCTTGAGCGGATGCCGTCTTATATCTCCGTCCGCCTGGCGGCGGATCGTGCTGCGCACGAATTGGTTTGCAGGGGGAGAATTCGCAAAGATAAGGCCAAGTATTCGCTGGAGCATGAGCCTGCGGAAAGGCTGTTATTACGCTGAGTACTGACAAATACTACTGATAATACTTCCGTAGACGACGAGTTATGCTATTCTATGACTGTCAACAACAGGGCACGTCCCGGACAGTGAAAGGATAGCAATCATGGCCCCGAAGAAAGCAGACAAGCCCGCCGCAGCACCCGCCCGCAACGCGAGCGCTCGCCGTACCGTCACGCTGGAGCGTGCCGAAGCGTTGTGCCCGAGCGGCAGGATTGCCGACAGCATCGCCGCGAGCTTCGGCCTCGAACCGGTCGATTTCGACACGATCGTGTCGGACCACGAAACCGCGCTCAACACGATGGTCAACGCGATGACCCCGACCCTGAACGAGCGCGCGATGAAAATGCATCTGGAACGCATCGTCGGCGCGCTGGTCAGCTCGGCTGTTGGCGCCGGTGAATTCTACACCCAGAAAGTCACGGCCGCGCGCGACCTCACCAGCAAGCTCGCCAATGACGACCGCGACGAGGATCTGGACGGCGTCGCCGGCTTCGAGAGCAAGGCGCAGCGCGCCCGCGAATTCGCCGCCGATATGGGCTTGCAGGCTTTCGCCCAGCTCGCCGGCACTACCGCTGCCGTCAAGGTCTTCCGCCACATCACGGGCGAGGACTGGAAACCCTATATCGCCGAGACCGCAACGCCCGTTGGCCGGCAAGCGGCGGAAGCTCAGCTCGGCGCCTTCGGCTGACCGGCCGGGCGGGGATGGCGACATCCCCGCCCAACCAGTTGGCACAGACGGTTTGAATAGGCTGCGGCATGGTTTTGTGCTGCAGCCCTGTCCGATCCTCGGACAGCCCGCCGAATCTCTCCCCGCATTCGGCAATGAATGGCCCATCCCGGGACATTTGCTTGTCGCGCCCCGCGCGGCTCCCCACTATCATGACAGTGGCCCTTCGTGCCGGAAGCGCCGGCCGTGCAGTGGCGTGATCGCCCCTGCCGCTCTTGCGCTGTTGCCGCCTGACGGACCGCCGCCTCGCGGCCAGCCGCCGGCCCCGCCGCCTCGCTCCCGCATCGGCCTCCCCTCGATCGTCCCTCGCTCCCGCCTCGGTCCCGCCTCGGTCGGGGAAGGCGGTTTTCGGCCTATGCACCATTGCACCGCTGGTGCGCCGAATACGGTCGGCCCCCTAACTACTGATTAGAGGAAACACAAAGAGAACAAGAATAATGGCGTTGTCCGAGGCCCAAACACCCGCGCGCCGGCGGGCTTTGCGATGCCGCTGCGGGCTGGACACCGCCGATGACAGGGACCGATTCAGGCCAGACGGCGGCGCCACTCGCGTACCGGCGGCTTAGACAGGACGACGATCCCCACGGAGGCCTCGATGATGGGGTGCCCCGGCCGCGGGATAGAAAGGCAAATTCCCGATGACCGATCGCGACAAGTCGACCAATCGGCCGAGAGACGCAGCTCTTCCTGCGGTCTTCACCTTTGAGGCGACAGCCGTCCGCACCGTCGTCGCTGACAATAATGCGGTATGGTTCGTCGCCGCGGATGTCTGCGAGGTGCTCGCTCATACCAACACTTCCCAAGCGCTGCTCCGGCTGGACGATGATGAAAAAGCCAGTGTCCTCATCGAGAGTGACGACGGCGCCCGAGAGACCAATATCGTCAGCGAGTCCGGCCTGTACCATCTCGTGATGTCCAGCCGAAAACCTCACGCCAAATCCTTCAGGCGATGGGTGACGGGGGAGGTCCTGCCGGCGGTCCGGCGGACAGGCCGCTATGACGCCGGGCACCCGGCCGGGCAATGGGACCAGACAGGATTGCGCGACCGAGTATTGCTCGTGCTTCGGGGGTGGGGCCAGTACACCGCGCTCGTGGAGGCCGACACCGGTCATCGCAACGGCCGCATGTCGTTCAATTCGCTCGTCGAGGACTTCGACCGGATAACCTTTGAGCGGGTCTGTCTCCACATCCGAGGTGCCTATCTGTCCTGGATGCAGCGGAAAGTCATAAATCTTGTGTGTGAGCCCGGCCAGCTATCGGCCTTGGAGCCGTTCGAATCCGCGCTGAAGGAGGCCGCCGAGTTCGCAACTCGGGCTCTGCGGGGATGCATCGCCCGAGCGTATGAGGTGGCCGAAGACGTCGTCCCGCCTTCGAAGCAGCGCCCGTCAACGCCGGAGGACTCCGGACAGGCGACACCGGGTCCGGGCGCCATTGACAGTGGTGGGACTGGCGGTGCCGACGACCGAGCGGGCGGACGTGCCTCGACAAGAGCCAAACCCCGCCGTCGGCGCAAGGCACAGGACGACGAGAGGGGTTCGGCACGGCCACGGTGATGACCTGAACGGTCCAATCGGCGTGGCCCCGATCCTGGAAATGCCGATGCCGGCTGGCGCCACTTGCATGACCGCTCCCCATCCTTGCGTCATCCAAGGAGGCACGGATGGACGCAGAACTGAAAGGCAGCCTCGCCCGGATCGAAGCGAAAGGGCGTGACAATGCGGCGATCCTGGAGGCGCAGGGCGAATTGCTCACCATCGTCCTGCGCCAACTGGCCCAGATCGCCGAACTGCTGACGCCGAAGGATGGTGACGGCGGCATGCCGCTCGACGAATTGCTGGCGCACATGATTCGACAGAACGACGAGCAGCTCCGGATCGCGCGAGGCCTCCTCGATGCCCTGCAGAAGCTGGAGAGGACCCTGCCGCTCGCCGTCTTGGCCGCTCTCAAAGGCGGCTCAGCGCAGCCGGCATGATCACCTTCCACAAACTCGCGGCGGATTCCAAGGGCGCAGTGCTCCGGGCCTATTTCACCGAGAACACGCCCGACCCGATCCACGACCCAGCGAAGATCCTCGACCGGCAGCTCGATCCCGGCGGTCGGTTGACGGCCTATTATACCGAACGCGACAGCCGGGCGTCCTGGCGGCCGGACATGCCGCACGAAGCGGCCGCGGCGCTCGGCATCGATCCGACCCGCATGCCGAAGAATGCCGAACTCGACCGGCTGTTCGAAGGCAAGCGGGCCGACACGGGGGAGACCTGGTCCGAGCACAAGCGCAAGATCAGCGCCTATGACTTCACCTTCGCGCCGCATAAATCGGTGACCCTCGCCGCCGAATTTGCGGCGACGCCGGCGGAGAGTGCCGCCATCTGGAATGCGATCGACCGCGCCAACGACGCCACCATGCGCTACATCGCCCGCGAAATCGGCTGGGCGCGCAAAGGGGCCGGCGGCGAGGACGGCGCCGATCCGGGTGCGGTCGGCTGGGTCAGCTTCCGGCACCATGTCGCCCGCCCGACGCTGCCGATCCAGGACGGCAAGGATGGCGCCACATATCTGGTCGACGTGCCGATCGACGGCGATCCGCATGCCCATATCCGCAATGCCATGTTCAACATGGTGGTGACCGGCTCCGGCCGGATCGGCTCGCTGGACACGGCGCGGCTCCAGACCCGCGTCCATGAATTCGGCGCCTATGGGCAGGCGCGGCTGGCCGATGAATTGCGCCGGCTCGGCATCGAGATCGGCTACGACCGCAACGAACAAGCCGTGGTCATGCGCGAGATCCCGCAGGCCGCCAACGACGTGTTCAGCAAGAGCCACCGACAGGTGCTGCGCAACGCGCGCGACTTCGTTGCCGAGCAGGGGCTCGATTGGGAGACGCTTTCCGCCGAGCGCAAGCAAGCTATCCTGTCGCAATCCGGCGTCGCCGCCCGCCTCGCCAAGACCGGCGCCAAGTCGGAGCGCGACATCTGGCGGGCGCAGGCCGAGGCGATCGGCTGGCGGCACAGCACCGTCTTCGACGCGGTATCCCATCCGCACCTGACGGATACCGAGCGGTTTGATGCGGCCTATGAATTTGCCGCCCGGCATCTGGCGCAGGAATTCGAGACCGCCGCCGTCATAGATCAGGACAAGCTGCGGCTCTATGCCGCCCGCGGTCTGATCGGCACGGGCATCGCCGGCGGCGCCGATGATATCGACCGGGTGGTGGAACTCATCGAAGAGCGCGGCCTAGAACTCCGGGGTGAGCATGTGGCCCTCCTGGTCGGCGTGGTCGACGACAAGGTCCGCGTCACCAACACCGCGCAGGTCCGGATCGAGGAGGCGCTGATGGGTGAGGTCAGACGGGCCGCCCTCGACCGCTCCGGCGCCTTGACCACGGCCGCCCTCCGCCGGGCGATCGAGCAATCGGGGCTGGATTTCCGGAGCGAGCCGGAGCATGGGGCTGCGCAGTTGGCGGCGATCTATGCGATGGGGCAGGGCGGCGCCATCAGTCTGTTGACCGGCGTCGCGGGTGCCGGGAAGACGACCCTGCTGCAGCCACTCGTCGCGGCCTGGCAGGCCGATACAAGATACGACCCCGCCGGCCGACAAGTCGTCGGTGTTGCGACGGCGTGGCGCCAGGCCGACGCGCTGAAGGATGCCGGCATCGGCGCGGTCTTCGCCCTGCAGCCCCTCCTGCATGCGATGGAGGCCGGCGAGTTCCAGCCGACGCGCAACACAGTGCTGGTGATCGACGAATTGAGCCAGATCGGCCCCCGCTCGATGCTGAAGCTTCTGGAACTTCAGGCGCGGACAGGCATGATGATCAAGGGCTTGGCCGATCCGGAGCAGGCCCAGGCGATCGAGGCCGGCAGCGCGGTCGAAATCATGCGCCGCGCGCTTCCGAAAGAGGCGCGGCCCGAGATCCTGACTACGGTGCGCCAGGCGAGCGCTCGCGACCGGATGATCGCCGGGTTGTTCCGTGACTCGAACGCCCATGAGGCGCTAGCCATGAAGCGAGAGGATGGCACGGCCCAGCTTGTCGGCGGCGATCACGACCAGGTCCTCGACCGCATCGCCGAGTTCTATCTGGCGCGCCGCGACATTCTGCGGGCATCAGGCTCCGCACGCGGCATCACGATCTCGGTCCTGACCAACGAAGATGCCGCCGATATCAGCCGCGCCGTCCGCCGGCGGCTCAAGGAACGCGGCGAGATCGGCGACGACGAAAAGATCTACAAGGCGTTGGCACCCCGCGGGCCGGCGGCGGATTTGTTCGACCTGCCGATTGCGACCGGCGACCGACTGCGGCTCTACCGCCGTACCTGGGGCAAGACCAATAGCCGATCTGCTCATATCGGCAACAACGGTGATGTTGTCGAGGTAGTTGGCCATGGCGCCGGCGGAATCCGAGTGCGCAACAAGGACGGGCGCGTCGGCGAGATCGAATGGAGGAATCTCGCCGACATCAGATCCGGCCGGCTGATGTTGGGGTTCGGCCATGCGCTCACCATCGACGCCGCGCAGGGGATCACGGCGGACGAGCACATCAACGCCCTGCCGCGCGGGAGCGCCGGAATTACGGCGTTCAAGGGCTACGTCGCGGAGAGCCGCGCGCGATACACGAGCTGGACCATGGTCTCGGAAGCCGCCGTTCACGACGCCGAGAAGCGCAGCCGAGCGTTTGGGGATGCGCGACCAGTCACCCATGGTGACCTCTGGTGCCGGATTGCTGAGGATATGTCGGAGAAACCATACAAGGCGCTCGGGATTGATCTGCTCAGCGCAGCGCGTCGGCGACGGGAACGGGCGATCGATATCTTCCTGGGCCAGGCGCACCGGATCGAGAGCTGGAGGCTGACTGCGTTTGATGTCGGCAAGGAACTCCGCGAGAGGGTACGGGCGAATAAGATCAGAAGCACTCTCGGACGGACCGTGGCGGCGCTCGACAGGGCGCCTCAGCTTAACGGGGCTTCGTCGCGAAATCTGGCAAATGATGTAGCGGCCCATCTGCAGGGGTTGCGAGGCGAAGCCGAGACAGCTCGGCAACGGATTGAGCAGGCCACAACTCCGTCGGCACCTCCGAGCGCGCGGGCATCCTCTACAGGGTTCTGATCTCGCGTCATGTGGCAGCATGGTCGCGGCGTCTGCTTCCCTATTCCGCCGTGCCGATGCGCCGGCAGCTTGGACTATTCTACGAGCGAGTTGCCGCCTATTTACTCGTTCGGGATGGTTGGTCCATGCTCCTGAAAATTACGCTGCCGAAAGGACGATCGCCCTTATGAAGTCGCCGCGCTGGGCTGTTGTCAGCAAATCCTCCTTCCCATGGGAACAGCAGGCGCTGGATTTTGTCCGGGAGCATCTGCCGGACCACGACCCATGGCGCGCCTGGTCGAATTTCGAGTTCATTGATGACGAGGGCCGTGTCAACGAGGTCGATCTACTGGTCCTCGCGCCGGGGGGGCTGGTTCTGATCGAGATCAAATCGCGGCCCGGTACCGTGGTCGGCGATGCACAAACTTGGACTTGGACGACCGAGGGTCGTTTGGTTACTTCGGACAACCCCTTGCCGCTGGCCAACCGCAAGGCAAAGCGGCTTTCCTCGGTTTTACAGCGACAAGATTCCTTGCGCGCAAGAGGCAATTTTCGCCCGCCCGCCGTCTGGATCGAGCCTCTGATTTTCCTATCGGCCGTAAACAAGCCGTTGAAGATCGACCCTGGGACAGAGAAGCGGGTGGTCCTCCGCGGCCGGCCCCACGCGACGGACGATCATGGTATCATCGGCACGCTGCTGCGGGGCGAGGCCTTGGGGTTCAGCCGCCGCGGGCCGATCAATCCGACGGGCGTGATGAGCATCGTGCGCGCCATCGAACAGGCCGGTATCCGACCATCCCGGCGCGGACGCCGAGTCGGCGATTACGAACTCGGTCAGCTCCTGACGGAAGGGCAGAATTGGCAGGATTTCGCCGCGACCCACACGGCGACCAAAGTATCCCGCCGCGTTCGCATCTACCCTTACGCCCTCGCGGCCTCCCCGGAAGAGCGGGATCGTCTGGCGCGCACGGCACAGCGTGAGTTTCGGGTTCTGGAGGGGGTGGAACATCCCGGTATCCAACGGGCCCTCGATTATCGCGAGGCGGAACTTGGGCCGGCCCTGGTGTTCGAATACGATGCGAACGCCTCGCGGCTCGATCGCTACATCGCCCAGAAACGCCAGACCCTCACCGTCGTGCAGCGTCTGGCGTTGTTGCGCCAGTTGGGCGAGGCCATGGCGTATGCCCATGGCAAGCGAATCTACCACCGCGGCCTGGCGCCGCAAAATGTGCTGGTGCGCGATCCCGAGAGCGAGACGCCGCGCCTGCAGATCACCAACTGGCAGGTGGCCAGCCGGAGCGAAGGCAGCAAGGGCGGCGCGCTGGTGACCGCCGGCACAAGGCATGTGGCGGACCATCTGTCGGATCCCGCCAAGGTCTATCGAGCGCCCGAGGCAAGTGACGAGGGCGAGGAAGGCGTGGCCCAGGCCGATGTCTTCTCGCTCGGCGCCATCGCGTTTTTCATCTTTGCCGGGCGGCCACCACTCGACAATCCGCTCGATCTTCCGGCGCGCCTCAGGGAGGGTGGCGGACTCCGCCTATCGGGGGTCGTCAACGGCATCGGGAAGGATCTGGAAGAGCTGGTTCGCGCCGCAACGGCGCCGGTCGTGCGCGATCGTCTCTGCGATGCGCGCGAGTTCCTGGAGTACCTGGGCCTTGCCGAGGAGGAGGGGACGCCGCGCGCGCCGGAACCGCCGCCTTCGGCCGATCCGGCGACGGCTGCACCGGGCGATCGGCTTGACGGCGGCTTCAGTGTCATCAGGCGCCTTGGCCGGGGCGGGACTGCCGATGCGCTGCTTGTCCGGCGCGACGGATCCGAGGACGAGTTCGTTCTCAAGATAGCGATCGATGCGGCACGCGCCGACCGGATTCGCGCCGAGGCCGAAGTGCTGCGGCGCCTGCACCACCAGTACATCGTCCGCTTTATCGATGAAGCGACGATTGCCGGTCGGCCGGCGATCCTGATGGAACGCGCCGGCGAGAAGACGCTGGCACAATGGATTCGCGGCGGCGAGACTCGCCTGTCCCTCGATTTGATGAGGCGCTTCGGCGAGAATCTGCTGTCCGTGCTCGAATACCTCGATCAGGACGGTATCGCGCACCGCGATATCAAACCAGACAACATCGGCATCGCCAAGGTCGCCGGCAACGGCGCTTATCGTCTGGTGCTGTTCGACTTCTCGCTCAGCCGCGTGTCGCCCGACAATATCCAGGCCGGCACCAAACCCTATCTCGACCCGTTCCTGGCCGATCGCAAAAACCCGCGCTGGGACCTTCACGCCGAGCGCTATGCGGCGGCGGTCACCTTGTATGAGATGCTGGTCGGGACCCCACCCGGCTTTGGCGACGGGCTGTCGGACCCGCGCGCGGTCGAGGACGAGGCAACCATCTCGGTCGAGCGCTTCGACCCGGCTCTGCGCGACGGTTTGACCGGCTTCTTTCAACGCGCGCTCCGGCGCGATCCCTCCGAGCGGTTTGGCAATGCCGAGGAGATGCTCCGCGCCTGGCGCGCCGCTTTCTCGGCCATGGATCGCGTTGCCGATGCACCTGAGAGCCTGGAGGTGGTCGCCCGCCGGCTCGATCGGACGAGCAGCGTCGCCGAGCTGGGATATGGGCTCGAAGCACGCGACGTCCTGGATCGGATGGGCATCCACACGGTGCACCAGCTGCTGGGCGTGAGTCGCCGCAAATTCCGATTGATGAAGGGCGTCGGCGACCGAGTCCGTCGCGAGATTCGGGAGCGGGCCAAGCTCCTGGCTCAGCTTCGACCCGATCTCGATCCGAACCGCGTTACGGAGCACGACGGTACGCGTGCCAGCCTCGATCGGCTGGCCGAACTCTTGATCGTGCAGCGGCCGGCCGGGGATGACCGCCCGGAGGATCGTGTGCTTGCCCACTATCTCGGGATCGAGCCCGAATTGGCACCAGAATGGCCACAGGCCGGAGCGGTCGCAGAAGCGGTCAAGATCGCGCGCAGCGCCGTCGCCGATGTCCTGGAAGCGGCCCGGACCCGCTGGAAAAAGCATTCCGATCTGGACGCTGTCGGCTCCGATATCGCTGACCTCTTATCCGCCCAGGGCGGTGTCGCGTCGGTTGCGGAGTTGGCAACTCATCTGCTGGCGGCGCGCGGTTCGGTGGAGGAGGATGCGCACGAACGGGGCCGCATCGCCCGTGCCGTCCTGCGGGCGGCGGTCGAGCTGGAGGCGGCGACCGAGGAGCCGCGCTTTGCCGCCTACGCCGATGCCGTCCCGGTCCTGATCGCAGACAGGGCCGAACGTGCCGAGTTTGGTCGCCGCTTGGGGCGCACGGCCGATGCGCTGGTGCGCGAGGATCCTTTACCCGGTCTCGCGCGGGTGGAGGAGGAACTCGGCCTCGTACCGGTGCCAGAGGGGATCGAAGGCTTGCCCCCGGCCCGACTGCTGCGCCTTGCCGCCGCGGCGTCGGAGCAAGCGGTGCTCTCGGCCCGTCTCGAACTCTATCCGCGCGGCATGGCCCCGCTCGCGGCACTTCGTCTGTCCCTGGGCGCGCTTGCCGGCGTCGATGCTCTCAAAGAAAAGGACCTCAGGGAGCGCGTGCGCGGCCGCTTTCCCGAGGCGGGCGATTTGCCGGGGCGTCCCGAACTCGACGCTCTCCTGGCGGAGGCCGGGGCCGAACGGGACTGGCAGCCGACCGGCGAAGCCGGGCCGGCCTATTATTCCCGCGAATTTTCCACGGCGGGTACCGGTTCGCTCACGAGCCTGCGCCACCCCACATTCGCGCCGCCGCCGGAAACCACGCCGGATGTGCTGGATGCGCGCGCGCTCGAAGAGAAGATTGCCCACGCTGCGAACACCGGTAGCTTCCTCGCGCTGACCGTCGAGCCGCGCCGGGTCCGCGATGCGGAAACCGAGCTCCTGCACCGTTACCCGCGCGAATCCCTCAGCCTCGAACGGCTGATGCTGCGGGCCTTGCGCGCCGAGGCGGAGGCGAGGCGCGTCCAATGGCCCAAGGCACTGGCCGCCGATGCCGCCGCGCGCGACAGTGCGGATTTCCGCAATCTACTGCGTCTGGCCGGCCGTGCGGCGCAGAGCCTGCGCGACCAGGTCCTGGCGCTCCGTGGGCCGGCGCTGCTGACCCGCCCCGGCCTGCTGGCGCGTTATGAATTGATGGCGCTGTTGGAGGAGCTGGCCCAGGCGTCCGGCAGCGAAGGCGGGCCGCCCGGCCTCTGGCTCCTGGTGCCGCAGGCCTCGGAGGGGCGGCCGCAGATCGATGGCGCGGTGCTGCCGGTCATCTCGGGCGCCAATTGGGCCCGGCTAACTGAAGCGTGGTTCAACAACACCCATCGGGCCGGTCGCCGATCGGTCGCATGAGCACCGTCGGCCGGTACCTCTCCCTTGAAGCTCAAGAGGTGCCGTCAAGTCCGGAAAACAGAAGTCTTGGAGCCTACGCATCATCATGGTGGACGCGAAACAGCTGCTCGCCGACCTGAAGAAATTGCGCAAGCGGCTGGAGGCGGATCTCCGCAGCTACCACGAGGACTCCGTCAGCCGCGCCGCCGTCGAGGCGGAGTGGCAGGAAGCATTCGCGGCCCGGCGCACTGCCGATACCTTCGAGACCTTCTGGTCGGCGGCCATCGACCAATCGGCGGTACATTGGATTCTCGGCCTCGTCTTCCTGCGCTTCCTGGAGGACAACCGGCTCGTCGACCGGCCGCTCCTCGCCGGAACGGGCGAACGCCTGGAGCTGGCCGAGGAGCGGCAGCGCGCCTATTTCCGCACCCGCCCGCTGGACAGCGACGACGCGTTCCTGCTGGCGATTTTTCGCGAGATCGCGGGTTTGCCAGGCCTCGCCGGGCTCTATGACCCGGCGCACAACCCGCTGTTCCGCTTGGTCTTGTCGGGCGACGGGGCGATGGAGATCGTGGCTTTCTTCCGCTCGCGCGTGCCGGAAACCGGCGCGCTGGTGCATGATTTCACCGATCCGGATTGGGGGACCCGGTTTCTGGGCGATCTCTATCAGGATCTGTCCGAGGAGGCGCGCAAGCGCTACGCGCTGCTGCAGACGCCGGATTTCGTCGAGGAATGGATCCTCGACCGCACGCTCGATCCGGCCATGCGCGAATTCGGCGCGACCGAGGTTCGGATGATCGATCCGACCTGCGGCTCGGGTCATTTCCTGCTCGGCGGCTTCGCCCGCATTCTCGCGGCGTGGCAGCGTGCGGCGCCGGAGATGCCGCCGGCGGCGCAGGCGCAGCGGGCGCTCGATGCGGTTGCCGGCGTGGATCTGAATCCCTTCGCCGTCGAAATCGCCCGGTTCCGGCTACTGCTCGCCGCTCTGCATGCGGCGGGCGAGACGCGGCTGGCCGCGGCGCCGGATTTCCGCTTCCGGCTGGCGGTCGGCGACAGCCTACTGCACGGGCTGCATTACGGGCCACAGCGCGACTTCGCCGAGACGCTGGAGGGCGGGTTCCAGCGGCGGTTGCGCCACCATTATGCGGCGGAGGACACTGCGGCGATCGATGCCGTGCTCGATCGGCAATACCACGCGGTGGTCGGCAACCCGCCCTATATCACGCCGAAGGACCCGGCGATGCGGGAGGCGTATCGGGAAATCTATGTGAGTTGCCATCGAACCTATGGGCTCGGTGTGCCTTTCATCGAGCGGTTCTTTGAGCTGGCGCAGGCAGGAACGGCCGAGCAAGCGGCGGGCTTCGTCGGGTTGATCGTGGCGAACAGCTTCATGAAGCGCGAGTTCGGGTCAAAGCTGGTCGAGGAGGTGTTACCGCGCCTCGATCTCACTCATGTCGTAGATTGCTCCGGGGCTTACATCCCCGGCCACAACACGCCGACGGTGGTCCTCTTCGGCCGACACCGCCCCCCCGTTGCGAGTGTCGTACGCACCGCGCGCGGGATCCGCGGCGAGCCAGCGGTGCCGGACGATCCTGCGCGCGGGCTGGTCTGGGCTGCCATTGTGGCTCAGACGGATCTTGCCGAGTCCCACAGTGAATTCATCAGCACAGAGGACACGGCGCGGACAGCGTTGGCGCAGCATCCCTGGAACATGGGTGGCGGCGGCGCCGCAGATATACAAAGTGCGATCGAGCGCGGCTCAAAGTGTCGGCTTGGGGAACTCACGACCTCGATCGGGTTCTACCAAGACACGCACGCAGACGACGCCTTCGTTCAACCTACCAATTTCTTCAGGCGCTACAGTCTTTTGGACTACGCGAGGCCACAGGTCAGGGGCGACGGCTGTCGAGATTGGTCTTGCTCGGCAGACGAGAGTATTCTATTCCCGTATGATTCGGATTTGGTCCAGTTCGCGTCGCTGCCAAACACACCGCCATTAGGTTGGTTCTGGTCTCTCCGGACGGCGCTGTGGAACCGGACAACGTTTGGTGGAGGGACGTATCAAACGGCCGGACGTCCCTGGTATGATTTTCATCAATTCCCAACTGCTCGTGCTCGCATCCCACTTACTATTACCTTCGCCTTCGTAACGACACACAACCACTTCGTGCTCGACCGCGGCGGCAAGGTGTTCAACCGTTCGGCCCCAGTGATAAAGCTCCCGGCCGACGCAGTTGAAAATCACCATCTTGGCCTTCTCGGACTGCTTAACTCTTCAACGGCGTGTTTCTGGATCAAGCAGGTTTGCCACAATAAAGGGCTGCGCGGCATTAGTGGAGGGATCACAGCGGAAGCTTGGGAGCAGTTCATTGAGGTTACTGGGACACACCTCCTGGCGTTCCCAGTCACTGACGAGCTGCCTCTTGACCTCGCCCGCGCCCTCGATTCCCAAGCCCAGCGTCGTGCGGCCAATCTGCCAACAGCCGCCTGCATACGCGCTCCGCTCTCCCGCGACACGCTTGATGTCGCCCGAACAACCGCCGAGGCCGCGTGGAGCACGATGATCGCGCTTCAGGAGGAACTCGACTGGCATTGCTACCGCCTGTACGGCTTGCACGAGACCGCGCTGGAGTACCTGACCCCTCCGCCGTTGCGTCTGGGCGAACGTGCATTCGAAATCTACCTGGCGCGCCAACTGGTCGCCGGCACACTGGAAACCGCCTGGTTCACCCGCCACGGCTCGACCCCGATCACGGAGCTGCCTGCGTATTGGCCGGCCGATTACCGCACGATCGTCGAGCAGCGCATTGCCTTGATCGAAACCGACCCGACCATCGGCCTGATCGAGCGCCCCGAATTCAAGCGCCGCTGGTCATTAGAACCCTGGGCGGAGATGGAGCGCGCGGCACTTCGGTCCTGGCTGCTCGACCGGCTGGAGGATAGGCACTATTGGCCGGCAGGCGATCCGCGGCTGATTTCGACCTACGCGCTCGCCGATGTTGCCCGCCAAGACGCGGATTTCGTCGCCGTCGCCTCCCTCTATACCGGCGAGGACGCTCGTCTCGATGCGCTCGTGGCGGAACTGGTGACCAAGGAGTCGGTGCCGTTCCTCTCGGTGCTGCGCTATGGCGAAAGCGGGTTGCGCAAGCGCGCGGATTGGGAAGCGACCTGGGACAGGCAGCGCGCGGAGGACGCGATCGACGCCGAACTCGCCGCAAGGCGGCCGGAATTCGTCCGTGCGGCCTGGAAAGGCGGCAATCCGCGCGGCGAAGACGAGAGCGAGGCGGATTATGCGGTGCGCCGGGCCGGTGGCATCGACGATATCGCCGTCACCATCCGGGCCGACCGCGCCATCGCCGCCGAAGCGGCTGCGCGCAAGCAGGCGGAGATCGGCCCTATCCCCGTGCCGCCCAAATACAAGCCGGCCGATTTCCTGTCGCAGGATTTCTGGCGCCTGCGCGGCGGGCTCGACGTGCCGAAGGAGCGGTTCGTCTCCTTCCCGCATTGCGCCCGCGATGCCGATGGCAGCCTGCCGGTGCTTTGGGCCGGATTTGACACTTTGGCGCGTGCTCGGGCGCTCGCCGGATGGTATGTCGCGCGCAAGGACGAGGATGGCTGGGGCGCAGAGCGCTTGAAACCGCTGCTGGCCGGGCTGCTCGAACTCGTGCCTTGGCTGCGCCAGTGGCACAATGACCTGGATCGGGAGACGGGCTTGCACATGGGCGACTATTTTGCCGGCTTCGTGGCGGAGGAGGCGCGCGAACTGGGCCTCACACTGGCCGATCTCTTCGACTGGATGCCGCCGGCGCCGGTGCGGCGGCGGGCCGGCGGGCGAAAGGCGGCATCATGAGCGATCTTGCGCCGCTGCTGCGCGACCTGATCCATATTCCGGAGCGGGTCCAAACCAATGATTTCGTCCTGAAGCTGTCCGAGGGCATCAGCGACGAGGCGGCCGCGGCCACCATCGCTAACTACGTCGTGACGCCGCAACTGGTCGCTTCCTTCGAAGAAGCCCTCGGCTTCATCCAGGGCGCGGTCGAAGGGCGGCGCAGCGCCGCCTGCTATCTCCATGGCTCCTTCGGTTCGGGCAAGAGCCATTTCATGGCGGTGCTGAATCTATTGCTGGCCGGGAATGTCCAGGCGCGCAGCGTCAAGGAGCTGGCCGGCCCGATCAGCCGCCATCATCGCTGGCTGGCCGGCAAGCGGTTCCTGATGGTGCCGTTCCACATGATCGGTGCGAGCGATGTGGAGAGCGCCATCCTGGGCGGCTATGCCGAGCATGTCCGCCGTCTGCATCTCCGCGCGCCGACGCCGGGTGTCTATCTGGGCGAAAGGTTGCTCGACGACGCGCGCGGCTTGCGCGCAACGCTCGGCGATTCGGCCTTTTTTTCCAAGCTGAACGCGAACCGGCCGGTCGCTGCCGAGGGCGGCTGGGGCGACATGGAGCCGGAATGGGACGCCGACAGTTTCGACGCCGCGGCGCTGGAGCCGCCGACGGGCGAGGAGCGGCAGCGCCTGGTCGGCGATCTGATCGGCGTCTTTTTCAAGAGCTATGCCGATGTGGCGACGGCGCGCGGCGAAGCCTTCGTCGATCTCGATACCGGCCTCGCCCTCGTCAGCCGCCATGCCCAGGCGCTCGGCTACGACGCGGTCGTGCTGTTTCTCGACGAGTTGATCCTGTGGCTCGCGACCCGCGCCGGCGATGTGAATTTCGTCTCCTCGGAAGGGGCGAAGCTATCGAAGCTGGTCGAGGCCCAGCACGCCAACCGCCCGATCCCGATCATTTCCTTCGTCGCGCGTCAGCGCGATTTGCGGGAGCTGGTCGGCGAGCATCAGGCTGGGGCATTGCAGCTTCAATTTGCCGATACGCTGAAATATTGGGAGGCGCGCTTCGACACGGTCACGCTGGAAGACCGGAACCTGCCGGTCATTGCCCAGAAGCGGCTGCTGCGCCCGAAATCCGAAGCGGCGAAACAGGAGATGGATGTCGCCTTCGAGACGTTCGCCGGCCGGCGGCGCGACGTGCTGGAGACGCTGCTCGGGTCCGATGGCGAGCGCGAGCTGTTCCGCATGACCTACCCCTTCAGCCCGGCGCTGGTGCAGGCTCTGATTGCGGCCTCGTCGGCGCTGCAGCGCGAGCGCACGGCGCTGAAGCTGATGCTGACCCTGCTGGTCAAGCGGCGGGACGAGCTGCGGCTTGGCAGCCTGTTGCCGGTCGGCGATCTTTGGGATGAGATCGCCGCTGGCGATCAACCTTTCTCGGACGGCATGCGGATCCAGTTCGACAATGCCAAGCGCCTCTGGACGCAGAAGCTCGTGCCGATGCTCGAGCAGGAGCATGCCATCGCATGGCAGGATCTGCAGGAGGGACGGGTCGAGCCCGACAAGGTGCGTCGCTGGGAGAATGACGCGCGACTGTTGAAGACCTTGCTGCTCGCCGCGCTGGTGTCCGAGGTGCCGGCGTTGCACGCTTTGACGGCCCCGCGCCTGGCCGCTCTGAACCACGGCTCCGTCGTTTCCCCCATTCCCGGGCGCGAGGGCGGGCTCGTCTTGCAGAGGCTGCGCAGCTGGTCGGCGCGGGTCGGCGAAATCCGCGTCAGCGACGACGTAGTGCCGATCGTTTCGCTGCAGATCAGTGGCGTAGATGTCGAGCCGATCCTGGCCAATGCCGCGCAGTACGATAATGAGGGCAGTCGCCGCAGCCGGCTGCGCAAGATCCTATTCGACGCGATCGGTATCCCGGAGGAGCGTGACTTGCTCGGCGCTCAGCCCTTTGTCGCCTACGCGCATTTCTGGCGGGGCACGCGGCGGCCGGTGGATCTCTATTTCGAATGGGTCAGGGACATTCCCTATGAGCGGCTGCGCGGCCGCGGTGACACTCCGGTGTTGGTGCTGGGCATGCCGTTCGACGCGAAGGGCAGGCAGCCCCTCGACCACCTGGCGCATGCCCGCAACTTCAACGAGAGTGGGGCGGCGGGTGGTGTCGTATGGCAGCCCTCCTATCTCAGCGACCGCGCGATGCAGGATCTGGGCAAGCTAGTGCGGATCGATGCGCTTCTCGCCGGCAGCGGCGACCGGCTGCACGATGCGGCGCGGATGCTGTCGGCGAGCGACCGGGAACAGGCGCGGGCGGTCCTGAAGAACCAGCAGAGCGCCTTGCAGCAACGCATCCGCGCCTGCGTGGAGGTCGCCTACGGCATCCGGCCGGATGGCGACGGCTGTATAGGAACCGCGGTTGCAGCGGACGAGCGCTTCGCCCCGCTCGACGATTTCAAGCCGCTTCCGCCCGTTGCCGCGACCATGAAGGACGCTGTCATTGCCTTGCTCGATCAGCTTTTCGACGATCGGTTTCCGGCTCATCCGATGTTCGATGAGGAGGTGAAGACACCGATCCTGCGTCGCGTCCTGGGCTCGGTGCAGGCGGCGTCCCAGCAGCCCGACCAGCGGCTGCACATCGACGAACATGCCGACCGTAAGCACCTGGCCGCGCTAGCGGTGCCTCTCAAGCTTGGGACCATGTCCCAGACTCATCTGACGCTGACCAGGCATTGGGCCGATCATTTCTCCAAGATGGATGCCAGGGAAGGTGGCGACAATGCCTTGACGGCCGGTCGGCTGCGCCGCTGGATCGACGATCCGAAGCTGATGGGCCTGCAGCCCGAAGTCCAGAATCTGGTCATCCTCGCCTTCGCCGCGCAGGCTGACCGGACTTTGGCCCGTAACGGGGCTCCCGCCACAGGCTCGATCGAGCGGATCGAAGACAATGTGGAACTGCGCGAACAGCCACTGCCGGAAGAAGGCGCCTGGGCCAAGGCGCGCGACCGCTCGAGTAGGCTGTTCGGTTTCGCCCCGGGCGAACTGCGGAAGGGAGCGACCGTCGCGAAGCTTGCGGCGGATTTGAGGGCGGCAGCGGCCGAGAAGCGGCCCGTCCTGGCGGCGCTGGCCGCGGCGCTGAAGCCGCGTGTCGGGTCGTTCGGTGTGCCGACGGCGGCGCCGAGGCTGGTGACCTTGCGGGCGGCCGAAGTGCTGCTCGCAGAAATCTCAGCGCCGGGGGATGCCCTGGCGACGATCGCGGCATTGGCGAACGCCGATTTGGCGACGGGGGAAGACGCGGTCGGCCGCTGCCTCGCCTCGGCTGCCGAACTTCGGGATGCGATCGGCGTCGCTTCGTGGGAGATCATCTTGGCCGCAGCCGGACTCACCGATCAGCGTCGTGGCGCCGCCGATGGGCTGCGGGCGCGGATTCAAGAAGCCCTGGAAGCGGACGAGCATGCTCTACCCCTGCGGCCGGTCCTGAAGGAGGCCCAGATCCGCGCCTCGCGCCTGCTAGCTGAAACGGTCACAGCGCCGCCGGCCGTAGCATCGCAGCCGCCGGTACCGATCCCGGCCGCCGTCGCACCGGTGCCGGCGCCAGTTGGCGAGGAACTTGTCGAAGAACGGCAGATCGATGCGCTGGGTGCGATCGATGCGCTGGCCGTGATCGACGAGCTGCGCACGCACGTCAATGCAACGCCGGGGGCGAAGCTGACCTTGGGCTGGCGCCTGACGCGGCCGCGCCGCGAGGGCGACCAGTGAGCGCGCTTGTCGCACCGAACCGGCCGCAGATCGAGCACGCGCTTGACGAATTGCTGGGCGCGCGCAATGCCGCGGCGTTCGTGCTCGGTCTGCGCTCGCCGACACGTCAGGATTGGCCAGCATTTATCGAGCGCGGCGGCCGACATTTCCATCTCGCCTGGTGTAGCTCCGAACTGGAGCTGCGGCAGCGTCTCGACGCGGTCGAATTCAACGGCACCGAGGGGCTTATCGTCCTGACGCCGCTCGACACGGCGGCACTCGGGGGCGACATTGTCGCGCGCCTATTTCGGGCTCGGCTGCAGCAAAGCAGCGGCTCGGATGCCCTGGCCCGGGCTTTCGGCGCGCGCAGCATCGACTCACGGTTGCGCAACGACCGCTGGCTGATCGATCTCCTCCTCGAGCGGACGCCCGCCGGCGGATATCCTCCAGCCACAGGCGGCGCGCTCGATCTCGAGACGGCGTGGCGCGCCGTGCTGGAGACGATTCTGGACCTGCCCGAGGGACGCGCCGACGTATCGGCCCTTCTCGACTGGACAACGCGCCATGTCGCCGGCCTCGAACGCTTCATGCGCCTGCCCGACGAAGCGCGTCGCGGCGTGATCGAGCGGATAACGGGGGCAGGGGGCGTCGCCCCGGGGTTGGTTCTGCGAGTCGTTGCTGCGGGGCGCGGGACAGACGCGCTGGCCTTCGGCTTGGTCTGCGGCGTGGTTTTCGGCGAGGCGGATCCACGAACTGAACTCCGCGAGGCCGCCGTGCGGCTGGAGCCCTGGGCCGGCGGTATCCGCATCGATCCCGAGGCAGGGGCGGCGCTGGCGACAGCAGCACGGCGCGTGCTGAATAGCCTCGCCGAAGATCAACCGGGGCTGGCGCGCCAAATCCAGGCGCGGGCCGAGTCCCTGCTGATCGAGTGTCGCGCCGAGGACGCGGTTGCGCTCAGCCCGGCGCTCGATCTGGGGCTTGAAGCCCGGATGAGACAGGCGGCTGGAACCCTGGCGAAGGCCGCCATCTCCGGTGAGCCTACGGATGCGCAGCAGGCGTGGGCTGCGTTCCGCGCCGCCGCGGCACATGACAGGGCCAATAGCCATATCGCCCGCTTGGCGCGACTCAAGATGGCGGCCCGGCTGACTTGCTGGCTCGCGACGGAACCGCCCTCTCGCGCCACCAGCATCGCCGCTGCCAGCGCGACCTACGCTCGCGACGGCAGCTTCGTCGATTATGCCCGCCATGCGCTGCAGGGCGGCGATCCGCTGCCCGAACTGGCAACAGCCTATTCGAGGCTGCGGGACGCGGCGGTGGAGCGTCGTGAAGCGGAGAACCGCATATTTGCCGAGTTGGTCAGCGCTTGGATTGCTGCGGGTGCCCCTGGAACCGACCCGATCCCTGTCGAGGCGGTGCTCGATAAGCTTGTGGCGCCGATCGCCCAGCAAGCGCCGGTGCTGGTTCTCGTGCTCGACGGTATGAGCTTCGCGGTGTGGCGAAGCCTTGCCGGGAGCATCGCGGGGCAGGGCTGGGCGGAGTTTCGGCAGATCGGACACGCGACCCCGCCGACAGCTATCGCGGTGCTGCCGAGCGTCACCAATGTCTCCCGCGTCAGCTTGCTGTGTGGGACATTGACGCGGGGTGACCAGGCGACGGAGCGCGCCGGCTTCGCGGTTCATCCCGGACTCGTGGCCGCGTCCCGAGCCGGCCGGCCCCCTCGTCTGTTTCATAAATCGGATTTGCGCAGGGGGCCGGAACTGAATGATTCCGTTCGGGATGCGATCGCCGACTCCGAGCAGAAAGTCGTCGCCATCGTGCACAATGCCGTCGATGACCAGCTTTCCGGCTCGGACCAGATCGACTTCGTCTGGGCGGCCGACGGTATGCGGCAGGTTGTCGCCCTGCTGCGCTTGGCGCGCGACGTGGGTCGTCTAGTCGTAGTGGTGAGCGACCATGGCCACGTGATCGACGAGGGAACTGTCTTGGGCAAGGACGGAGCGGGCGAACGGTGGCGAGCGCCCGGAGTTCCGGGCGAAGGGGAAATCGTCGTCTCAGGCGGGCGCGTGCTTTCGCCGGCTGGAGGCCGAAGCATCGTGGCGCCCTGGAGCGAGGGCATCCGCTATGCCGGGCTTAGCAGGGGCTATCACGGCGGGGTCAGTCCACAGGAGCTGCTCATTCCCGTGGCTCTGTTCGGGGCCGACAAGCCGCCTGAAGGCTGGGAGATCGCGCCGCCACTCGAGCCCGCCTGGTGGCGCGGCTTGGTCGAGGATTCGCGTGCGCCGGTGCGCAGCCTTGTCATCGAACGGGCCGCTCCAAGCCGGCGACCTGCTGATACCCGGCAGCCCGAGCTCTTCGCGTCGGTCGCACAAGCAACGCCACGAGTGTCGCCGTCGCCCAACACCTTGATGGCGTGGATCGAGCGGCTGCTTGCCTCGGAAACCTATGCAACCCAGCGCCGATTGGCCGGCCGAGTGGCTCCGCCGGATGAGCAGGTAAGGCCGCTACTGAGCGCCCTTGCCGCCCGGGGCGGTCGGCTGTCTCAGGCGGGTCTTGCCATGGCGCTGGCCACACCGACCTTTCGTGTCGGCGGCTTGGTCAGCGCGGCGCGACGTGTGCTCAACCTCGACCAGGCTCAAGTCCTCATGGTCGATGGCGATGACGTCGTGCTCGACCAGCGGCTACTGCGTCGTCAATTCGACCTCGGAGAGGAACCGTGATCGGCCCGGACAGACGCGCCGCGATTCTGGATGCTTTGCGGCGCGGCACGGTGCCCCGTGAGGGGCTGGGTGCTTTCGCGGTCGGCATGGAACGTTTCGAGGCGGCCATCAATCAGGATCTGGCTGCGGTGGCATCAGGGCGAGGTGGTTTCAAGGCTGTGCGCGGTGAATACGGCTCCGGCAAGACGTTCTTCGCACGCTGGCTACAAGAGCGCGCCCGTGCCGTGGGATTTGCCACGACCGAGGTCCAGATTTCCGAAACCGAGACGCCGCTGCATCGCTGGGAGACAGTTTACCGCCGGATGGTCGAGCGCTTGGCCACTGCCGATACGCCGGACGGAGCTCTGCGCCCGTCCGTCGATACTTGGTTCTATACGCTCGAGGAGGAGGTGCTGGCCGGTGGACAGCTCGACCCCGCCGACGGCACTGCATTGGCGGCGGCGACCGAAGCGCTGATGGAGCGGCGCCTGACCGAGATCGGTCGCACGGCCCCCGCCTTCTCAGCCGTGCTGCGGGCCTATCGTCGGGCTCTCTTAGCCGAGGACGGCGCGCTTGCAGAGGGCTTGATCGCGTGGCTGGGCGGCCAGCCGAACGTGGCCGCTTCGGTGAAGCGCGCGGCCGGGGTGAAAGGTGATCTAGACCCGTTCGGCGCGATGCATTTTCTCGGCGGCTTGCTGACAATCTTGCGCGATAGCGGCCGGGCCGGGTTGGTCCTGGTGCTCGACGAGGTCGAAACTCTCCAGCGCATGCGCGCCGATATGCGGGAAAAGGGACTGAACGCTTTACGCCAGCTGCTCGATGAGCTCGATGGCGGGCGCTATCCGGGCCTCTACGTCGTCGTGACCGGCACTGTCGGCTTCTTCGATGGGCCGCAGGGGGTTCAGCGTCTTCCACCTCTGGCCCAGCGGCTGCATACCGATTTTGCAACCGACGCCCGGTTTGACAATCCGCGCGCTGTTCAGGTCCGCCTACCTGGATTCGATCTGGCCGCGCTAGCCGCCGCCGGCGGCAAGGTGAGAGACCTTTACGTGGCGCAGGCGGCCGATCCCGCTCGGATTCAGGCGGTCGTCGACGATGCCTATCTGACCGATCTCGCGCGTGGGGTGGCAGGCCGACTTGGCGGTAAGGTCGGTGTTGCCCCCCGGCTCTATCTGCGCAAGCTGGTCGTCGAGGTGCTCGACCGCGTCGACCAGTTCAGGGATTTCGACCCGCGCCGGCACTATGCACCGACCATTGATCCGAAGGAGATGAGCCCGGCGGAACGGGCGGCGGCCGGTGCGGTGTCGGTCGATGACATCGAGCTCGACGCTTGAGCCCCTTTGACGACCTGCACCCGGCGGTTCGGTATCATATCGTCAATACATTGGGCTGGACCCAGCTTCGCCCAACTCAGCTCGAGGCGATCCGCCCAATTGTATCGGGCGAAGACGTGCTGCTCTTGGCCCCCACGGCCGGGGGCAAGACCGAGGCGGCGGTCCTGCCCCTACTGTCGCGTGTCGTATCGGAAGGCTGGTCCGGCCTGTCGGTTCTTTATGTTTGTCCGTTGAAGGCGCTGCTGAACAATCTGGAACCCAGAATTCAGCGTTATGCCTCCTTCGCTGGGCTGCGTGCCGGGCTTTGGCATGGCGATATCAGCGATGCTGCCCGCAAGCGGATGCAGCGCGATCCGCCGGAACTACTCTTGACCACGCCAGAGTCGCTGGAGGCGGTCATGATCTCGAACCGGATCGACCACAAAGCTCTGCTGGGCGGGGTTCGGACGATCATTGTCGACGAGTTGCATGCCTTTGCTGGTGATGACCGAGGTTGGCATCTCCGGTTTCTTCTTGCCCGTATCGAGCGCTTAGGCGAGCGGCGCATCCAACGCATTGGCCTGTCCGCGACAGTCGGCAATCCCGACGAGTTGTTGGACTGGTTGACTGTAGGGCGTGGCGGCAAGGTTATCGGTCCGCGGCAACCGCCTTCCGACGGCGACGTGCAGGTCGACTTCGTCGGCTCAGTGACGAACGCCATAACAGTACTCTCGCATCTCCATAGGGGCGAGCGGCGCCTGATCTTTGCCGATAGCCGGTCGCGCGTGGAAGAAATTGCGGGAGGACTCAGAGTGGCCGGCGTGCGGACCTTCGTCTCCCATGCCTCCCTCTCGCTCGACGAAAGGCGGCAAGCGGAGGCCGCCTTTGTCAATGAACCGGACTGCGTCATCGTCGCGACCTCGACGCTCGAACTCGGACTCGACGTTGGCGATCTCGACCGAGTCATCCAGATAGGCGCGCCGCCATCGGTCGCCTCGTTCCTCCAGAGGATGGGCCGGACCGGCCGCCGCGCCGGTGCGACGCGAAATTGCCTTTTCCTCGCGACCGGTGACGATGAGTTCTTAGCCGCTCTCGCGATCGTTGCACTTTGGCAGGAGGGGAAGGTCGATCAGGTAGTGGCGCCCAGTCTTCCAGCGCATATCTTCGCTCAGCAGGTGATGGCGCTGGTTCTCCAAGAACGAGGAATGACTCGCCCGGCCCTGGACTGTTGGCTGGGCGACGGCGTCGCCGTGGTTCCAGTCGAGATCCGCGAGGCCGTGGTCGAACACATGCTGGCAATGGATATCCTCTGTGAAGACGGCGGCGTCATCGGGCTCGGCGCTCGAGGTGAGCGGGAGTTCGGACGGCGGCATTTTGGTGACCTTGTTGCCGCCTTCAGCAGCCCGATGGTGCTCACCGTCTGGCATGGCCGATCAGAGCTTGGAACGGTGCATCCGACAAGCCTAGCACGCCGTCCAGCCGCCGCTCCGGTCGTGCTGCTCCTAGCAGGCCGTAGTTGGCGCGTTTCGGAGGTAGATTGGGCAAGTCGGCGCGTCTTTGTAGCCGCGGCTGACGGCGGAGGACGCTCGCGCTGGCTCGGGGTTGGGCGTAACCTGTCATACCCGATCTGTCATGCCCAGGAGCAAATCGTAAGCGGAAATGAGGTGGGACTTCGCCTGTCTCGGCGTGCCGTCAATCAATTGGCGGAGATCCGCGAGCGACTGGCCTTCGTCGACGGGAACTCCCTACCAATCGTGTCGGATGGATCTGGGCGTGTGGTGATATGGCTATTTGCGGGTGGGCTTGCCTCCGCAGCTATCGCTAACGCTTTGGCGACCCGTGGCGTCGCCATTGCGGGGTGGGATGATGTTTCGATCACTGCCCGGATATCGAGTGGTGAGGAACTCTCCGACGCGTTGGACGAGGTCGACCCGACGAACGTCGCGCCTGCCATACCCGAGGACTTGGAAACGGCCCTCAAGTTCGGTCTCTGCCTGCCAGTGCCAGTGTCTCGGGCCGTTGTCGTCGCACGTACCTCGGGGCCGGCTGTGCTCGGCAGCGTTCTGTCGCGAAAGCGGCGGCTTGTCGTGGACTCGATGCGTGTTCGATAAAGATGTGCAACGCTGCCGTTCAGATGTGGGCCGGTGCTGAGGCCACCGCTCGCCGCCGGTCAGGTGAGATGAAGGTGCCGGCCGCCGTGACCGTGCCCGCGAACTCATAGCGTGGGAGCGGCTTCGTTCGAGACCAACCGAATCATCTGTTCGACCTGACCGCAGAGGTCTGCTGGCGACAACGGCAACGGTTCAGGGATTGCCTTTACGGAGAGCATGGCATCTCTCTCGGCCAGAGCTTTGAGAGCATTGTGTCGCGCGATCGGTTTCGCACCGCCTCGATGCAGCGCGATGTTCAGGAACCCTATGTAAAGTCGGTGGTCAACCGGATCAGACGGATCGCCGGGCTTCATGCCGTTCCCGCCATGCGGTTCGAGGCCGTTGTCCAACATCGAAGTAAACGGCGTGTTGACTCCGCTTCCGGCAGCGGCCGCCGAACTGGCCGCGCACGCGAGTAATGTGGCCTCTCCCGCGGCCGAGAGAGCCGCATCGAGGCAGTCGACGGCTGCGCTGCGGGCCTTCGCCGCTCCGCGCAGTGCCGCGACCATGCTCAACAGGGTGGCCGACAGGACATCGTCCGAGACGCCATCCAGCAGGCCTTTCTCAATTCTGGCGGCGATTTCACGCCGCCTTTCGGGCTCTTCCAGAACCTCAGGCCCCGGCGCTGCGAGCATCACCGGCCGGTTCAGCCGCATGGGGCCGGATGTGTCGATCGCCGCATGGAACAGCTTGGCATAGACCCGCCGCCCCCCGAACAGGATGATCGCCTCGCCCTCGATCAGGCCGGCGCGCAGCAACACGCGATACCGCGCCATGCCGACGATATCGCGCTGCAGCCGGCCCAGATCGGAAAGGAAGATCTCGACCGCCTGGCGCTCGCCGGCGGCCCAGCCTTCCGCGACCCATTTGTTCCAATAGGCCACTTCCTTGTCGCTATGCGGCAGACCGGCATCGGCCGGGCGCTCCGGGCTGGCCCAGCTCCGCACCAGGTAGCTGCGCCAATTGGGCGGGGCCGAGGCCAGCTGCGCCTCGCGCGTGATCTGGTAGATGCAGGAAGTCTCGCGGGCGACCTGGGCATTGTCGCCCAGCGCGAAGGCCATTTCCGCCTCGGTCACGACCGGCGGCCGCATGAGCGTCTGCCCGGTCCCGACCGGCAGAACCAGTGCTTTGAAATCATAGACGCTGTCGAGCTGCGCCTGGTATCGGCGCAGCATCTCGTTGAGGGCGAAGGCGCGCGCTGCGAGACCGCCCTGCGCGCCGTAGGTCAGTGCCGATTGGTGCAGCTGGTCGCCGCGGCCGGCATCGAGCCCGTCGCCCTTCTCGTCGCCGGGCCGTGTCGCCTGCAATTGTTCGAGCGAGGGCGGGGTCTCGCCGCCGACCACTCGGGGCTTCTCGGCGGCGCCGGTGATCGGCTGGTTCAGGGGGTTGCCCAACGTGGCCGTGCCGTTCTCGATCTGATCGGCGGAGGGTAGCGGCGGCACCGGGCTCGGGACGAGCTTGGACTCCTCAGCCGGCGCCGGCACGGATCCCAGCCCTGCCAGGAGGGTCGCCGCCAAGAGCCGAGACCGCAACCTAGACATGATGGATCACCTGGATCTGATGATGCAGCGGATCGACCTCGACAGTGGCCTTGGAGCCGGCAGCGTCGCCCAGATCCCGGAGGATCTCGACGATCTGCTTGGGGCCGGTATTGACGCCGATCGGTAGTGGGGCTGAATGGTCGGGGGCGTTGATCGTAACCGTGTAGCCGATGGTGTCGGCAAGCTGCCGGACCGCACCGTCGAGCGGACCCTGCCAGGTGAAGGACACGATCTTCTGCAGCTCGGCCGGCACGACCGGCGCCTCACTGCGCGGCGGGGGCGTGCGCGCCAAGGTGCCGAGCGACGCCGTCGCCGTATCGACCTGACGGAAACTCTCCCGCAGGGCCAATTCGGCATTCGGCATCCCGGGCACATCGACCGTCGTCGGTACCTTCGGCCCCCAGGAGCAGCCGGCCAGAAGGACGAGCCCGAAGCCGGCCCCCACCGTCTTGACGAGTGTCATTCGCATCCGCCGCCTCCTCTCGTTCGAGGGGCACGCTATCGGACGGTCGCGCGAGTGGCGCCGAGGAGAATTCTTGCGGCATCGCGGACCGGGATTTTGTCGCTGGGCGCCGAGCCCGTACCATTCTCGACATAGCAGGGCCGGCGGTGCCGATTGCGCCACTCTCCGCCGATTGACCGCGACCGGTGCTGCCGGTACCGTCGCGGGGATGGTTCCCCTCGGGGATCAAAAGGGAATGCGGTGCGGACGGACCGTCCAATGCCGCGGCTGTCCCCGCAACTGTAAGCGACGAGCTTCTTCCACATCGCCACTGGGCAGCATGGGCCTGGGAAGGCTGGAGGCGGCACCGAGCCGCGAGCCAGGAGACCTGCCATCGCCGGACGTCAAACCAACAAGCATCGGGCGGGGTGTCTCGGTGCGGCAAGGCGGCCTTTGCCGGCGGCCCCGTTGCGATGACAATCGACGTCAGCCGAAAGCCCGATCCCTATGCTACGCTTCGCCAAACGAGTTTTCGACGAGGCCTCATTCGGCCTCCGAGCCCGCCTCATCGCCGTCTATACCTTGCTCGCTTTCCTAAATATCGGTGCCTGGCTCTGGGCGTTCATCGCGTTCCGTGACAGCGCGGCGCTGCTCGGTGTCGCCCTGGTCGTCTATGGCCTTGGTCTCCGCCATGCCGTCGATGCCGATCATATCGCGGCCATCGACAACGTCACCCGGAAGCTCATGCAGATGAAGCAGCGGCCCGTCTCGGTCGGCTTCTTCTTCGCGATCGGCCATTCGACGATCGTGATCATCGTCACCGCGGCCGTCGCCAGCGCCGAGACCTGGCTCGGCAGCTTCCGGAGCTTTCAGGAGATCGGCGGCACGATCAGCACCAGCGTGTCGGCGCTCTTCCTCTTCGCCATCGCGGCCATGAACATCGTGATCTTTACCTCGATCTACAAAAGCTATCGCCTTGTCCGCTCGGGCGGTGCCTATGTCGACGAGGATCTCGACATGCTGCTCAGCAACCGCGGCGTCCTCGCGCGCCTGTTCCGGCCGCTGTTCCGCCTGGTCACGCGCAGCTGGCATATGTTCCCGCTGGGCTTCCTCTTCGGTCTGGGCTTCGACACGGCGACCGAAGTCGCGGTATTCGGCGTCTCGGCTGCCCAGCTCGCCAAGGGCGTGCCGTTCGAGACGATTCTTGTCTTCCCGATCCTGTTTGCCGCCGGCATGTCGCTGGTCGACACGACGGACGGGGTCATGATGCTCGGCGCCTATGAGTGGGCCTTCGTCAAGCCGATGCGCAAGCTCTACTACAACATGACGATCACGCTGGTTTCGATCGTCGTCGCAGTGCTGATCGGCGGCGTCGAGGCGCTCCGACTGATCGGCGATCAGCTGGGCCTGGAGGGCGGACTTTGGGAGGCGATTGGCGCGCTCAACGACAATTTCAACAATATCGGCTTTGCCATCATCGGCATCTTCCTCGTCGCCTGGCTGCTCTCTTTTGCCATCTACAAGGCGAAGAAGCTGGACGAGTTCGAGATCCAGACCAGCGGATCGGTCTGACCCGCCCGCCGCGACGTCGCGCTGCCGGTCAGGCGGCCGATCGCGATGAGGGTGCGGATGAGCGGCCTAGTCCAGGGCAACGAGCAAAAGCTCCAGCGCCGGATTGGCCTCGCCGGTCAGCTGCTTCACCTGCTGATAGGTGGCGCTCAATGCTTTTGGTGCGATCTCGTGCGCTGCGGCAAACGAGAGCACCAGCTTCGGCGAGACCTCACCATAGAAGGTCGCCAGCTGCGGCAGATAGTCTGCAGTCTGGCCCTCGGTGACGGCGAGGGCGAGCTGTTCAGCATCAAGGCTGTGCTTCCATGACGAATTCACCGTTGCGAGAACCAGGCCATCGACGTTCATTGCCATTTTTCGCGTGTGCAGCTCCCGCTGAGATGGGATGCTATCCTGCCGATTCTAAATCAGATTTACTGCGGGCGCAGCGGGACTTTTGGCCCGCCGCGCTGCCGCCTTATTGGGCGGCCTCCGACTGGGCTTCCGGATCGGCTTCGTAGGGCCTGAGCTTCAGCCCGATGCCCTTGCCATCGATCAACTCAAAGGAAATTTCGTCGATGACGCCGGCATCGGCGCGGGCGTCGAGTTCGCCGGCGCCGAGCCGGTCGCTCTTGCGCCGCTCGATCTCCTTCAGCGCCGAGCCGGCGGGGAAGATCTTGGCCAAGCGGCGCAGCGCCTCGCTGAACCCGATCCTTGCATAGAGCCGGTTGCGCAGCCCCGTGTCACCCGGCGTGGTGCTGAGCGCCCAGAGTTCGATCGGTCCCAGCGAATTCACCAGCTTGATCTCGTAGCGCGACCCGCCGGCTTCCAGGATGGCGAGGAACGGGGCGCCGCCCGGTCCCGGACCATTCAGGCCGTAGCGGACCACGGCGGCGCTGGCCTCGGAGAGGTCGAAGCGCCGGATGATTTCCTCGGCCTGGCGCTCGTCGCCGGCGCGCAGCACGAAGCGGCCGGTCGACATGTTGATAAGCGCGTCGCCCATGTCGCCCAGGCGCTGGCTCGAAAACCCGAGCTGGACATTGTGCTTGCGGCCCTCGCGGCAATCGAGCTCGGCCTGGGCGCGGACCTGTGGGCTGTTCTCGGTCCGGTGCCACTCGTCATAGTCCAGCCGCTTGACCGTCTCGTACATCTCCTGGAACCGCACGCGGTGATGCTCGCGCACCGGCGCCGGGACATAGGGCAGGTAGTCGGGCTTCAGGAAGAAATTCCGGGCGAGGATGTGGCGCGCCAGCATGTACATCATCTCGGTCTGCCGGTTGGCCCCGGCTGAGCCGGTCGGCGCCACTTCGGCCAGATCGAGCACGATGATTCGCGCCGGCCCGAAATCCAGCCGGGTCGGGTGATTGAGCGTCGGGAACTTGCAGATCACGTCGTAGAGACGTCGTAGAGATAGCGCTCGAACAGCTTGCAGAGATCCTCGGCCGTGACCGAGATCTTGAGATTGTTGAAGAGATCGGCGACCTGGTCGGTCCGCGCGGCGCTCACCAGATCCTGGAGCAACGGCACGGCATGGCGCTGGGCGATCTCGGCCAGGCGGTATTCGCCGTGCCCGCAGAGTGCCGTCACGACATCGCGCCAATGCGGGTCGTCGGGGTCGAGCGCGATACCCAAGCGGGCGATCGCCTCGTCGACCGCCGGTTCGACATTGCGGCGATAGCGCTTGGGCGAGCCGCCCGGCACGTCGGTCGCCAGCCGATAGGCCTCGTCGATGACGAGACCTATCATCTGCGACATGCCCTCGAACGGTGTCGAGCTGTCCGGCGGCAATGTGGCGAGCGTCAGGAAATTCTGCAGGAAGGCGCGTTCCAGCGGCAGCGGGTATTCGCAGCCGACCTGCAGATCGAAGATATTGACCTCGAAGCCCGGCGCGAACTGCATCGCCGCGAAGATCGCCTCGTGCCGGCGCGCCGGTCCCAGTGCTTCCTGGACCAGGCGCACGAAGCCTTCGGCGGAGGGGCCGATATCGGCCTTGCCGATCAGCGGCAGCTTGGCGCCCTGGGTCCCGAGCACGGCCGGGCTGAGGCAAAGCCCGAGATTGATGGTGTTGGCCAGGACCGATTTGCCGGAACCCGGCGGGGCCACGAAGATGTCGAGCACCAGCGGGCGCTTCGACCCGCCCGACGGATCATAGGGCCAGAGTGCGCCATGAGGCAGGCGCAGTAGCACGCTGCCCTGGGTCCAGGGGGAGGCGGTGCGCGACCAGGGCAGCATCGCGATCGCGTCACCGAGCGGCGCCAGGCTCGGCGTGCCGGTCGAGCCGACGGAGAGGCCGGGCACGGAACTCAAGACCGCTTCGAGCGGATCGCCCGAGACCGAAGTCGCCTTGCAATTGCCCCAGGCTTCGAGCCGCTGCGACAGGGTCGAGGCGCGGCGCCGCAGCCTTCGGGTTTCCTCGACCGGCGCCCAGGTGGCAAACGACGCGCGCAGCCGCACCGAGATGTGGTTGTCGCGCTCGCGCAGCTCCCTGAGCGCGGCGAAGCCCCGGCGCAGATCGTTGTTGGCGGGGAACATGGCGAGGAAGGAGGCGCCGACCTCCTTCAGCATCATGGCGGCCTTGCCGCCGCCCTCGATCAGGATGGCGGCGCGCCAGGGGATGCGGTCCTGGCCCAGCCAGGAGGACAGCTCCAGGAACGGCCTTGTGTCCTCGGGTCCGACCATCATGTCGACCCCGGCATAGTCGTAATCGCCGATTTCGACGCGCTGGCCGCCATGGGTCACGGCATCGCGATGGAAGATCTGACTGCGGAGCGACGGCCAGAGCAGATATTCCGCACCCGGCTTCTTCACCTCGTCCTCGGGACAGAGCGGCATGACCCGGTCGCCGGGCAGGAGCGCCTTCCATTTGGACCCGACCGTCTCGCGGTAGATCGCCTCGCGGATCACGCCCAGCGCCGCATGCGGATCGAGTTCGGTCGAGGCCACGTCATGGGCCTTCAGCGAGGCCGCGACCCGGCTGACGAAGGCGTCGTGCCGGGCCTTCATGACCTCGGATCTCAGCCAGAATTTCTGGGTCTCGCCGATGAGCGGGCATTCGGCGGCGAGCGCCGTCTGCTCCTCCTTCATCTGCTTGCGCTCTTCCTTGGTCAGCACGCCGCGCCGGGTCCAGAGCACGTAATAGGCCGTCTCCCAGCGCATCAGCTTCGACCAGAGCGCCAGCCGCTCCTCGAAGATATCGGCCAGATCGAGCCCGACTTCGCGGGCGACCTCGCGGCAGGACTGCAGATTGGCGCGCTCGATCTCGACCGCGGCCAGATCGGGATCTGAGATGTACCAGCCGAGGAGCGCATGGCCGCGGCCCTCGAGCGTGCCCTGGAGATCGATCCGCATCGCGGCGGCGATCCGCTCGAGATCGGCGCGGGTTGCGAGCTTGCGCATGCCGTCGATGCGCAGGAACGTCAGGTAATCGCCCTGCGAGCTGACCAGCGCGTCGCCATGCGACGTCTCGATCTCGCAGAAGGATTCCAGCGGCTGGCGCAGGACCAGGGACAGGCTGGCGAGCAGCCGGGCAATCGCGTTCAGCATGGGGATTGTTCCGGCCCGGCGCTTGCCAGGAGCGTGGGATAGATATCAACCCCGTCCTCGAACACACGGCCGAGGGGCACCAGACGGATGCCGGCGAGCAGTGCCGCGCGGCGGGCGTAGCGTGCTGGATCGAAGCCCAACAGCACGGCGCCGACATCGCTGGGCCTGGTCGTGCCGAGCCTGCCGGCGAGCGAAGTTTGCGCACCGAGCAATGCCCGATAGGCGCTATAGGCCGCGACCAGGGCCGGATCGTCGCGCCTCGGCCGGCGGTCCATCGTCGCCGGTTCGCCATGGGCGACCAGGATCAGGTGAATATGCCGAGCCAGGGCCACGATCGCCGCCTGCGACATCTCGGGAAGCCAGATCAGCACGGCTTCGGCGTCGATCTGCGGCCGGTCCAGGTGCAGCACGAGATTGCACAGCACGCAGGCGACGACCTCGCCGGATTTGTGGCCGTTCGGCTGGACCATGCCCTGCCAGCCTGCGGCATTCCAGCCGCAGAACCGGCAGGGTTGATCGATCTTCGGAGGCTTGCGCTCCTGCCGCCCGGCCACATCGGCGTCGCCCCGCCAGGACGAGGCGTCGGCCGAGAGGACGAGCGGCAGGAGACGCATGGCGGATCAGTTGCCGGCGCCGCCGAAGACCACGGTGGCCGGCGTGTCGTTGACGCTGGCCGTACCGCCGCTGGCGGTGACGGCTGCCTTGTTGATCCACACCCCGCCGGTGGCGAAGAGACCGCACAACACGAGGCCGGCCATACCCATGGCGACTCGTCCGTTCTCGCGGTTCTGCGGCATCCGCGACTGCCAGAGCGCCCAGACGCCGCCGATGAAGCAAACGAGGGCGGCGATATACATGGCCATGCCACCGAACTCGCCGCCGGAATTGATCGCCTCGCTCGACATGCTGTTGATCTGCGCGCCAATGCCGCCGGCGGGCGATGTGGCTTGTGCGAAGGCCGCGCCGGTACCGGCCACGAGGGCCATGGAAAAGCCGGTAGCAGAGACGATCGCGGCATGCTTTCCCCGCCGGATCGCCCCGTGCCAGGTGCCCCCGGACTTGCGCTGATTGAAGATGGGGAACTTCATTCTCATGCTCCTTCTCTGTCATCGAGGGACCATGCCCTCGGGACCGGAAGCATCGGGGCGGCTCACGCGAGTGGCGCCACCGATTCTTGCTATTGCGTCTGGAACAGCGCGACGAGCGACTGGGTGACGGCCAGAATGTTGATGAGCGTGATGCCTGCCGCGAACTGGACGCCGCAGCCGGTCTGGCTGCGCTCGCTGCGGCCGCTGATGGCCGAGCGCCAGGCCATCACGGCGAAGAAGCAGGCCATGGCGCCGAAGGCCTGGAAGAAGCCCTGGAATTGCTGGACGACATTGACGACGGTGTCGCCGGGGCCATTGCCGAGCACGCTTGTGGCGGTGCTGGGTGTGTAGCCCAGCGCGCCGGCCGCCAGCGTCACCTGGATGCTCGACCCAGCGCTGACATTCGCCATGGTGAGGATGCGGTCGAAGGAGGCGCAGACCCCGCACAGCAACAGCGCGACCACCGGCAGCCAGGGCCGATGGCGGAACGGATTATCCGGCCGGGCCAGCATCCAGAACCCCCAGCCGGCATAGAGGAACAGGCCGATCGCGCTCAGATAGCAGAAGGCCGGCAGCAGCACGGCCAGCGCGGCACCGATGGCGCCGGCGAAGTTCACGAGTCCTTGCATGGCACTATCCTTCGGGGCAGCCCAGCTATTGGATCTTGCCGTGCTCGGTCTCGACGACCCAGGCGGTGCCGCGCTGGGCGATGCGGATCACCTTGCCGTAGCCCGGCACCTCGTCGCCGATCGCGATCTGGAGCGCCGCGCCTTCGTCGCCGCTCCGGTCGATGGGGGCGAGCATCGCCAGATTGGGTGAGGCCGCTTGGACGCGGAATCGCTTCGGCGCGGTGGGCTCGGGCGGTGCGGCCTCGGGTGCCGGATTCCGTGGCGGTGGGCTCGCCGTGGGCGTAGGCGCGGTGCCAGCCGTCCCGCCCATCGCGGCACTCATGGCGCCCTTCGCTTCGGCGAGCGCCAGGCGGCGGTCGTAATCGCTGAGTTTATCGTTGACCAGCCCCGCAACGCGCTCCTGATCGGCCCGGAGTGCTGTGATCTCGCTACGTTGATCGCGGATCAGGGCACCCAATTGGGTCACGAGATCGAGCACCTGGACCTGCTCGGCTGCATTCATTGGCCCCGGCCGCGGCGATGCCGCGACTGCGACTGCGTCGGGTTTGGCCGCGATGGCGGGTGCTTGATCGTGTCCGGGGCGCGGGGGCGAAGGTTCAACCCCGCGCGAGACGGGTTCAGACGCGGGCTTCAGCGAAATGTCGCCCGGTGCCGGTGGCGCGGCTCGTTCCGGCACTGGCGGCGCCGTAGCCTTGGCCGGGTCTGAAGCTTCGGGGGCCTGCCGGCCTGCCGGGACCGCGGCATTATCAGTCTCGCCCAGTGTCGAATTACGCTCGGCCGACTTCGCCGCCGAGCCTGCTACATCGGTGGAACTTGGAACCGGAGAACCAAGTATCTTAGCGGACATCCCGACCTCGCTCACGATCGGCTCGGCGGGCGCGGCTTTGCCTGCTGCTCCCGGTTTTGCTCCTATAAATGGCGAATTGGGGCCAGCGCGGTCGCGGAACCCGACGACCTCGCGCAGTTGCGCTTCCTTCGGCGGAATGACCACGGCCGGCCGGATGGGCGGTGACGCCGAACCCGGCAAGGGCACCTTTGCCAGATCCGCCGCCGGGGCGATGACCTGGGCCCGGCCTAACCCGAGCGATGTCGCCGCGCGATCAACGGCGGCCCGGACGTCGGCGCCAGAGGGTATGGTGTGGTCGGAGGAGGAAGCAAGGAGCATCCCGCCTGCCGCCAGCGCGATCACGCCCAACGCCGCACCGCCATATAGGAGGCGACGCCTTCCAGCGAAGCGTCCGGTGCCGTGGGACAATGTCGCGCGGAGCGCGGGGTCGGACGAGAGTGGCGGCAGATCCTCGCCTGGTAGGAAAGCTCGAGGCCGGTCGCTATCGACGGCGGTATGATCGGCGGCAGGGGTAGAAGGGTCCATGGCATAAATTCCTGGTGCGGTTCGTGTCCGTACCAAAATCGGCCGCCGTTGCGCGACTGAGCGGAAATCTCGCTGTCGCTGCTTCAGATTTCGGCGTCTGCTTCGCGCCCCATTGCCGCTGGTCCGACTGCCCGATGGCGCTCGCAAAGCCAAGCGTTCGTCGGAGGTCGTCGCGCTTCGACTGCTCCTGATCATTGCGGAGGTGTAAGAGGCGGTTAGCGCTGCCGCTGGACAGCGATGCTCGCCAAGGTGCCGGACCCCGTCGAACACACGAGCGTCATAGGATATTGGACGTGAGTCCGGAGAGACACGATCAGCGCATCAGAAGCGAAGAGAGAACGGCTGTCGGAACCATAATAGCCCACGTATAAGTTAAATTTGTTAGCGGTCCAACCCTTGTTTCTCCATATTGCCCGCATAAATCATTATCGCCTCATGAGGATGGAGGGCGGCCGCGTGAAATGCGAAATTGAATTCCTCGCCGTGGGCGAGGCCATGAAGGCCGGCGACGCGATCATCATCCGATACGGCGACGTCTCCGCCTACGAATTGATGCTGATCGATGGGGGCCACGCCGGAACCGGCGAGAACATCGTCGCGCATCTTAAAAGGCATTTTGGCCCGAGCCCAGTCCTCGAACATGTAGTGCTGACACATTCTGATGCCGACCATGCGTCCGGCCTGCGCACAGTGCTCAAAGAGATTAAAGTAAAGAATCTTTGGATGCACGTGCCTTGGCTACTTGCCGAAGCGTCCAGAGGTCTATTTAAGGACAAGCGGTGGACTGAAGAAGGGTTGTGCAGCAAGATCAAGGGCGAATACGATATCCTCTCGGAAATTTTCGATCTCGGGCGAGCCTCCAACTGCAAAATTTTTTACCCCTTCGTCGGTTCCGACATCGGGCCATTCAAAATCCTATCCCCAAGCCGTGCAGCGTATCGTTACCTTCTCCCGCAGTTTGATAAGACGCCCGATCCCGACCAGGAAGCCATCGAAGCGGGAAGAATGTGGCTCTCCAAAGATACTCTGATCAAGAAAGCAATGGAGGCGGTCAAAGCAGCTGTTCAGAGCTGGACTACAGAAGCGTGGGATAAAGAGCGGCTGCGGGACGGTGGCGTTACGAGCGCCAGCAACGAATCGAGCGTTGTGCTGTACGGTTCCTTTGAAAAGGGAAACGTGCTACTTACAGGAGACGCCGGAATCAATGGTTTAACTTGGGCAGCAGACGAGGCGGATTCGCGGGGTCTGCCCCTGCAGCAAATCTCGTTCGTGCAGATTCCACATCACGGCAGCCGCCGTAATGTCGGCCCGACCATTCTGAATCGATTATTAGGTAGTAGCCAGCGCGAGAATGATCCGGCGCGTTTCACGGCATTCGTGTCGGCACCGAAGGACGATGACCAGCATCCGCGTCGTATTGTGCTAAATGCCTTCAAGCGCCGTGGCGCCAAAGTCTGTGTTACGCAAGGGACCGGCAAGCTTCACTACGGGGGTTTTCCGAGGCGGGATGGATATTCGGATGCGGAAATCGTGCCCTTCTACACGCAAGTCGAGGAATACACGTGACAAAAAGCGGCGCAGCCAATTCGCTAAAGGATCGAAACCGATGACAGCTCTGCCTGACGATCGTTCTAAACGCTGGAGTAGATTGTGCTGTAACCTGGTCAGACATCATTGCCACGTCATGATGAAATGTGATCCGCGTGGCCAAATCAAGAGTGCCTTTCTGCGCCGAGACTACTCAGTATGGGGCATAAAGGGACGAACAGTTTGTCGTTTATTTCGTAGGGACCAGAGATCCTACCTTGTTCCTGTCGATCGCGTGCAATGACCGAACAAGTTGAAGGTCTAATGATGAATTTTCCAAACGTCGACCTAAAAATGTTCGATTACTATAACCGCAACGCCCGTATCTATCCCGCCGTGATAGGGGGGGCACCTGCCATTGCCGCATTGATGATCTTGTTCACGTGGCATGGCGTCTCACCCACGAGCAGCGTCGCGTCCGCTGGTCTGCTGGTGATTCTATATGCTATGTCGGACTTGGCCCGGCAACGAGGCAAGCGCCTAGAATCGGTTCTTTATACTCGGCTTGGCGGTATGCCCTCGATCCGGGTAATGCGCCGGAATGACGATACATTCGACGAGACATCAAAGGAGCGCTACCGCACCTTTCTTGCTGGAAAACTCGCGCGTCCGGTACCGACCACGGAAGAGGAGGCGCGCGATCAAAATGCAGCTGACGGCTTTTACGCGGCTGCCGGAACTTGGCTACGCGAGAACACGAGGGACACGAAGAAGTTTAGCATTTTGTTCAGCGAGAACGTGATGTACGGCTTTCGGCGTAATCTCCTCGGCCTGCGATGGCCGGCAGCAATCCTCAACCTCACGATCTGCATAGTTTGTATTGCAATACTCTGGCCGATCACTTGGCCACTCAATATGAGCGACGACCTAACCGTCCGGGTAGTGATAGTGCTCGTAGTTGCGCTAATTCATGGCCTATATCTGGCGTTCGGGGTGACCTGGAATGCTGTAGAGGAAGCGGCCAACACTTACGGTAGGCAACTTGTGATCTCAACCGAAGCATTTCTCGTTGATGCTAAACTGCCTAGACAGGCGCGGGCGAAGAAAACATCCGCTGTGTAGATAACCGCTGACCTGTTCTAACTGCGGCTCTTTCGCCTGCTCCACAGCCGAATCATCCTCCGGCGGTAGCAACACTGGCGTCGCCGGAGTGATATCGCCATCATACCAAGCGGCACAAACTCCGTCGCAGCCATCCGCACCCAAGACCCACCATAGAGCGTGCCCCTTTCTATGCTGTGGCGCTTCATAGATGTGGCCAAGTATGGAAACATTCAGTCTATGGGGCTGCTCGGACCTTCTGCTATCCCGATTTCCCGCAAGGAGCGCCGACAGTCCGATATCGGCCCGATCTGCTCGTCCCACATCGGAGGCAGACGTATCCGCTGCATGGCAAATGCGCTCATATGTTGGCTAAATATCAGTAATTTGGGCAGATGCAGCGGCAGCCTCTATTCCGGCACGACCAGATTTCCCAAGAACATCACGCCGAGATTGGCGTTGGCGGCGAGATTCACCGTCGAGCCCTTCGGAGCCTCCTGATTCAGCGCCGAACCGACCTGCTGGGCGGCGGTTCCGGCGCCGACGCCGAGCTGCTGCCCGATGTTGAGATGCGTGGTGGTCGTGGCGCCGCCGAGCGGGCTCACTACCGCGGTCGAGTTCGAGGTCGTGGCGATCGCCTGGCCCAGCCCCTGGACGAAGGAGGCGGCGGCCGGGAGGATGAAGCGTTCGAGATAGTGCTCGTCGACGCTGGTCGCCACGGCCGTCTCCATGGTGTCGGGTGCCACGATGATGGCGTTGGCCTCGATCGGTAGCCCATGATGTTCGACGGTCGTGACCCGCACGACCAGCCGGTCGGTGCCGTTCTTGGTGAAGGTCGCGATCATCCGGTCTCCGGCGATCGGGCCGGAATCGGCCTGCAGCACGAGCGGGCCGCCGGTGTCCGAGTTTACCGCCAGGACCGAATGGGCATAGATGCCTCGGCCGGCCGGGACCAGGATCTTACCGGCCTCCGTCCGGACCGGGTCCGAAACGACCGAGGCGGGCGCTATCGTCTTGTGGGTTTCCTCGGCCTGGCGCTGGGTCGTGTGCCGATCGGCGGGCGACCCGGCGGCGCCTTCTTCCGAATCGGCAACCGGGAGCACAATGTCGGTGTGCGGCGGACGCCCGCGGAATGCTTCGAACAGATTGTCGAGGGCCTTCCGATAGGCTTGCTGGGCCTGCGGATCGGTGGCTGGTTGCTGGGCCGCCGCGGGCTGGGTGCCGGGCTCGGCATAGGCGGCCGCGATCCTCACCGGTGCCGGTGCTGCGATCCCGCGCGGTCCCTGCGGGATCGCGGCCGGGATCGGCACCAGTGCCGCGGTCGGAACTTCGCTCGCCGAATTGTCGACGATCTTGGCCGGCTGCATCGTCTGGCTCGCGGCCATCGGCGGCGTATAGGATTGGTGTCCGGCCAGTGCCTTCTGCGCGGCCTCCTGGCCGGCGCGCAGCGCCAGCGCGTCCTGCTCCGGGTTCGACTGCAGTCCGCCGGGGAGCGGATTCATATAGGGCATCTTGGCCGATTTCGAGCTGGGTGCACCTTGGGTCCCGATCAGCATCGCACCGGCCACCAGCGCCGCCATGCCGACGCCGATCCCGGCAATGACGAGCAGTCGCCGCGGCCCGGCCTGGCCGGCGCGGTTCATGAATTCGCCGCGGAGCAGGGCTTGCGGCACCAGGCGCTGGGTGAGACTCGGCATGATCATTGATCCTTGAGTGCGGCCGAGACGGTCCGGCCATTGGCGGAAAGCAGCACGACCGGGATCGCCGGCACGGCGTAGACGGTGAGGCCGCCTTCGCCGGCCTCCGACGCGGTCCATTCAGGCGACAGCAAGGTGTAACGGGTGCGCAGATAGACCCGGTCGCCGAGGCGCCAGGCGCGCAGATCGTCGGGCGAGACGCCCGCGACCGAGAGCGGCGTCGCATCGGCCGGCGGCGTGCCTTCGAGCATGCCGGTCAGGAACGGCGCCCCGGTGTCGGGCGCGGCCGTCTGGGTCACGATCTGGACCTTGGCATTGGGGCCGCGCTCGGCGACGGATACGCTGAGATCGGCGTCGTAGCTTCGGCCGCCGGCGACCAGCAGGAAGGCGATCGGCTTCGGTGCCCCCTCCAGGGTGACCAGCAGCCCGCCGCGCGGCTGCAGCGAGGCCGGGGTGATCTCCAGCACGTTCGAGCCCTTGACGGGGGTGCAGACATAGAAGCCGACCGCGGCTACGGCCGGTCCACCGGCACTGGCGGCGGTGTTGCAATTGGCGCCGCCGGCCGCCGCACCGGCGGGGTTGCTGTTGGTGTCCCAGGCGACCGGCCAGGGCTGGCCGGTATTATCGAAGAACGACACCGCTGTCGGATAGCCCTTGACGGTATTGACGATGTTGGTGGCCTGGCCAGGCGCGTAGGAGAAATTCACCCGCCGGCTTACCGGCGAGGCCTGCTGCGTCGTCACATCTTCCTTGGCGCGCTCATTGTCGCCGTAGCGCTTGCCCAGTTCGCGGATCATCTCAGGCGTGAGCGGGATCGCATTCACCGGCGCCGGGGCCTGCTGGCCGGATTCAGCTGGCGGTTCGGCCGAGGCCGGCCAGCCCGAGGAGGCTGCGGCGACGAGCGCTGCCAGGGCTATCTTCATGCTCATGGGTTCAGCACTCCTCTCGGCCGGATTCATCGCGGGGCCGCGACGAGCTGGTCGATCGCGAGCCCGTCCGGATGATTGTCGTCATTGGTCCGGACCACGGTCGCGGTCATCATCAGATTCTGGGTGCTGGCCTGCTGGGTGTTCTGGCAGGTCTGCACGATCGGGAACTGGACCTCGTAGGCGAGAGCACCGCCGATCACCAGCGAGCGCCGGATGATCGCAGCCCGCTGCGCCTCGGCGTAGCAGAGCAGCATCGCCTTCTGCAGCTCGGCGAAATTCCCGTTGGTGATGTAGCTGTTGGCAAAAGTGTTCCAGCCGGCTTGCGTGAAGTGCCGCCCGGCCGTGTTCAGCTGCACCGGATAGTCGTGATAGTTGACGTTGTAGGGCGCCAGCACCGATTTGACCGTCCAGTCGAGCAACTCGGTGTCGTCGACGATCGGGCTGTCGAGCGCTGTCACCGGCCGCGGCGGATGCTGGCCGTCGATGAAGAAGTATTTGGGCTGCGGCGGATGGGTCCAGACATAGGCGTCATGGGCGGCGAAGCCGACAAGCAGCACGCCCATGCCGATAACGAGGCCGATACACCTCGTGACGAGCGAAGCCTGGAAGTCCGGGTCGGATAATCTGCGCATGATCGCCGCGTGCTGGTTCTGCATGGGTTCGATGGTCCCTTGGGTCCGCGCGACTGGCAGCATCGATCGCCGACCCGGCATTCGAAGAAATCTTCGGCCGACCACGATTTTGCCGTTGCCACTCGCGCATCGTGGTGGGCGGCGCCCGCTCGGCCGCAGTCAACCGAGGCCGGCGGATTTTGACCGGAATTCAGCGCTCTTCTTGCCTTCGTCGCTGATCCGGTTGCCGCAGCGCGGCGCCCAGAAATGCCGCTTCTTCACCGGGCAGAGGCGGAAGACATAGCCGGATGCCTTCATAGTGCGCTCGGCGAGCACGGGATCGAATTCGCCGACGAGATCGGCGCGGTCGCGCCGCGGCAACTGCAGCCGGGTGAAGCGCGAGGCGAGCGCCGAGGCGGTGAGGCCGTAATGCGCCATCGCTTCGGCAATGGCGTCCGGATGCTGCTGTCCCCAGACGCGCATCGAGAATTCCATATCCAGCTCTTTGGTCCAGATCCCTTTCCGGCGTTTGGACGGCGGCGCTGAGACGGGCTTCAGGGCGGCGGACGACGCTACGATCGGGGCCGCAGGGGCCAGCTGGGGAATGGAAAGCGGCGCCTGTGCGGGGATCTGCTCGGCCAGCGCTTCGATCGGGCTAGTCGAGGCGGCTTCCTGCGGGATTCCAGTCGATTGGACCGGCTCCGGCGCGCTCGCCGGGGCCGGTGTGGTGATGGAAAGAACGATCGGTGCTTCGGCGGCAGGAGCGGCTGCCGGGTTCTCGGCGGGGGCGCGCGCCGGCTCGACGGGCACAGGGACGGGGGCCGGCGGCGGCGGCGTGACCCGGCGACAGAGGCTGGGCCCGAGCCGCCAGAGTAGCCGCCGGTCGCGCTTAGGCAGGCCGAGGCGCCGCGCCTTCGCCGAGACCGCGCCGGGCGAGCGATCCAGCTCGCCCGCGATCGACACGATCCGCACACCATCGACCCAGAGGCGGATGAGAAGTTGAACGTCGGCGGCCAGCCACGGATGCCGGCCGGAGGGGCGGCGCATCGGCCGGTCGTGCGGCGTGATCAGTCCAAGCTCGACGATCCGGTCGAACAGGGCGTCGCGCGCCAGGCCAAGATAGAGACACAGCGCCTCGATTCCCTGACCCGCCCGGATCATGCCGGCAAGGACATGATCCAGCGGGGTCAGCGCCGCAATCAACGGTGCGACGAACAGCGCCGTCCAGTGCGGACGCTGAGGAAAATCGGAAACGCCTGGCTCGACCGGCGTCACGGCGGCTCTCCCGGGTGGCTGACCGGGATGAGCTTAGTAGACTATAATTTATAAAATCAATGAAAAAAAGTCGACCATGGTGAATGTCGCTTCAGGGTGCTCCCTATCGCCCCGGACCGCCCGGCGCTCATCCCTGGTTCAGCTCCCCTGCGACCGCTGCTCGATGGCCTTCGCCAACTCGGTGCGCAGAAGGTCCAGGTCGCGGCCCAGCGCCGCGTAATTCGATCCAGTCCGATCGAGCACCGTGCGGATCTCCTCGATGCCGGCCGGCGTATAGCCGCCCAGCGGTCCCCCCGCCGCCGGCAGGAATCGGCTGGCCTCCATGCCCAGCGCCTCGGCCAGCTTCGCCAGCGACCAGACCGTCAGATTCTGTCCGCCGGTCTCGACCGTGGTGATATAGCTCGGCGCCACGCCGATTGCCTCCGCCAGCTGCCTCTGCGTCAGGCCCGCGGCCTTGCGCACATCGCGCACCCGCTCGCCCAGCGCCGCCAGATAGGCGTCGCGCGCGCGCGCTTCTTCGGCTTCGCGGTCATGGTCGATCTTCTCCATCATCGCCCCCTTCCTGCCCGTCACCGGTGCCCCCGCCATCGAGTCCTTCGCCCCGACACGAGCAATTCAAGCCTCAAATCGATGCTACGGCGAGAGCCTGTCTGAAGCCTGAATGCGGTTTTCCTTCGAGATGCGGCATCTCAGTCGCATGGAGCCTGGCGATGATACCGCTTTCATCACGGGAGGTCCCACATGCGTACCCGATTGCTCACGCTCATCTTCTTATTGGCGACGACCCCGGCTCCGGCCTTCGCGGACTTCCGGATCCTCACTCTACCCCAGCCGGCCGTTTCGCCAATTCCGGCGCCGCTGGTGCCAAAACCACCCGCAATCGTCACCGAGAAGCAGCCGCCGCTGGAGCCGGAGCGGCCCCGAATCGCCAAGGCCACCGGCTTCGGTAACTCGGTCCCCCTGTCATTCGCTGTGCGGCAAATCATCCCACATGGAATAAAAGTCGTCTACGGCAAGGGCGTCGATTCCGCGGCGCCGGTTTCGTGGCAGGGCGGTGCGGCCTGGGATGCGGTGCTGCGCGACGCGGTCGCACCGCTGGGACTCCATGTTCATCTGCAGGACGCGACCTTGCTCATCAAATACTGACCTCACTCGCGCAGCCACCTGTGAGCCTCCCGGAACCTGATCACCCGGAGATCACTCCATGCCAGACCTCTCAGCAGACTCCGTCCAGACCTGGTTCGCGATCAGCGCACCAGGTCTGGATCACCTCGACCACCTCGCCACCCGCCCGATCGAGCAGGACCCCGTCGTGGCCGAGGCACTCGCCCGGCTCGGGGCAGCGTTGGACGAAGCCCGCTTCCGGGATGGCCCGGGGCTCGACGCCACGCTCGCCACCGAGCCGGCGCGGTCGATCCTGCGCGCGATCCTGGCGCAGCTCGGGTTCCACCGCATGACGCGGCTCATGGCCTGGCTCGCCGAGTCTCCCGGCGGATCCCTCGTGCTGCAGGGGCTGCTCGACCCCGCCGACCGCAGTGGTGCCGGGGATCTGTTGCGCATGACGCTGGGCGAGTTGCACCGCCAGGCCCTCGTCGCGCGGCTCTATGCCGCCGAGCGTCTTGAGGCCCTGCTCGCCGCCTGTGATCCGGCCCCCGAGGAGGCGGCACGATGACCCGCGGCAAAGCCTTTTCTGTCGCGGCGGCGCTCGCGCTTTCGGCACCGGCGGTGGCCTTCGCCCAAGCGTCCAGTTCCTCGACCGCCTGCAGCATGTTGGCCCAGAGCGCGAGCAACGGCGCCCAGGCCCGTATCGCCGCCGACAATGCCCAGATCCAGCCGCCCAAGAGCGTCACGACGCTGTCCTGCCTCGACAATTTCTTCAACGGGACGGGGCTCAACCTCATCACCAGCTTGCTCGATCCGACGAAGCTCCTGACCGCGGTCGAGGGCCAGATCTGTGCCGCGGTCAAGGCCGAGTGGAACAGCCTGACCGGCGGCGCCCAATGCGGGTTGACGATCACCGGCTTCAACCTCGGTTTCGGCGGGCTCGGCGGCGGCAGCTTCTGCCCGAAGCTGAGTTTCGGGGGCGGCGGCCCGCCGATCGGCAGCGTCGGCCTCTCGGGCAACAGCGGCCTCAACGCCGCGGGATCTCCCACCGTGCCGACCGGCTATACGGTCACGCCCCTCAGCGGGCTCTGGTAAAGGACCACTTCCATGACCAAGAAATTCGTGAGTTTGAGCACCGTCGCCGGCATCGCCATCGGCGTCACACTCTTCGGCGTCGTGCCGGCCTATGCCGATCTGCCGACGGTCGACGTGCTGGTCGACGGCGCTGTCAAGGCACTGGAGCAGGCCGTCGTCAGCGCCATCGGCGATGTGGTGTCGTCGATAACGGGCTTGCAGACCTCGCTGACCCAGACGCTGAACAACGGCTTCACCCAGAACGCCAATTACAGCAAGGCGCAGATCGGGGCGCATCAGCAGATCACCGATGCCAGCAACACGGTGATGGCGCGCTTCGCCCTCGATACCCGGGCGCACCAGATCGTCGACGAGCATGTCGCGAGCCCGGTCCATTGCGATGCCTTGAACAATGGCGCGGCCGTAGTCGTCTCCAGCGCGCAATCCTGGAAGACCGCGCAAAGCATGGAGAATGTCAGCGACCCGCGCGGCGAGGCGTTCCCGAACCAACCAGCCTATTACGGCGCCAGCCAGGCGGTGCAGGCGGTCAATCAGCTGCATCTGTCGCGCTACTGCTCGCCGACGGAGTCCGCAGCCGGCCTCTGCTCGATCTCGGCCCTGCCCAATGCCGACCAGCGCGCCACCAGCCTGTTCGCGACCGGCACCTATGACGGCCAGCAGGGCGTGACGGCGGCGAACGACTACGCCACCAACCTGATCCAGCCGGTCGTGCCGGCCTCGCTGCGCGGCGATCAGCTGACCTCGGTCTCCGGCCAGGACGCGGCGGCACGGCGCCGAGAATATAATGCCCGCATGTCGCTGGCCCATAACGTGGTCGACTATGTCATCGCGGCTCAGGCGCCTTCGACGCCGCTCAACGCACAACAGGAGCAGCAGGCGCAGAATGAAGGTCTGACGCCGGTTACGACCGCGTCCTGGCTGGAAGCGCTGACGCTCGATGTCGATCGGCGCTACAGCGACGCCAATTGGGCGGGCCAATTGCAGACCATGCCGCCGGCCTCGGTCGAGCGCGAGGTCGCCCTCGAACTGGCCGCTACCAACTACCTGCTGCTGCAGAACTATAAGGTGGGGTTGATGAACGCCAGCACCGCGGCGACGGGCTTGGCCCAACAGACCGAGAAAGACTTTCCGCCGGCGACCCAGATGGCGACGCCGTCGATGTCCGGGAATTGAGGACCCGCCATGCGCGAACCACAACCGACCAGCGACGCCGCCAGAGGACCTGACCGTTCCCGCCCGGAGCCGCCGGAGCAGGCATCCCCGGCCTCCGGCGCACCTGAGACGGCGCCCGGCGATACCGCGGCCGACACCCGGTCCCGAAGCGCCGGGCGCCGCGACCTGAAGGACGTAATCGCCCGGCTCGACGCGGCGGCTCTACAGCTCGAACTCATCAATCCAAGTCTGGCCAACAATATCCGGACGATCGTCCAGCAAGCCAATGGCCCGGCTCAAGCCGATCAGCCGGCATTCCGGACCCGTGTCGCCTATGCCTTCGTCGAGACCGAGAAATCCTCCGGTCCTCTGGCCGTCGCCCCGGCAATCCGGGAAGAGATGCTTCGTCTCGCGACGAGTGTGCCGGGTCTGCTGAACGAACGGGCTCAGGATCTGCTGAAGGCGACCATAACCATCGCCGACTCCAAGCTCGCCTCCGATATTCGCGCCGCCGCTGCCGACATCGCCCGGCAGCCCCAGCAGAGCACGCCCGACATTGAAAGCCGATTGGATATCCTGGAGAACCGCGCCCGCCTTGCCGGCCGGGTGCCGAGTGCCGACGCAGGCGCGCCCGCTGCCGCCAATCCGGCGGCTCCGGCGGAGACCGCGAGAGTACCGCCGCCCCGGTCGTCCATCGGAGTCTCCGAAGCTGAGCCACCGCGGTCGGCCACGCCGCATCGTCTGCCACCAGCCCAGCACGAGACGCGGCAGCCCGAGCGCGAGCCGGCGCAGATCGCCGGGCAATCGGCCGGCGTCAACGCCATTCTCAGCATCGTGGCGGCTTTCCGGCGCCCGGAACCGACGAAACCGCTGCCCTGGGATGGGCCGCCGGCTTCGCTCGCCGAACGGCATGACCGGTTCGAGCGCCAGGTCATGGAGCCTCGGCGGGGCGATCAATCGATCCAGGCTGCCGAACGAGCGGGCCAAGCCGCGCTCGAGGCGCTGCGCGGGTTCGGCGCCGGCCCCGCTGCCGAGATCCTGACGCGCATCCAGGATGCCGCCAAGGCCACCCCCGGCGGGCTGCCGACGGTGCTGTCGGAGATGCGCGAGGGCGGGCGCTTCGCCGGGCTGCGGCAGGAATTCAACAGCGCGCTGGTGACCGAGCAGGGGATTGCCGCAAGCTACGATCGGGCCGTCGCCGGTCTCGCGCAATATGGTGCGCAGCGGACGGCCATCGAACCGCTCCTCGCCGGCAAGGCCAATGCCGCCAACCTGATCGGCAAATTCGAGAAGCTCGACGCCGAGATCGGCCAATCCGCCTCGGCAATCCCCGGAAGACAGGACGGCAAGAGCGCCCTCGACGAACTCGCCGCCAAGACCCGCGAGATCATCGCCGGCGCGGTCGAAACCGTGCGCTACGCCTTCGGCCGCTCGGCAGAGGCGACAGCTTCGCCGTCCCCGAGCCCCGGCGCCGGGCCGTAGTAATCGGGTCAGCGTCACTCGCGCATCTTCTCCGCATCCTTGCTGGGTCCAGACCCCTCGCGAGGATGCCATGCGCCGATCCACTCTCCCCTTCATCGCTCTGCTTTTCGTCCTGCTGCTGGCCGCCATGGCCGGCCACGCCGCGGCCCAGACGGCAACCCCGTCCAACCCCAACAATGTCAGCTGGTCGGCGCTCGATCCGGGCAACGACTGGTCGGCCCAAGCGATCCAGAGCGTCTTCCCGGTGAACGGCTCCGCCGCCAATTCGACCGGCAACGAGTCGACGGTGATCGGCACGATCGTCGGCCAGTTGACCGGGTTCATCAGCGCGATCGCGATGGCCTTCGTCTGCTATACGAGCCTCGTCAACATACACCGGGTCGCCGAGACTGCGAATCTGCTCTCGCGCGGTATGAGTTCGCTGTTCCTGGTCCGGGTCGGCTTCGCCGCGATCATGATGTTTCCGCTGAGTTCGGGCTTCAGCACCGGGCAGGCGGCCGTCGTCCAGACCGCGATGTGGGGCATCGGCATGGCGAAATCCGTCTACACCAACGCCGTCCAGGCGATCGGACCGGATTCGATGCTGCTCGCCAACCCGATGATACCCGGCACGCAGACGGTGGTCCTCAATCTGATGCAGGACGAACTCTGCCGGGCACTCGTCAACCAAGCGTCCGGCAACCCCAATCTCGTGCCCGAACCGACACCGATCAAGAGCGCACCCAACCCCGGCGGCATGCCGGGTGGGTTCATCACCTGGTCCTATTCGCTGGCCGCCGGCAACGAGACCGGCTCGCCCGTCTGCGGCACGGTCACGATCCAGCAGCCGAACCAGAATGCCACCAACATCGCCGGCGTCTCGCTCGACATGACCAGCCAGCAGCAGACGATCCTGACCAACGTGCTGCAGAACGACATCCAGCCGGCGGTGCAGACCGTGGCCGCTAATTTCTGGCTGAACAAGCAGGCCTCGGCCCTTCTGCCCCTGCAAGGCGTGCTGCAGACCGCGACCAACGACTACACCCAGCAACTCACCAACGTGGCCACGACGACGATGGCGTCGCTGCGCGCCGGTCTCCAGGCCGACCAGGCCCGCGCGGGCAATGTCGGGCTGATCCAGAACGAGAACCAGCTCTCGGCCTTGGGCTGGACCTCGGCCGGCGCCTATTATCTGGAATTCGCGCGATTGAACGGCTCGACCCTGTCGCTGGTCAGCGCCACACCGAACGTCAACCCGCCGAGCTTCGAGGGGCTGGGGCCATCGCTCTCCGCCGATCTGGCGCCGATGCTCCAGTCGGAGACGGCGTATCTGACCAAGCTCGCAACCTATGTTCAGACCAATGACGGCATCGACGCACCGGGTGGCAATGCCGACCTTTTCTCCGGCGCCACGCCGGGCGAGGACGGCGCCAGCGCGCTCGAACAACTGCTCCGCCGGATCCATCTGACCGAGCGCATCACCTATCTCTTCGCCAACGCCATCTCGCCGGCCAACCAGTGGCAGGACCCGTTCGCCGGTCTGATGCAACTCGGCCATGAGATGATCCTGACCTCGATGACCGCTCTCGGCGCCGCCGGCCTGCTCTCGTCGACCACCGGCACCGCCGCGGTCACGGCGTTCAATCTTCTCACCCTCGACTTTCCGGCTGCCGGGGCCGGCGTCATCGCCCATCTCATGATGCAGTTCCTGGCCACGCCGATCTTTCTCGCCTGCATGGCGATCCTGATCCCCGGCCTCGTCATCGCCTTCGTGCTGCCGATGATCCCCTGGGTCATGTGGATGGGTGGCGTCGCCGGCTATCTGATCCTGGTGTGCGAGGCGGTTGTCGCCGTGCCGCTCTGGATGCTGGCGCACATGACCTTCGAGGGCGACGGCCTCCATGGGCGGGCCGGGGAAGGCTACAGCCTGATCTTCAACGTTCTGTTCCGGCCGACCCTCATGCTGCTCGGCCTGATCCTGGGCTACTTCGTGTTCGACGCCATGTCCTGGCTGATCCGCGAGAGCTTCGGCATCGCTGCCGGCTTCGTGCTGCAGAACGGCTGGCTCGTGACCAACCTGCTCGGCATGTTCGTACTGCTGTCGATCTACGTCACCTTCCACATCGTCATCGCCTTGAAATCATTCCAGATGATCGCACTTATCCCGCATCATCTGCCGAAGCTCATCGGCTTCGCCGCGGCCAGTCGGGTCGATGTCGACCAGTTCAGCAAGGATGCAGCACTGGTCGGGGTCGGTGGCGCGTTAGAGACCGTTCGTACCGGCATTCAAGGCAATGCGTTGGGACGAGCGTCTGGAACTCAAGCGATCTCGCGGGCGCCGTCCGCAGGCGCTTTGGCATCGCCTCGTCGTATCTTGCCCCCGGTAGGATCCGCCGAAAATCGTAGAGCAGGAGGCGGAATGGACAGTACACTGAGCGCCTCGACCGATGTTCCCGGCGCCACTCCGGAGGTCTGACATGTTTTTCGGCGACAGCGGCGGTTCCAACGCATACTTCTGGTATAGACGGGGAAAGTCTGCTGCGAGAGCCTCTCAGGATATGGCGGAGCTTGCGGCGTTCGTCCAAAGAGGTTTTAGGCCGCCGCAGGTCGTCGTCGATCGTGACACGGCGATTGCCGAGACCTATCGCCTCGACGACGAACTGCGAAAGGCCAACGGTGTCATCCAGCAGTGGATGGATTACTGCACGCAGCTCGAAACGGCTCTGTCCACCACAGATGCCGAACTCGCCGAACTCCGCACCAAGAATGCGGGCCTGAAAAGAGACCTCGACATCGCGGTCCAAGCCTACCAGGAGAGTGCGACCGAACATGCCGCGCTGGTGAAGCGGGTCCTCGATTACACGCGCAAGGACAAATCTTGACCGGCCGGTAGCCGGCGCCACTCGCGAGGCCGAGGCGCATGGTGAAATCTCTCAGAAGGAGACCACCATGCGCCTTTTCCTTCACGTCGCGATCCTGTCCTCGGTAATCGTGGTATCGGCCTGCGGCTCCGGCAATCTCAAGACCTCGGCCGACTATGATGCCCCGGCGGCTCCGCCGATCCAGCACCCGAACTATGATCCGTACGCGGCCTATGGCCAGGCGAATGCGATCTGGCAGCCGCCCGCCGCCGACCGCAACGGTACGATCGTCAAACCGCATGAGCCCTCAACATCGCTCGATCGGCCCGATTACGAACACGCCCCTTGGGCGACCCGTGGCGAGACCGCGTCGTCGTCGGCGCCTCGGGGACGTTCTGAGGTAGCCAGTGACGAAGGGGAGCGGCGCAGCCTCGTTGCCGATCCTGCCACTTTCCGGACGGGGTCGCTCATCCAGCACTTCATCACACGCCCTTCAACATTCGGAGACCGCGCCTCTCGTATGCCGGTTGATTCGGCGCCACCGGGACGGCTGTTCAGGAAGACCTTGAGCGGCAAATGCCGCAGGGTGCGACACATCAGAAGATCGCCTCGATCTCGGACGGCGAAGCCTTGCTCCGGGGCCGGAGGACGAAACCGAGTTGGAGGGCCGCCAGGCTATCGCAGAGAGTACTGAGTCGGGTCCCCGGCAAGCCCGTCTCAACCGACAATATCGTCGCCTGGCGGAGGTTGGTCTTCTCGCCGAGGCTCGTCTGGTTCAGACCGAGCTTGCGGCGGCGGCGAAGGGCGTCTCCTATCTGCTTGGGCGCCCGCGCGATCCGCTCCATGGGGGCTCTCCAGAGTCAGACCGTTCTATATGCCCTAGTGTACAGTCTCGACGATACGCTATAGAGTATATTCGCAGTTTATACTCTCTGGCGTATAGTGGTAAACTCCGCTACTTAGTACTGCTCATCGAATCGCCAACGGCCGTCTGCAGTCGGTATTGGGCCTCTCTACCTGACAGACGCGTTCTAAAGGTCGGAGATGGCGTGGGATTCTGGTAAGTCTGGTTTCAGCATCGATAAGGCGATAACGGACATTCGCCCTTCGGCCACACTGGGCCGAATTTCGTCACTATTTTGGTTCGCCAAATGGATCGCCCGACGGTGACATCGGCTGAACCCACGTTGAATGACGGTAAGCCTAGAGCCCCTGGCCGGTCATGACAGCCATCCCGTCTTTTCCAGCTCGTAGGAGCGATCCAAGTGACTGACCGTTTGGGAACGCCAGCGTCATAACAGGGCCAATCATGCAGCCGGTGGCATCCTTTTCGGCCGAGTAGCTGCTGCTCACCACGCCTCGAATGACAGCGCCCTTCGCGCCGAAAATCGGTGAGCCACTCATCTTGCCAGGGATCCGGGCGCGAAAGGCAAAGCATGGACCTGGCGTCCTGACCTGCCTATTCTCGGCGTGGTTCAGTAGGTAGACCTCGGTCACTTCACCTACCGACACGAATAATTCCCACTCGAACGCGCCGACGCACGGGCGCCCGTCGACGTAGCTGATCGGAATATCCTCCATCAGCGCGTATCCGATCGCACACGCCGTCTCGCCTACCAAGAACGGATTCACAGAGAGGTTCAGTGGCTGATAGGCCGAACCGTCTCCCCGTTCTTGGAGCTTGCAGACCGCGACATCAGTATCACTCTCCAGCGTGTCCGGCACATGGAACAGAGGGCTCTGCCGCCATTTACCCCAATACCAGCTTTCTACGAACGGTCGGAATTCGAAGGTGTTCGGCGCCCTCGCCGGGCTCACCGGTATGAGCACGCCCAGGGCGACGCCGTCGAGCGCCTCGACATTGCCTTTCCGTCCCACGACCTTACCGTATCCGCTGTCGCGCGGATCCAGGACCACATGGCTCGCCGTCACGACATAGCCGGTGCAGCTGACCATGAACCCCGTGCCGATGCAGCGCATCGCAGGGGCTCCGGGTACCCACGCCACCACAGGCACAATGCTCTGCTTCATAAGAAAGTCGGTCGGCCCGAACGAAGCGAACATGTCTCCCTGGTTCGAAGGTGGCGTGGTGGTCAGCATTTCCATTTTGCTGTCGAACGCAAAGAAGTCGGCGTCGTGCCCGGCCTTTGGTGTAAGGTGGATGCCCTTCAGGCCATGTATGCCCCACCGGCCGTCAGGGAGGCGGGTCCAGAGGGGCTTCAGAATTCCGATTTCAGCGCTGTCTTCCATAAGTCGATCATAGCGCTGGATGGATGCGACACCAACGGGCGTCTCGCGCCGCAGGCCACAAGGTCACGGTAGGGGTATCCGCTATCAAAAGCAGCTGATGCAGCCTGTACAGCCGCAAAGGGCGCGATGCCGCCGCTGGCAGTCCGTGGGGAACGCCCGCTCAAAGGACTGCGCATGGGCTGCCATATGACCGACTCGCGGTCGGAACCGCCGAAACTCCCCGGATCGGCGCGCGCTCGCCCGGAACGGAAGGACTGCTTGCGGACAATCAAACCAAAAAAATCAGCGGTTTGTGCAACGGAGCGTGCCACGACCATGAATGATCACAAATCGATCGCAGGCCAACGGTGGCGTGATCGACACGCCTCACCTCTTTGGGTTGCCAATCAGATCTTGTCGCTCTCGGGTTTGCTTGGCTTGTAAATGGCAACGGGGCATTGCGTTGTTGTCTGCCAATCTCAGGCGGCTACCTCTGCCTCAAGAGGCTCCTCGTCATCCAAGTCAATCTCAGGCGCTAGCTTAGCCTTCTTGCCTTCGCTGAGCTGACGTTTTAGTACGCGCAGCGTATTGATGTAGTAGGCTTCCGCGGCCCGCCAGTGGCGGAAGATGCGGCATCGGATTTTGGACACAAATACCTGCGGCTCAAGAGCGAGGAACAGTGCGGAGGTCGACGAAATGTTCGAGAATATCTCATTCTGAAGCGCGTTGTTCTCAGGAAGGTGTGACGGATTGAAGTTCTCGTAGATAAAATTTCGCACTCCCTCCTTGTAAAGGCGCCACTCTCGGGCACCGACGGCGACATCGGCCGTATTGTTAAAGTCGTGGGGTGGCCCGAGATGGTGCAGGTGCGAGAAAAGCTCGTGCGTCCCCTCGTCGAACATCTCACCGGAAATGATGACGACGTCGACGTCGCTTGTTTCGGCGAATGGCCTGCCGAACTTGTAGGGCGATGGGCTGAACCCTAGCTTTGCGCTGCCGACAATGCAGACGTCCTGGTAGCCGATGGAAAATCTGTCCGCCACTTGTTCCCGAAAAATGAGGTACTTCATGGGACTCTGGGAGAAGACGAATGGCAGCCCCTCCAGAAAAAACACCTTGGCGACCACGCCGAAATTGTCCATCGCTACGAGGAGGGAACGGAGGTCCTCAGCTGAGAGATTGGTGCTCTTGACTAAGATTTCGAGCAGTTTCCGCTGCTCGCTCTCTGGAGCCTTGGTCGTTGAGTGTGCCGGGGCATCTGCCTTGTTCACAAATTTCCTCCGTCATCCGAGCGCCTCGCCCCACCCTACGAGGTCCGCCGCACAATATTCCTAGGTAATCGGAAGAGCCTACATCATTCACGCACAAAACCCCGAGTCTGCAATCCCTACGACTTGCTCAATTAACCTTAATCAACGTGTCAACGCCAGGGCCCCGATTCAATTCAAGGATCATTGACGACCAGTGGCTTTCGGTCAGCTCGTCGTGAAAGCGGGAAGTCTTGAACGGGGCGCGAAGGAGCCGGCGCCAGGTGACGCTGAAGGTCCGCTCCTGGGATCGGCCAGCCGGCGGTTGGATGACCGGCATGGGGTCGTATGCGGAAATTCATACGCCGGGCGTTTCCCGACCCCGCTGGGTATGGCAAAGGGTCGAACTGCCGCTCAAAACGTCGCTCCTCAAAACGCCGGCCCAAGACAAGGCGAGGCAGCGGCGGCATCTGCGGCGGTTCGGGCCTGCTCTTGGGCGTCGTCGCCGCGCAGGATCTTGTCGGTCACACAGGTGCCCGCCGCGCCGATTTTCGCGACGATCAGATAGGGCCGCTCGGCACTCGATTCCGGATCTTCCATGACATTCAGTTCCGTGATCAGGGCGATTGGTACCTGCTTGCCGCCCACCTGGCGCACCCGCCATTCCGCCTTGCCGCCAAGGCGGGAGAAATGGGAGGTAACAACGGTCCAGAAATCCAGCGGGTGCAAGGATTTGTCGGGAAAGACCAGCGTCACGGACATGCGCGAATCAGAATCTATCGCCAACAGCCGGTAATCGGCCGCGCCTGGGCACCGCAGCGTGACATCACCGCTTTCGCCATTGGCCGGCAATGTCCGGCACTGTTTCGGCTCGAGTGAGGTGTAGAGGCTGGTGATCATCCCGTCGCCGGCCGCGCTTGCCGGCACCGCGAGCAATGCCGTCACCGCGAGGCCAAGAATTCCAATCGCCATCGGGCGCCGGCCGATTGCCGGGATCGAAAACCGAGTCGACATCGACGCGCTCAAGCAAACCGAATGCCGCTCGCGGCGGAGTCGAGCTGCCCGTCCTCGTAGCCGGTGCGCAGTGCGCCGATCCGGCCAAGGAAGGATTGCGGAAAGGCTGCGACTTGGCTGGCATCGCGCGTAAAGCCGACATGGACGTGATTGACGTGCGGGTCAGCGCCGGAATACGGATGCTTCATCGGCCGCTGCGTGCTCCAAATCTGATGGTTCCAGATGATTTCGTCGAATCCCAGATCCTGAACCGAATCGATGAACAGATCGAACAGGCGGTCGCCCAGCGATTTCTCCGCTGGGACGTTGACCAGCAGGCCGATATCGAGCGCCCGTCCCTCGGCGTGATGCGAGAGGGTCGTCGTGCCGCGGACAGTGCGATAGTTGTAGATCCCATCGAAACGTAATCGGAAAATTGGCGTTGATCAGTTTCCAGAGCGCGATCGGGGCAGGTTGAGGTCCATTCCAATTCGGCATCGCCCGGTCCTCCATGCCGCAATCGCGGGCAAGGACATCCGATGTTCTCTTCCCGCTGCTAGAGAATATAGAGATGTTTGCACGGTGAGCAAGAATCATTGAGCCGCGGCGGTTTGCGATCGCAACCGTTGCCCGCGCGGCCTCATGATCCGCGGCAAGCTATGGCGCCATCGGATAGAGGTCCCACTGATCGTTCCATCCAGATTCTCTGTGCCACGTCATCCTCCAGTTGCCTCAGGCGCCGAGGAAAGGCATCGCGATACCTCGACCATTGGCAGCGGCATAGTCGGGATCGCCAGCGCGGTCTTCGTGCGCTCGAACTCGTTCGCCTCGCCGGTTGGAGCGCGGGGATACCCTCAGCTGTACATTCGGCGCCCGGGCACACGCCCCAGGTCAAGCTCCGCGCTCTCGACGGTCCGATATCCGAGGCTGCGATAGCCGGCCTCACGCTTGACCGCCATCTTTGCCAGCATCGGCTCGTTGCCATCGACATAGTCGTAAATGACGACTTCGTGTTTCGTGGCGTGCAGGCGGTGGAGCCGGCCGGCATATTGCGTCAGGATCCCCCGCCAGGAAATCGGCATGGTCAAGAACAGCGTGTCGAGACGCGCGTCATCGAAGCCCTCGCCGAGATAGCGGCCCGTCGCCAGCAAGAGCCGCTCCTCACCGGCCGGGATCGAAGCCAGGGCTTCCGTTGCTGCACGCGACTGCAGGGCACTCATGCCGCCGCGGAGAACGATGAGATTCTTCGAGAATTTCGACAGTCGACCCGTCAGGAGATCGAGATGGTCCTTGCGCTCGGTGATGACCACAGGCGAACGCCCCGCTTCGAGCGCCGCCATTATGTCATCGAAGATCAGATCGTTTCGCGCCCGGTCTTGGCCAAGCTTCGCGTAGAGTTCCTGGATGGCCGGCTTTTCGTCGGGATCGTTCCGCGCTGCGCGAAATTCCGTGCGACGGAAGACGACTTTATGGTCGAACGGCCGAATGGCGGCCTGCTTCCTGGCATCGACGCGATGGCGGACCGGACCGCACTGCATGAAGATGATCGGATGGTGCCCGTCCTTCCGCGTCACGGTGGCGGACAGGCCGAGGACGTATCTGGCCTTGGCGCCCCGCGCGATCGCTTCAAAGCCGACGGCCGACAAATGATGACATTCATCGGCCACGACATGGCCGTAATCGGCCACCAGATCGGCGACGACACCCTGGCGCACCAAGCTCTACATGAGGGCGACATCGATGATGCCGGTCGGCTTCTTCTTCCCGCCATGGATGACGCCGAGTTTGTTCGGCTGGATATCCAAGAAGGTTTGGAGGCGCGCGACCCATTGATCGAGAAGTTGCCGGCGATGGACCAGGACCAGGGTGTTCCGATCGCGCGCGGCGATCATCTTCGCGGCAATGACGGTCTTGCCGAAGGCCGTGGTCGCGGCGAGCACCCCCGTTTCATGCGGCAGAAGTGCCGCGGCGGCTTGATCCTGTTCCGGTGTCAGCTCGCCGAGAAACCGTGTCCCGATCGGTTGTCCTTGCTGGCGCTCGTCGCGCAGCGTGGCTGCGATGCCCATGTCGCGGAGAAGGCCCACGAGATCATCGAGACACCCCCTTGGCAGGGCGATGTGTTTCGAGAACAGCTCGGCGCAGGAGATGATGCGCGGCTAGCCGAAGGTCGGCAGGCGCATGGCCTGCTCGGCATAAAATTCTGGATTCTGGAAGGCGGCCAAGCGGGCGATGCGGTTGACGAGCGACGGCGGCAGCTCAGCCCGGTCGATATAGACCTGATTGCCCAGCACGATCTCAACCGACTCTGGCAGGGCGCCCACCATCGGCGCCTCCTTGCCACGGCGGGACGGTAGCGCCGTCCAAGGTTCGTCATCCTCCTCGGTCGAGGGGAGCCGCACTCCGATAATTTGTCCCGATGCGGCGGCGTCAGCGACAATCGCCAGAAGTCCCGCGGGCGACAGCCGGCCAATCGTCGACAGATACGCCCACTGGTCTTCGAAAGGCCGGAAATCATCATCGAGAAAGACGCTGTTGCCGTTCTCGCGTGGCCGGTTCTGCAGCGGTAGGGCGATGAGATTGCCGAACCCGCCGGCCGGCATCGTGTCCTGGCTCGGGAAAAACCGATCATAGGAATCGAAGCCGATATCGGGGCAGCGATCCATCGTCGCCGTGACGAGAAGCGTCCCGAGCCGCCGCGCGTCGCCTGCCGACACCGGTTCGGCAAAGAAGATCCAGGCATGTGCCCCGTTGCCCGAGCGTGACCGCTCGACGGCGACGGGGATACCCTTCGCCCGCGCCGTATCGCGGAATGCTGCGACATCCTCCATCCACGATTTCTTGTCGAAATCGGCGGCGAGGAGCCAGCATGTCTCGTCCGGCAGCATCGGATAGACGCCGATTGTGAAGTCCGCGGATTTTCCGGCCGCTCGCCCGGTCAGATGGGACCGGATGATGTTCTCGCTGAGGGGGACGAATGCCTGATTTGGGCATTCCCCGCATTTGACCTGCGGCTTGCCGCAGACACCTCGAACCCATTCATTTGCGCATAACGGCGCATAGCCTGCCTTCCCCGTCTTTGGATTTTCCCACCGGCGCGGCAGCACATCCTCTCGCCCGCGGAACAGGCTCTGGAAGAGCGCAATCTTCTCGGCGGTGGGCGAAATCATGGTGACGGGAGTGGCGGCAGGCTGCAGCCGTTTCGCTTCCTCGACTTGCGCTTGCTCCAGCGCACCCAGTCGCTCGGCTATCTCCGACCGTTCGCGGTCGAGTTCAATGAGCCGGCCCCTCAGCGCCGCAATCTGCCGAACTTTGTCATCCGTGATGCTAATTCTATCCGTGCCTTTCAGTAGGAATGAGCCGCTACGGCAGCTATCGATCGGGGTGTGATCTTAGACCCGGGGCACCAGCGAAGGGGAAGCGACGGCTTCCCAATATGAGCGTGGTGCCGGAACGCCATCCCGCCATTCGACCGGCACTTTTGGATCATACGTCGTCAGCCGGGCGTGTTCGCCGGGTTCGACGAAGGCATGGGAGGCGGCCCAGGCTTCGATCGCTCGTCCGACATCGTCCTCGACAATCGACGCCGTGACGCTTTGTGCGCGATCGAGGCAGCGGACCAGTGGCGCAGGATCGTCATGACGGCTGAGCGCGCGCAGCGCGCCGAGATAGTCTTCCCGATACACGGTCGGGATGACGACGCGCGCAAGATTGCCACGCACCAGTTCGGCCGCCATCAGGATGCGGCTGATGCGGCCGTTGCCATCCGTGAAGGGGTGGACATCGGCGACGAGGAAGTGAACGAAGATGGCGCGCGCCATCGGCTCGTCGAGGCCGGCCAACAACCGGAATCCCTCGTGGAGCGTACCGCGAACCTGAAGCGGCGGGACGAATACCGTGTTGCCGGCTTTGTTCGGCTGGGTCTTGAAACTGCCGGGGCCGACTTCCGGGCGGGCCTCCATGAGTGCCGAATGCCGGCCTCTGAGAGCCGCTTCGAACGCCTCGAGATCGCCCGGCGCTCTGGCCATGTCCTCGACCGCGGCCAGTTGCCGGAATGTGGCGAGCACGTCATGGCCATCCTGGGGCCGGCGCTCGGGGATCACGCCGTCGAACACGATGGCGCGGGCTTCCTCGACGAGAAACTTCGTGCCCTCGATGTAATTCGAGAAATAGGCCTCGATGAAAGCCGTCGCCGTTGCGGCAGGCGTGCCTGAGCCTTCATCGGGCCGGCGCGGCATCGGCGTCGCACGCAGATGGGCGAACAGGATGTTCAGCCGGTCGACGCAGGCAGTGTCGATCGGTTCGCCTCGCGCCATGGCGATGCCGGCTTGTGTCGACAGCGTTGCCTTCCGCGATCGGAGCAGGGCGCCGATCAGCGCGTCCAGGATCTGAAAGGCATCAGCGGCGCCGAGGGAGCCTGCGAGCGCGCGGGCCTGCTCGCGGATTTCATTGAGCCGGGCTTCGCCGGCAATGTCGCACTGGCGCACGAGAAACTGCTCGACCGCCGGCCGGCCGAGGCCGCGCGCCATGCCGGAGCGTTCCCGTGTCGGGGCCAGGTTCTCGAGCAATTGGCGCGGCGTCGAGGCGAGGTAGAGGCCGGAGAATGGCGTATCTCCGGGCATCGGGCCGGGCCCGGCGGCGAGCCGTACTTCGATGCCGGGCAGTGACAGAGCACGACGGGACGGACCGGTGAGGAAGACATAGCCTGGCGATCGCGGCCGATCAGCCACCTCCGGGTGATAGGCGGGCGCTGCAAGCGCCGCCGACCGTGCCGAGATCACGGCGCCCGGCAGCAGCTTGCCAAGAATGGCCCAGATATTCCGCCGCGTGATCGCTTCCGGGCTATCCCGAAGATTTGTAGTATAGACCCGCGGCACGATCTGACGGAGTTGACCGCTCTTCGCCAAGCGGCGGATGCGACGGTCTTCGGTGTCGCCGCCGCTGTGGGTGAAGAGAAGCTCGGCCATGGCGATCTCTCGCATAAGACGGCTTGCAGTTGGCCATCGATACGAATTCATAGCATAAGGCTGAGGTGTTGTCCGTACTCCTAGCTTAAGCGTGGCGACCGCAACGATACCGGCCGGTGAGCGGGGCACTTCCTTGGGCGATAGCAATCGGCCGCGAGATCAAATCGGCCAGAAACCCCTCGGCGTCGTCAGGTACTCCAATGCGGTGGCAAGCCGACGCTCTCGAAGCTGGAAGTTCTGGAGTGCGCTGCGAAACGCCATCAGGAAAAACGCGACGCAGAACGGCAGGAACTCGAGCAGCGGCACGAGATGGGACGCGGTAAGCGGGGTGGTCACCGTCCGGAACAGCAGCAGCAGGAAGAACACCCAGCCGAGGCCGAATGCGAGATAGGCGGCCCGAGCGGCCTCGCGCTGCCGGGTCGACAGAAGTGCATCGAGAACTGCGACGGTCATGCCGTGGGCGAAGGCCGTTGCCTCCATGTCGATCCGGCGATCGTCGCGGAAATACAGCCGGTCGTCACGCACCCCGCCGGCCCGCAATCGGCGTGCGAGATCGCCGATGAGGCGGCCGTTCTCGACAATCAGATCACGCGGGAATGCCGAGAGCGGGTTCATCGTCACGCCGAAAGCCGAGCGCAGAAAGCTCTTCTTTCGCGTTCGCAGGTTCTCGCCTTCGGCGCTGGTCCGGTCCGAGCGCTGACGCCCGCGCTTCGACGGGTCGTTCATCGCTCGACTCCAATGGAAGAGATTACGGCAATGATATCCGCCGGGAGCCCGTCGACCCGACCTTCCGTGCCATCCGGTTTCTGCCAGAGCAGTGTCGGCGTGCCGCGAACGCCGACCGCGCCGGCGGCCGCCATGTTGGCGCGGAGCTTCAGCTCGGCCGACGGATCGGGAGCGCCGTTCAGATCGCCGGAACGCCAGGCGGCGACCATGTCGGTCGGCGCCTTCGCCAGCATGGCCAGCGCGCTCTTCGTGCTCTCGCCCTGGTTCTCGTAGTCGATCACAGCGAGCGGGATCACGGCCAGCTGCACCTTCTTCGCCTCGACCAGCGGCTGGAGCCGCGCCATCGCCTGGATCGAGAACGGGCATTTGGGGTCGATAAACATCCAGAGCCGCGGTGCCGAGGAGTCACCATAGACGCCGAACACCGTCTCTCGGGCCACCGCCAAGGCGGAGCCGGTCGATGCCAGCGGCGGCGCTTTCGCAGGGTCCCGATCGGCCCCGCCGCCGTCATTCGCGATTTCGACGGTGGGAATGGTGCCGGCGATCGGCGTGACCTGGTCGCGCGTGACGTTCCGGCCGGTCGAATCCCACATGACGCCGGGGATCAGCCTTTCGCCGTCCGGGGTCGCATAGAGCACCTGGAACTCCTGGCCGTTCCGGACGAAATAGCCGGCCAGACCGTGGGTCGTCCCGAGCGCGGTCACCCGGTCGCCGACGGCCCGTTTCAGCTGTTCGACCGTGAGATCGGCTGCGAGGCCGGCCACGACGGCCTGCCCGTCGGGCGCCAACTGGAGGATGATGAACTGGTTGCCGCGGACAGCCACGACGCTGCGAATGCCGTGGCCGGTGCCGATGTCGCGGAGTTCCGCACCTGAGTCAGCGATGTGCTTCAACACCGGTGCCTGGTCGATTTCGGATGCTGAAAGGACGGGCAGGCGGGTCGGCTCGCCGGCCGGCGCCTGCGCGGCGGCGGTCGACAACTCAGGTGCGGGCGGGACGGCGCCGGCCGGTATCCGGGCGGGATCTTTCACCCCGGGTCCGTCGGGCATCGCACATTGGCCCGGAGCCGCCAACCCGAGCGCCGGGCTCAACACCAATAGCAAGGGCACGAGTGACATGCGCATGGAGACCTCCGTTGTTGCTGGAGCGGAGGTTAAGCCGAGCTCACGCGAGTGGACCCGGGACAGGATGCCGGAAGGTGGATCGAGGCCGCCATCCTGGTGGCCGTCGAATATGCCGAGGCGAGGGACCTGTCCTCGCCTCGAATTTCCCCGGTTGCTTGCAATAAATTCTGAGGACCTATCAAATAACCATTGTTCTTATGGTATGAAATTTTATCCGTAAACTCCATTCGCGCCAGAAGTTGACGCGTTTCCTAGTCCGCATGCTTCCGTTCCGCTCTGCGGCGCCATGGACGGAAGAACCAACGCAGACGCCCAGTGTCGAAAAGCCTACGCGGTTCGCTGGGAGAGTTCTCGCTGCCGGAAATCTCCGCATGAGCGGCCCGGATGAGCGCGGTGAACTCTTTGCTCTCCGTATAGAAGCAGGCAGCGCGGTCAATCACCTCGAAATAGGCGGCACGATCTTCGATCGTCAGGGGACGCCGTTTCGACAGAGCGGCCACGGCAGCGTGAATCTTCCGGAGAGTGTTCGAGTACCTGATCTGATCGCTGCTCTCCGGGGCCGACTGAGATGGATCCTCATCGGCCTGTCTTATCGCTTCGCCCAGCTCCCCGTGTCGACCAGCAGTTCGAGCGTGACGCGCAGCAGGGCAGACACGCTCTGCGGCAAATTCTCCTCGGCCGAGCTTCCGGGCGCGGCCGCCGGCACTTTCCTCAACCGGTTGCCCGGAAGTGGATCGACATTTCCCATTTCAGCCTCCAGCCATAGGCAATCCTCTCAGTGGAACCGATCGAGGCGCGCGGCCCCTTGGGTGTGTTCGGATCGCGAAACCCGAAGGTGCTTGGGAAAGTGCGTGTCGTTGCCGCTTCATCACGAGGTCGTCGATCTTCTCGCCCGGCTCTGCCTTCGATCGCCGGCAACACGGCTGCATCCGGGTGTAGCTGTTCTTCGGCGACAACTAAAATCGACCTCAAAGGCTTGCGCATGCGCGTATCCGTTGGCTCCACATGGAGCACTACGCAGTCAAACCTCTTATAGATGCCAGATCCGGAGACGATCGGGCTGCCTATACCGATATCCTACTTATGTCATTACAATATAGTGGGTTGATTATTGTCTCGAAGGTTGTATTCGTTGCCGCTTGGCGATTGGTCGCCGACAAATCGGCGATCGTTGCGTAACCGTTCACATCCCCTCGGCCCTTAGGGCTCTGGAATGGCGATGCTTGCTCTCGCTC